>ENA-UEQH01000982-UEQH01000982.1-human-gut-metagenome-genome-assembly--contig:-NODE-982-length-12824-cov-7.898564_pt1 | contig 12824 bp, 9 predicted proteins | sample MGYA00242945_ERZ507943 | MGnify/ENA primary metagenome ERZ507943 (study PRJEB26167, sample SAMN06115418) | human gut metagenome | host: Homo sapiens | place: China:Hubei | collected 2015-03-06 | study... | reverse complement strand
AAAAAGCAAGTGTTATTTTTAAAGACTTCAATAAAGTTTTCATTGCTATTGTTTTTTAATTAAAAGAATAAACCTACTAATAAATCAATCAATTTAATACCGACAAAAGGAACAATCACACCGCCCACACCATAAATCAACAAATTGCGGCGGAGTAAGGCACTTGCGCCAATCGGCTTGTATTGTACGCCACGCAAAGCCAGCGGAATCAAAATCGAAATAATAATCGCGTTGAAGATTACTGCCGAAAGGATAGCGCTTTCAGGACTATGCAGATTCATAATGTTCAGCGCGGCCAATTCGGGAATAGCTACCATAAACAAAGCCGGAACGATAGCGAAATACTTGGCCACGTCATTAGCAATAGAGAAGGTAGTCAATGTGCCACGAGTCATCAGCAGTTGCTTGCCTATTTCCACAATTTCAATCAGCTTTGTCGGGTCGTTGTCCAAATCCACCATATTACCGGCTTCCTTCGCTGCTTGTGTACCGCTATTCATCGCTACCCCTACATTTGCCTGTGCCAACGCAGGAGCATCATTCGTTCCGTCTCCCATCATTGCAACCAATTTCCCGGCCTGCTGCTCCTTCTTGATATATTCCATTTTATCTTCCGGCCTAGCTTCAGCAATAAAATCATCTACTCCAGCTTTTTCAGCAATATATTTTGCTGTCAACGGGTTGTCACCGGTCACCATAACCGTCTTCACACCCATTTTGCGCAAACGTTCGAAACGCTCCTGAATACCCGGTTTGATAATATCCTGCAATTCAATAACGCCTACTACTTTCCGATTGACACATACCACCAACGGTGTACCGCCATTACTTGATATAGTAGAAATTATCTCTTCCACCTCTTTCGGGAATTTATTTCCGGCACTCTCTACCATCTTACGGATAGCATCAAATGCCCCCTTACGGATCTGTGTTCCGTCAGCCAAATCGACACCGGAACATTTTGTCTCAGCAGTAAACTTAATCATGCGTGCCCCAGCCGTATTCAGGTTACGCATACGGATACCCGATTCACGTCCCAACTCCACTATTGACTTTCCTTCCGGAGTTTCATCGGACAGGGAAGACAACAGACAGTTTTCTACAAAACGGTGCAAATCAACGCCCGGTGCCGTGTGGAAGTGAGTGGCCTTACGATTACCGATCGTAATTGTACCAGTCTTGTCCAACAGCAACGTATCAATATCACCGGCAGTCTCTACTGCTTTTCCGGATTTTGTAATCACATTCGCACGAAGTGCACGGTCCATACCGGCAATACCGATTGCCGAGAGAAGCCCGCCGATCGTTGTCGGAATCAGGCAGACAAACAAAGAGATAAGTGAAGCAATGGTGATGACCGTATTACTATAATCGGCAAATGGTTTCAAGGTAACACACACAATGACGAAAACGAGCGTAAAACCTGCCAACAAAATAGTCAACGCTATCTCATTCGGGGTTTTCTGACGTGATGCACCTTCTACAAGCGCAATCATCTTGTCGAGAAAACTTTCTCCCGGCTGAGTAGTCACCATTACTTTTATACGATCGGATAATACTTTCGTTCCTCCCGTAACCGAACTCTTATCTCCGCCAGCCTCACGGATTACCGGAGCAGACTCACCGGTGATCGCACTCTCATCGATAGAAGCCAGTCCTTCAATAATCTCACCATCCGACGGAATCACATCTCCGGCCTCACAAACAAATACATCCCCTTTCTTCAATTGCGAAGAACTTACGGTAATAATTTTATTACCTTCTACTTTTTTTGCCGGTGTTTCTTCACGAGTCTTACGCAAACTGTCGGCTTGTGCCTTACCACGCGCTTCGGCGATAGCTTCGGCAAAATTGGCAAACAGCAATGTTACAAACAGAATGACAAACACAGCGATATTGTAGCCAAACGACCCCTGTGAAGCGTTTACAATAGAGTAGAGCGTCACGAAGAACATCACCGCCGTAGCCACTTCTACTGTAAACATAATCGGATTCTTTATCATCATCCGCGGATTCAGTTTCACGAATGACTGTTTCAAACTTTCTATCACTTGCTCCTTTTGAAACAAAGAAGCTGATTTATTATCTTTCATATCTATTACAAACTTAAATGTTCAGCAATCGTACTCAATGCATGTACCGGGAAGAACGACAAGGCGGCAACAATGAAGATAACGGCAAATGTCATTACCCCAAACGTCAACGTATCGGTTTTTAATGTTCCGGCACTTTCCGGAATAAACTTCTTCTGCGCAAGCAAACCGGCAATGGCAACTTGTCCCACAATAGGAATGAAACGACTAAGAATCAATACAATACCACATGTCCAGTTCCAGAAATAAGTATTATCACCCAAACCCTCGAAACCAGAACCGTTATTGGCAGCCGAAGAAGTGTATTCATAAAGCTGCTCACTCAGACCGTGGAATCCGGGATTATTCAACCAACCGCCTTCACTTTCCACAAATTCAGGATAATGCGCATAAATATAACTGGAGATGGCTGTAAATACCAAAATTACAAACGGATGAAGCAAGGCTACAATCGTAGCGATTTTCATTTCACGGGCTTCCACTTTTTTACCTAAGAACTCCGGTGTACGTCCTACCATCAGACCACTGATAAATACTGCTATAATAATGAATGTATAGTAGTTCATCCATCCCACACCGACACCACCAAACCAAGTATTAATCTGCATATTCAGCATTTCCATCATACCGGACAAAGGCATAGTGGAGTCATGCATACCATTGACAGAACCATTGGAAGTCACCGTAGTCGTAATACTCCAAAGAGCTGTTGCACCAGCTCCCAAACGGACTTCTTTGCCTTCCATTGCACCATTATCCTGCGCAATGCCCAATTCATCGATACGCGGATTCCCCCCCATTTCCTGGCTGACATTAATGCAGACGCCTACCAGATAAGCAAAAAGCATGACTCCGAATATGCTATATCCCAATTTCTTCCTGCGGGTATAAAATCCCAGTGCAAACACCATTGCCATCGGGATAATCAGGATGGACCAGCATTCCGCCATATTGGTAAGATAAGTCGGGTTTTCCAACGGATGAGAGGAGTTTACACCAAAATAACCACCACCATTTGTACCCAATTGTTTAATTGGAACAATCGCAGCCGTAGGACCTTGGGAAACCATCTGCTCCTGACCTTCAAGAGTCGTGACTTTCATCTTGCCGTCAAATCCCATCGGAGTCCCTTGGAGAATCAGGATAAAACCTACAACCAGAGAAAGAGGCAATAAGATACGTGTGCAGCTAACTACAAGGAATTGCCAAAAGTTACCAATTGTTTTTGTTGTTTTTGCAGCAATACTTTTCATGATACCTGCCATAGCAGCCATACCCGTTGCAGCAGTAATAAACTGGAAAAGCATGATGACGAACAATTGTGTAAAATAAGTCAATCCGCTCTCGCCGCTATAATGCTGTAAGTTACAGTTAACCATGAAACTAATACACGTATTGAACGCCTGATCAGGAGTCTGCGGACCGTTACCGTCCGGATTTAAAGGCAGCCAACCTTGTGAAACCAAAAGCACCATTCCCCAGAAAAACCAAAAAGCATTCAATATCAATAATGCTTTCAGGAATTGTTTCCAGTTCATCTCTTCGTCAGGATTGATTCCACAAACTTTATAGATAACTCTTTCGACAGGAGCCATAAAATCAGACCAGGTCTTTTCTCCTTTATAGACCTTGGCAATGTATTTTCCCAATGGATAAGCCAGAATCACCATCAAAGCAATCTGAACAACCACGCCTAAAATTTCTGTATTCATATACTTTTTACCTTAAACTGTGTGTGTTACTTTAAAACTTCTCGGGTTTGACGAGTACATACATCAAATAACCGAAGATCGCAATACCTAATACAAATAATACTGTGTACATAATCAATTCTCCTTCTTTTTTTAAATATTCTCAAACCAGTCTACACATTTCCAGAATAACCAGAAACAGGCGAAGCCGCTTAACAGGCAGAAAATAAATGATAATGTAATTTCCATGTTTTTTCTTTTAAGTGATTATTATTAGTTTTACTTGCCAGTCTTTATGCCAAATGCGTGCCACAAAAGCAAGAAAACATATAACATGCTAATATACAGAAAGTTATAAATATTTCACAGAATATCTATCCTTACAAGAAACCCTTCCATTTTGAAAAAGGCATTCTATTTTGAAAAGGTTAGTACTTTTCGGCAATTTCTGAAAGAGAAAAAACAAAGGATTTTTCAAATTGGAAGGTTATTTCCATTTTGGGAAGGTAGAATATATAAGAAGCTTTTTATAACCTACTGAAAACAAGCGGCTAACCACTCTTATACAATAATTGGTATACGCTTTGCCTATAAACAGATATGAAACTTTATATTATATCAAACAGATTACCTGTCAAAGCAGCCGGTTCAAATGGAACATTCGTCTTTTCACGCAGTGAAGGCGGGCTGGCAACAGGTTTGGATTCTCTCCAAACTTCTTATGAGAAACATTGGATAGGGTGGCCCGGCGTATGTACAGACAACGAAAAAGACCGTCAAGAAATGAATGAGAAGTTACAGGAAATGAATTTTCACCCGGTCTTCTTATCGGAAAAACAGATTCAGAACTATTACGAAGGATATAGCAATAGTACCCTCTGGCCTTTATGCCACTATTTTTACGCCTATACCTTATATAAAAAATGTTTTTGGCACTCCTATCAGCAGGTCAACCAACTTTTCTGCGATGAAATTTGCCGGCTGATACGTCCCGGAGACAAGGTGTGGATACAAGACTATCAACTGATGTTACTTCCCGGTATGTTGCGAAAAATATATCCGGAACTCTGCATTGGCTATTTCCACCATATCCCGTTCCCGTCCTACGAGCTTTTCCGTATCCTGCCGGAACGTGCCGAAATACTGAAAGGCTTACTGGGTGCAGACTTTATCGCCTTTCATACTCATGACTATATGCGCCACTTCGTTAGCACCGTAGAACGTGTCCTTCATCTTGACTTCAATCTGGATGAACTACAAAGCGGTAATCGTGTAGTGAGAGTAGACGCACTACCAATGGGGATTAACTATGAGCTTTACCATAAAGCCTCGGAAAACGAAAAGGTACACCAAGCTATTGACCGCACCCGAAAACTTTTCGGCAAACACAAGTTAGTCCTGTCGGTAGACAGGCTGGATTATAGTAAAGGAATATTGCACCGCCTACATGGCTTCTCCACTTTTCTCGAACGTCATCCCGAATATTATGGCAAAGTGACTCTGGCAATGGTCATTGTCCCCTCACGCGACCATGTAGGCAGTTATGCAGAATTAAAAACAAAAATCGATGAAGAGATAGGTTCCATTAACGGACACTACTCCACAATGGACTGGACCCCTGTCTGCTACTTCTACCATGGCTTCTCGCTGGAAGAACTGACCGCCATGTATTATGTTGCCGACATTGCTTTGATCACCCCGCTACGTGACGGTATGAACCTGGTAGCCAAAGAATATGTAGCCGCCAAATGCGATCACCCGGGTGTGCTTATCCTCAGCGAAATGGCAGGTGCCGCCGTAGAATTAACAGATGCTATCCAAATCAACCCGAACGATACGGAACAGATAGAGCACGCCATCTGCCAGGCACTTGAAATGCCCGAAGAAGATCAAAGGGCACGTTTACAACGAATGCAAGCCATTTTATCCGTACAAACTGTCAATAAATGGGCTACCGACTTCATCAACGGACTGAATACGACGTGTATCCAAAATGATACGCTACGGAAAAAACGTATCGTGCCCACCACTATCGCCCAAATCAAGCTCAAGTACAATCAGGCAAAACAACGCCTGATATTGCTGGATTACGACGGTACACTGACAGCACTCAAGCCACGTCCCGAAGATGCCAAACCTACACCTGAACTTATTTCTATTCTACAACAATTAGCCAGTGATCCCGCCAATCATATAGTCATCAATAGCGGGCGGGATCACTTTATTCTGGAAAAGTGGTTTGGCCTCCTTCCCGTATCTATGGCTGCCGAACACGGAGCATTCTATAAAGAAAACGGGGTTTGGCACAAAAAGATTAAGAAGACAGAATGGGGGACAGGACTTCTTTCTATCCTGCAAATGTTTGTAGACAGAACTCCCCGTTCACATCTGGAAATAAAGGAGACAGCATTAGCATGGCATTACCGAGAAAGCGACGCATGGCTCGGCACACTGAGAGCACAGCAACTCGTCAATGCACTGGTTTCGATCTGTACTCGGCAAAAACTGCAAATTCTACAAGGGAACAAAGTGGTTGAAGTCAAATCACCGGATTGCAACAAAGGCTCGGAAGTAGAGCGTTTGCTGGCTAACAGACGTTATGATTTCGTTATGGCAATGGGAGATGACACAACGGACGAAGATATGTTCCAAGCTCTTCCGGCCAAAGCGGTCACCATTAAGATAGGCAACGTATCAAAAGCAGCCAACTACAATCTGCCCGCACAATCTGATGTACTTCCTTTCCTGCAATCCATGCTGAGAAAGCAAAAAAACACCGACACAACGAAAAGCTATGTCAGAAACCGCCTGACTTCCGCTTTCAGCTTTTTCAGAGACTTATTGAAAACTAAATAAAAACAAGCGTTATGAACAATCAGAATTATGGAGTGATAGGTAATTGCCGCACGTCCACCCTCGTTTCACAAACAGAAGCCCTCTCTTTTATTTTTTTCATAGTAATCATCCTGCAAAGTTTATAAACAGACGAAGCCCCTCTTTTCCAACATTTATTCCTCTCCATTAAAAAACACTTTCAATCTCGCCTATTTTTTATTACATTCGCTCACATAAACGCAAAAATATACAAGACCATGATCCGCCACTTTCAACAACAAGACGAGGCCGCCGTTATCCAGATATGGCTGGAAGCATCCGCCATTGCCCACTCCTTCATTCCCCGTTCCTACTGGGAAAGCAAGATCCCGGATATGCGTAACAAGTACCTGCCACAAAGCCAAACCCTCATCCACGAAGACGAACACACGAACGAGGTCACGGGATTCATCTCACTGATCAACAACTACATCGCCGCTCTCTTCGTCCCTCCCGACCGGCAAGGACAAGGAATCGGGCAAACCCTCATGGCACATGTTAAACAACAACACCCCGAACTGGAATTAAACGTTTACGCGGAAAACACGCAAGCCTTGGCATTCTACAAACGCCAAGGCTTCACGGTCACACGTGAACAAACCGACGAACAAACCGGTCGGCAAGAGTTCACGATGAAATATCAACGGGGCGCTTAAAGCATCCCCGACAATTCCTGTTCCAACATCCCCGATCCCCTCAAATCATTTCTCAACCGGGCATTCCCGTCCCGGTCAACAATAACATACGAGGGAATCCCGTCCACACCGAAATAATCACATATATAATCCCATTGTTTACGATTCAAACGATAATGCTCCCCCTCGATTCCTGCCACCATCTCCAACCATTTGGATTCCGGGGAAGATTCGTTCGTGATATACACGAAAACGACATCCTTATCCTTGAACTTATTCTTCCGGGGTTCAAAAGCGGCAATCGCCCCCCGGCAAGGTCCGCACCACGTAGCCCACAAGTCCACCATCACCACTTTCCCCTTATAGCGGGCCATAATCGCGTCGAATAGCTTTTTATCAGACACCGACGGCACCTCCCGGATTCGTTTTTCCGCTTTCACCTTACTTTCCGCAACTTTAGCATCGATCTGCCGTTTCACCTGTTCAAAAGCCTTCGTATAGTAAGGATCGATAGTAGCTAGATTCCGTAGTTGCTCTTTTGTCAAGGGCTTCATATTCTCCAGTTGATCATAAATGCCCTGCAATTTGAAATAATCGATCAAAAATCCTTCTTGACTCCCCAGTATCTTTTCCAACCGATTCAGCGACGGAATCCGGTAGCCAACAATATCAAAACAATACGGGAAATCACGAGCGTACAACATATCCAACCGATTCACATCCAAATCCTTCAACACCGCGAAATGCTTATCCGTGAACTCCGGGGCCTTGAAATCGATCTCCCGTTGATCCCACCCGATATGATTCGCCTCCCGGTAAGCCGTTTCCAAATTAGACTCCCCGGAACAAACCAGCCTCATCACAAAACCTTTCACCCCGATCTCCCGGTATTTCCGTACCCCATCCGGTAGCGCCTTGTCATTCGCCAAACGATCCATCTCGGTCCTGTAAAGCTTCATCACGTACGCAATATACTCGTCGGCATTCATCCCGTTGATATCCTCATAGAAAGAATACATAGAAAATCCATCCTCGTACTCATCCTGTAACGCGTAATTCAAGGGGATAAATCGACTTTCCCCGACCACGTAAGCCAAACGATGAGCCTTCATCCGGTCTTTCTGGTAGCGAGAAGCCCTTCGGGTTGCCTCTTCCAAATCGACATACACCTCCACGTCATCCCCCGGATCAAGCACGATCATCGTGTGGAAAAGCGTGTTACTCAAATGAACACACATCGTGGAATACTGATCAAATTCAAACGTACAACTGTGATCCTGATCTATCCTCTTCGACAACTCCTTCCCCGGGCTAAACATATCGCTCACGAAAAGCTCGACATCCCGCCCATCCATCAAATCACGATAACCACATAAACGCACCTTCACCCTCGTCTTCCCTGTCTTCAACTCAGCCGGTGGCAACGTGGTAGCCTCCTTCCAGTCCCGGACAGACACGTCCGACGGGACAGCCACCGCGGCCACTTCAACATCAGGATTCAAATTCAATCCCCAGACATGCCAGCCCCCCAGATTCATCCGGCTCTCGATCACATCGATCGAATTCACCCCTCTCGGGAGAGGCGGGAAAAACAACTTGAACGAGAGCAACCCGGTATCACGCATCTCGAATTTCTCGCTCAACTTCAATCCTTCCGAGTTCAAGGCAAGATACTTTTGCCCGTTCGCCAAGATATAGATCCCGGAATCCACCCGGGCCCAGCCACCGGGAAATTGCTCGACATCGGCATAAATAATAGTAGCCGAGTCATTCAAAACAATACGGGAAATCTCAAGTGATGCAGAATTTTTAGCCTGAAAGGCCGGGTAATCAATCACCCGTTCCCTCGGTTGGCAAGCGACGAGAATGCCCACGAACAGGAACATCAAGACAGTTTGACTTAATTTTATCATATTTGCTATTTTATCAGGTCCACGCAAAGGCCTGTTGTTTCCTCGATATAAATATACAAATATTTTAACAAAATACTTACTTTTACACCGTAAAAACGAATATATGTCACATAATATCACGATATACACAGACGGAGCCGCCAGCGGCAACCCCGGACCGGGAGGCTACGGGGTCGTACTCATGGCCGGACCGCATCGTAAAGAACTGTCGGAAGGCTTTCGCCGGACCACGAACAACCGCATGGAATTGCTCGCCGTCATCATCGGGCTTGCCGCCCTGCGCTTCGAAGGGAGCAACGTGACCATCTACTCCGACTCGAAATACGTGGTCGATGCCGTTGAAAAAGGTTGGGTATTCGGTTGGGAAAAGACCGGATTCAAGAAAAAAAAGAACCCAGATCTCTGGCGACAATTCCTCGCCCTTTATCGCAAACACCGCGTGAAATTCATTTGGGTAAAAGGACACGCCAATATCCCGGAAAACGAACGCTGTGACCAGCTCGCCGTGGCCGCCTATAAAGCCCCGAACCTGCAAATCGATGAATATTATGAAGCAGAACAGAATTCTGACGAACAACTTTTTAGTGAATAGGCAAAAAAAATTGTCAATTGTTAGTCAAGGAGATTCTAAAATAACTATTTTCGCGCTACAATCTAAAACTAGAAAAAGTAACATCATTCATCACAAAAACTTATAGAGATGAAAAAAATATTAATCGTTGGTGCAGGGGGACAAATCGGTTCCGAACTGGTACCCCACTTGAGATCCATTTATGGAAACAACAATGTAGTGGCAGCTGATATTAGTGCTGAAAAATGTAAAGCATTGGCAGAAGCAGGTCCATTCGAGGAATTGAACGCTCTTGACGGGGAAGGTTTCAGTGCCATCGTGAAAAAATACAATATTGACACCATCTTCAACTTGGTTGCCCTGTTGTCAGCCACGGGAGAAAAGAACCCCAAACTCGCTTGGGACATCAATATTGGTGCTTTAACCAACTCTCTGTACATTGCCAAGGATAACAACTGTGCCGTGTTCACGCCGAGTTCTATCGGGGCTTTTGGGAACGATACCCCAAAAGACAAAACTCCCCAAGACACGCTGCAACGTTCCAACACCACGATCTACGGGGTTTGCAAGGTAACAGGCGAGCTTTTAAGCGACTACTACTTCAACCGTTTCGGTGTTGACACCCGTAGTGTGCGTTTCCCGGGATTGATTTCATACGTGACTCTCCCCGGTGGTGGAACCACGGATTATGCCGTAGAGATCTACTACGACGCCATCCGCAAAGGTTCATTCACCTGTAACGTGAAAGAGGGAACCTACATGGACATGATGTACATGCCGGATGCCTTAAACGCGGTTGTACAATTAATGGAAGCTGATCCCAGCAAATTAAAACACCGGAACAGCTTCAACATCGCGTCCATGAGCTTCGAACCCGAGCAAATCGCAGCCGAAATCCGCAAGCACCTCCCCGACTTCAAGATGGATTACCAGATTGATCCGGTGAAACAAGCCATCGCCAACAGCTGGCCAAACAGCATGGACGACACTTGCGCCCGCGAAGAATGGGGCTGGGCTCCGAAATTCGATCTTACCAGCATGACAAACGATATGTTGATCAAGGTGAAAGAAAAATTCGACAAAGGATTGATCAAATAAAGATACAACTTCAGAGCAAGAAAAGCAGCCTTTATCGGGCTGCTTTTTTTAATACCTTTTGACACACCCTCAAGCGGCCCGCCTGTACACGATTTACAGAAGTTTATACCCGAATTACGGAACTTCAAAGTACACCGATTATTTTTCCGACAAAATATCTTATTTTTGTGAATAGCTAATAACGAACAACATGGAAGAGATTCTGAAAATAAACAACGTGGAAGACTATAACAAGCTCTACGGATTGGAAACCCGCCACCCGTTAGTCAGCATCGTCGATTTATCACAAGCCACTCGATGGCCCACTCAAGCGGTTTTTAATTACGGCATCTATGCTCTTTTCCTGAAAGACGTCAAATGCGGAGACATCCGCTACGGACGGCAATTCTATGACTATCAGGACGGCACCATCGTCAGTTTCGGCCCGGGACAGATCACCGGGATTGATATGGCACCCGGGGTTCGCCCCATTGCCCACGGACTACTGTTTCATCCCGACCTGATCCGGGGTACGGCACTCGGACAAGAAATTCGTAACTACACGTTTTTCTCCTACGAAGTAAATGAAGCCCTACATCTCTCGGAGGAGGAACGCCAGACCATCATGGATTGCCTGAATAAAATACAGGCAGAACTGGAACACGCCATCGATAAACACAGCCGACGGCTGATCACGGCGAACATTGGCGTGCTATTGGATTATTGTCTCCGCTTCTATGACCGACAATTCGTTACCCGTAACCAGCAAAACAACGACATCATCGTCCGGTTCGAACGCTTGCTGGATGAATATTTCGATGGCCCGATGCCACAACAAGAAGGCCTACCTTCAGTCAAATACTTCGCCGACAAGGTCTTTCTTTCCTCGAATTATTTCGGTGACATGATCCGCAAACAAACCGGAAAATCCAGCCTCATCAACATGCTGACCAAGAATCCCAAACTGGCCATGACTTCGGCCACACCGGGAAAGACCTTGCTTATCAACCATTTCCTCATCAACAAGGAATGGTATCTGGTAGACCTTCCGGGCTACGGCTATGCCCAACGGGGGAAAAAGATGATGGAGAAAATCCAGAAGCTTATTGAATACTACGTGCTGGAACGAGAACAGATGACCTGCCTGTTCGTCCTCATCGACAGCCGGTTGGAACCGCAGCGCATCGACCTGGAATTCATCGAGTGGTTAGGAGAAAACGGCATCCCCTTCGCCCTGATTTTCACCAAAGCCGACAAGCAGAGCGTGGGAAAGACGAAGGCCAGCGTAAACCGTTTCCTGGACACATTGAAAGAACAATGGGAAGAGCTGCCTCCGCATTTCATCTCTTCTTCGGAGAACAAGACCGGACGACAGGAAATCCTCAACTACATAGAACAAGTAAACCGTTCGCTCAAAGAGCAGGCAGAATAAAAAATATCCTCCAGACTGCGATTTTCACCCAAACAGTCTGGAGGATATTTTTTCATTATAGTTTCCCGCTCAGCGAGAGAAAACGATGTTTCCTTCCTTGCTCACGTCCAGCCGGACATTATAACAAGCCGCTCCGTCAGGGATACAAAGTGTAGCCACGTAGCGATAACCTTTTTCATCCACCTTCACAAAGTCCATATCGCTCAGAATGGCGTTATTCAGAAAATCGGCAGGTACCACGCGGGCAAACATTTCCTTATTTATATCTTTGGAGAACAAACGTTCCTTCCCCTTGTACACGCAGATGTGGATGATATTGTCATAGTAAATATTTTCCACCGGAAGACCTTCTTCATTGATACTGACAAGGGTCACCCGCTTCTTGGTCGGGTTGATGTACGCATAACCTCTGTATCGCTCTCCTCCATGGAAAATAACCGAGTCTTTTTCAAACACCTCGTTCTCTACCACCTTCACCGGAACCACCGTACCAAACGACAACGTATCCGATTCGGCCTTATGCAGGCTCACCGTCTCG
>ENA-UEQH01000970-UEQH01000970.1-human-gut-metagenome-genome-assembly--contig:-NODE-970-length-12987-cov-20.537568_pt1 | contig 12987 bp, 12 predicted proteins | sample MGYA00242945_ERZ507943 | MGnify/ENA primary metagenome ERZ507943 (study PRJEB26167, sample SAMN06115418) | human gut metagenome | host: Homo sapiens | place: China:Hubei | collected 2015-03-06... | reverse complement strand
GATTCCCGGTGCCTGGCTTCGGCCAGCTGTTCCTCACTGCGCTCTTCACTGATGTATTCTACCGGAATATTATGGTTCCTGGCAATAAATTCCACGGCGGCACTGAAGGAAAGGTTTTCCTTTTCCATTATAAATGTAATGGAATCACCGCCACGGTTACAACTAAAACAGTGGAAGAGATTCTTGCTTGGGGTAACGGCAAAGGAACCGGTCTTTTCGGAATGAAAAGGACAAAGTCCCATCAGTGTTGAACCTTTTTTGGACAGTCTGACATAAGGACTGAGTACGTCTTCTATGGCAAGTTCCCTTACTTTCCGTATGGTTATTTCGCTTATCATAACGTACTGAGCAGGTTCCAACAATCGATTATTGACTGACCGGAGTATTTCGGACGGCTGACATTATTAGGATTAAGCGGTTGGATATACCCGTTTTCTCTGTATTTTTTGAGTGTCTTATTGCTGATTCCGAGTTCAGCACAGGTGCGCTTGACTGAATAGACACCGTTTGGATCACACGCTGGCCTGATTTCTTTCATTATTATAAAATCATTATGAATGTGCAATACAAAAGACCTGTCTGGTTTATTGTTATGGAGTAAAACTAAGTTGGTGAACAAAGGTTACTGACGCACATTCCTGTACCTACTATAATTGCTTTCTTTATATTTTATAGACTATCACGGCTAAAATAAACACATATAGTTTACCATTATTAAAATATTAGCCGTAATATGTTTACTATTTATTTTCTGGAGATGGGTTTGTCTGCCTGTTCTGGCTGACTTTCATCAAAATAATCCTGGGTGGTCCGTTGCAAAAATCTGAGGTCCACCGTGCAATATTCCACTTTACCCGGTCTTTTATAGGAAACCACTTTTCCCTGACGTTTCCACCGTTCCACATTCCTACGACCAAAAAGTTCGTATGCCTTTCTTTGACTGACAAATTCAGAATCATCCTTATCGGTTTTCAATTGCCTGACAATTCTGGAAGAAAGGTCATTCAGGAATGTTTCATATGGTATAAGATGGTCTAAAAACTGTAATATTTTCATATAAAACTTATTGGGCTATTTATTCTATTCGTTTGACCGTAATAGTCTGGGTTTCTCTGTCAGTTTTGGTTTTGAACAGGCGGTTATAGATGGCACCAAGTTCTGAGGCTTGTGTGCGAACACTTTTTAAACGTGAAATAGAGAATGACACGGATTCTCCAACTTCAAGGGCAACAAGTGCCGGACGGATTTTTTCCAGATTTTCAGACATAATTATTGGATGTTTAATATTTAATGTTTAACTTTATATCCATTAGATGAAAAGGTTACTCCACAAAGTAACATAAAATGGTTTATATAAACAAATATTTGTTTGATGATTTATTTTTAAACTGTATTTATATAAGGGATCACATGGGTAATGACATAAGACACGTACATGTAGGTAAGGCTATCGACAAAAGACGTAACGAGCTTGGCTTGAGCAAATCAGAGCTTGGACGTAAAATTGGTGTGCCGCAACAACACGTAAACCGTATACTGGAAAGGGAGACAATGGAGACAAGTAGACTTATTATGGTCAGTGAGGCATTGGACTTCAATTTCTTTTCTCTTTTCTGTCCGAAACAACATCATATATCGGCACACCTTGCAGCCGTTTCATTGGATGGAAATGCAAATAATCTGATAGGCGATGCTGAACTGGCCGTGCAGTTATCCAGCGAAAAGAAAGAAACAGAGAACCTGAGGGAAACAATCAAACTTCTGAAGGAACAGATAGAGAGTCTGAACTCACAGATTTTACGTCTTGATTCAAACCTGAAGGATAAGGACGTAATTATTGAACTATTGAAAGATAGGAGAAAAGAATAAACTGAAATGTTGTATATCTATTAATATTTAATTATTCATCAAAGGGTTGATGGAGAGGCAAAAGTAAAGTGAATGCCGCTTACACTTACCATGTAAGTTATAGCGTATTAAGATTCAGTCACTTACGACCATATTTGATTAAGTGAGAAAATTCCGGTCAATAAGTTATCAAGAAAGTTTGCTTACTATAGGCTTACACTTGTATGGTAAACGTCTAATAATCAGAAAGGAATTGACAAGGCACAAGCCGCTATTGAGGATATCCTCTAAGCTGGGAATCATTAATCAAAACAATATTAGATAAATATTCGCTTACTGTAGGCTTACACGATGCAGTTAAGTATTTGAATATTAAATCTATATCGGTATGGCGCAGGCTGTGATTGAAGAAAGTTTGTAAGCCTTAACGGCTTGTTGATATAGGACTCAGGCTGTAACTTTCCCGCGAGGAGCGGGGGAGTTACAGCCTGAGGTGTTTTTAGGCTTCGAAGAATTTGAGCAAGTCAGGGAATATAGGTATTTCCATACTTGTTTCTTTTCTCATTTTTTCTATAGTTTGTATATCTGTAATCTATCCATTCACCTTCTGAATATACATCCCTATCCAATAGCAATGATAATATACGAGAATCTATGTACGATAGGTTATTATTTTTGCTAACCAATATATTATCAAACATATCCATGTATTTACGAAGGATAGTCGGCTGTTCTTTGAGTAGGAAAAATGTTTTAATAGCAAGGTCATCGTAATCTATCATATTTCTCTTTTTGCAGAAATCCCAATAATAAGCATAAATATCAGACATTCTTTCAAGCCCTTCATTACACCATTTTGTCAGATTATCTACATTGCCATAATTATCAGGTAGAATTAAATTCTTCTTTGCATGGCTAATCTCATTTATAACTACATCTAATTTATATATTTTCTTGTTGAGCCGCAAATGCCTGATAATATTTCTTAGAATAATATCACTAGTGCATAGTTTAATGGTTTTATTGAGTGGTAAAATTTCTGCTCTGAAAATCTTGATATAGAAATTATAGAAAGTCTGAATCCATAATGATTGAGCGTTCTCTTCACCTATACATAAGGCAATCCTTGATTGTAATTCGCAAGTATGTTCTCCTGTATCTGTAAAAATTAAAATGGAATCAAGATGACAGCTTTCATACATTAAACGTACTATATTATTTATGATAAGGTTGAAGATTTCATTTTCTTGTTTATTAATCATGTACTGTCTGCCATCTATTTTAGATGTAACAGTATAAAAGTCTTCATTTATTTCTTTTAGATATGGCATCATAGTTTTTTCCTTTTAATACTCGCAGTAGTATTCTGAAAAATGCCCTATGTCTATTTTATTATCATTAATTAGTGATATTAACATTATTATACCATAATGCATCATTAACTCCAAAAGATAACTAGAAAAAGGGCGTATTCCTAATCGGATACGGCCCTTTATATTGTCATTTTAGTGATTCCGTCCTTGTATATTTTTCAGACTAAGATTCAAGAATACCACATCTGTTATCTAACAAATACTTTATATCTGAATTATGTTCTAGAATTTGTTTTTCACCCCACATACCATCAGAATCATGAGTAATTCTGTACATTATTTTTCTTTTGGGTTGTAAATCTGCGCTGAGTATTGCCTTTTCTTTAGGAGCTTTGTCATTCAAACTAGAATTGGCTCTTCTGCTTATTAAGCATAGATTTCCAATACTATCGACATTCACATTACCTATATTTCCGTAGGATTGCGGTAGATGGTGTTCTATAGAGTTATAATAGTGAAAATAAAAATCCTTTATTTCATCAATATATCTGATATTACTGTAATTCTTTTTGTAAGCAACCCAATATAAATAATCGATAAAATTAAAAATGAAATGGGGGGTATCTGTTCCTAACGCCTCAAATGCCCACTTTGTATTGTTGGCAAGTTGGTTTTTGTTTTCGAGTTGGAGGTAGTAGTCACAAGCCCATTTATCAAGATACACAGAAAGTTCGTTAGCGTCAACCTCATTAACTTTCTTATCTCTCAGCCATGAAAGTAAATCGAAAAGCCAGTTTTTGTATTTTTTAGACCGGAAAGTAACCTGAAGCATGGACTCACTCATTATTATTTTTCTCTGAACATCATCTTCCAGCTCGTTTTCATCGGCCTCATCGTTTTTGTTAGAGAAAGTGTTTCTAAACTTCAAACTGGACGATGATTTTGTATATGAGTGATATGGCTTCAACATAAGCCAACGTAATTTTTCATCTTCTTCTCCCTCACCAATGCTCTTTATGATGAAACGGTCAAACATAGTCCTCATTTTGAGGAGTATCTTAATAAAATCCATGGGATCTATAGAATCTTTAATATCTTTATAGGTTGACAAAAGATTATTCGGATTCAGTTGGCTGTCATTATTGATAAGCTTGAACATATGCATAAGAAAGTTCGGGAAATCAATAATTGTTTCATACTTTGTGTCTATATCCTGTGAGGTGCAGTCTAAGCCATCAATGAAATTATTCTGTGCCAGTACTTCATCAATGGTAAGAGGTGTTGTCAGATTTTCATTATCTTCATATAATTCAAGATAATCAAGATTCAAGGAGTCATAGTTTTCACCAAACAACGGATATAGCTGATGTTTCCTATACCCAGATAATGTTTTTTGAATTGGTATATCCATTTGAGAACATGCATCCCAGATTGATGAGAATAAAAAGCGGTTTTTTGTATTAAGATCTTTCATCATCAGCGCTTTTACTACCTCATGTTCTTGCAATTGTTCTCCACGGTTATTCATAATCTCAAAGTATGCGGCAACATCCGTATCATTTGGTAGAATTGTTCTAACCAGAATGACATTATTGTAAAGGTATTCTTTGAATATTGCCTTATCGGTTGCTGGCATCGTTGCTAATGTAACTGTGTTATCATTTCTTTTTTCTTGATTAGTGTGGATTTCGGTAGTCTCTACAATGTCTATGGCATCCACCAGGCGAAAAATTTTTCGTATGTCTTTTTTATGGCATTCATCTGAAAAGTCTTTTGCTGTGGCAGACGAAAAGAGACCTTTAAAAAAATCCTCAACTTCAGGTCTGGAATCGTATGTCAAATGAGGAGCATCCAATAGCCCTAGCGATTTACATATTAAATGTAATGTGGTCAGTCTTTGCTGGCCATCTATAACCTCATATACGCCATCCGGTCTTTGTAAAACAACAAGGCTACCAATGTAATAATGAGAATCATTCTCATGGCAATGGTCATAAATATCTTGAATCAATTGCTGTATTTGCGGTTCCTGCCATGTATAGTTTCTCTGGTACAAAGGAACAACATAATCATCATTCCATATTTCTGATATCGTTTTGTTTAATTTTTCCATGATTAATAATTTTCAAATACATTGTTTACTTCTTCGATAATATATTTTTTATCAATATCCCGTTTAACATTGAGGGCATTGGTCTTTATAGGGCTAAGTTGTGATAGATTTTTGGCATTCTGTATAGTCTGAAAGATCCATGCAATATTGTTTGCTTTGGCCATTGTTTCATACCTGATCTGTTTCTTTTCAAGCCGATATCTGTATATGCATATATACAGTTCCTTGTAGATATCGTTTACCCCAACTTCACCAAAACGGTCGAACATCATCATAATGGCAGACTTATAGACTTCCCGAACATAAGTATCTCCTTTACGCCAATTATACCCTTTATAGTGACAATGTTCTTTATAGAATTTTTTAAACTCGGACAACTGAGATGAGTCAAGCTGGATAAATAGACGTTTATATATCTCTACATAAGTCTCAATATATTCAAAAAATGCCTTTCCATTCAAGATAAGCTGATTGATATTGACAAAAGGATTTATATTATCGCTGTCACCATGAATAAATCTTCCTTTGATTTTAAAAATGTTCATATTCATATTCCGCATCATCTGATTGGCAAGATCCTGTTGCAAAAGAATATTTTGAAATACAAAATCCAGATTACTTTCTTTATCCAGAGTTACACCTTTAAATTCATCTATATTTTTTTTTTGTGAATTTAAACGCACTTTCTCCCCTGGACCACATTCTTGTTCGGAATAATTGCTCCTTGAATAGTTGATGAAGAATATCTATACCCATATCTTTTGTTTTAAAATACGTGGTAGCATCTTCCCATTGCTTGTCACAGAGGATTTTGTCTTCTCTAGATGCTGTAGCCATAGCTCTTATATGATAGGCTTTAAGAAGATTGTAAGCTTCCAGATCTTTTCCACGTCCATTTTGTGACTCAAACATCTGAAATGCTTCAGGAAGTTCATTTACCTCTATTTCCACGAACAAACAGCATGTAACAATATAATTCAGGAATCCAACCCTGTCTGAAATATTCAAATCAAGCCAGTGGCGAATAAACTCATAGTTGTGCGCTATATTGAAAAAAGAATCTTTATGATTGTATTTGAGAAGCGGAATCATTCCTTCGTAACCGAGAATCTTCAGTAGCAGAATAAGGGTTGTGATTCGCTGTTGTCCATCCACAATATTTAATATGTCGTGATTCCTGTGTAGAATAATCGTACCTATTAAATAATTCAATTTTCCGTTACTTTGATTATTCTTGATATCTTTAAGTAGTTGTTCTACGTTCTTTTCGCTCCAGCGGTAAGGACGTTGATATCCCGGAATTTCAAGCGGTTTTGATAGACATTCAGTGATTTTCACAAATTGGGCATTAACGGGAAGATTTTCGTTGCATTCAACAGGTTTTGACAATAGTCTTTCATACTTTAAAATATGAGGATTCATGATATATGCTATCAGACGAAAAGCATCCATAACCTCTTGCCAATTCTGTGGCTCACCTTCCAGGGTCCAATTACATCCGTATCTCCACCAATGGCTGTGTGATACTCGAGTATCCATTACATGACTCCATAAATAGTCTCGTATTCCTCTCCAATTTGGTCCCTCAATATGGAGATGAACCTGATTAGCCTGGTATTCAAAATGTAAGTTTTGCCCCAAATAACTACCGGCTTGTATATACCAGTAACCATTGCCTATGTAAAACGGCTTACCAGGAAATTCTTTCTTAGCAAACTCTTCTATTTGTGAATCAGTTATTTCTACCATATTCATAAAGTATATTTATCATTATAAAACTTCAGTTCTTTCATATATCTGCAACTGTTCGCGAGAGATGTTCCAGAAAATGACATCTACCTCACATATTGAAGATTGTTTGTAGGCAGTCGTTTCAAAGTCTATTGCTATGAAATTTATACCGGATTTATTGTGTATTTTCGGATTTCTTGTAATACGACAATATATTCTCCGCCATCTGGCACATGGCATCCTTTGCCCATTGCGGTTCGAGAATCTCAATCTGGTCAGTTTGCTGTAGCAACAACTGGAAGAATTCATAGTTCGGGCGAACCCTGAACTCAAACGTGATGGATTCGTCGTTAGAGGCAATCTCGCGTTGTGATTCGTGCAGGGGAAGGGTAGAGAGGTAGTTCCGTGCCCATCCGTATGCCTTGATAACTACCCGTTCGATGTCATATTCCGGGTCGGAGATGATGCCCACGCATCCCTCGAAATACCGCTCTATGCTGAAATCCTTGGGAAGCTGGAATTTCACGTCCGTAAGGCTCACGTGCTGAATCCTGTCGAGCGCGTATGTTCTTATCTCCTCGGAATAGACCGAGTATCCAATCAGGTACCAGCGGCGGTTATACACCTTCAGGTGATAAGGCTCTACCTGAAACGTGCTGGCATGAGACCTGCCAAAGCCTTGGTGAGTAATTTCGACCACACAATTCTGACGCATGGCCTGAAGGAAAGTCTGCAAATATTTATTGCCCGAAGGAATCTTTTCGAATGAGATGCGTTTCTCCAGCTGACGGTCTGCCTGAAGCTGGTTCAGGGTGGCATACGAGTCGATGAGCCACGAACGGAAGGAGTCGCCTTCCAGCGATTCCGCATCCTCTATGTAATAGCCGTATCCTCGACTGGCATCGCAGGAGATGAGAATGTCGAAGATGGTCTGCACGGCCTTCTTGTGATTCATGAAGGTTTTCCACGGAAGCGGTTTCCCGTCGCCCAGTCCGCAGGTTTCCCATCGTTCACTGATTTCGTTGAAGGTGATGTACGGGTGGCATCGGATTAAATCTGCCAGCCATATATATCGTCCGAATTTGTTTGCTGCCATAAATAATAAAATGAAAAGTTTTGGTGATGTGGCAAAGTAAAGCACCTGTCTATGTCAAATTTAGGCATAAGTCCTTAAAATGTCAAATCATTTTAAAAGCAATTCACACGATTTAAAAACTGGTATATAACTCGTATCTTTGACGGAAAAATAAAGAAACCCCAATGGATACAGAATATTTGAATCGTTTTGAAGAGAGATTGCAGCAGGAATTGCTGCGTTTGTGTACTGACTATCATGTGCTGGACGGCACTCTGCTGGCTACGGAGGACCTGGACAACCGCTGGCACGACCTGGCACCGGAGTATGTGGCCGATGCTGTGGAACAGATCCGTGATTATCCCGTGGTGTCGGTGGCCTGGGCTGCTTATCTGGGCCTGGGAGTAGCTTTCTGCTGGGACGAAGACTGGGAGGCCAGTGCACAGGCTACTTATCAGTCGTACTACGGAGAGCAGGGCTTTGACGACATGGATGAACACATCGTGCGCGATTTACTCGGTTTGTCGCTCGACGGAGAAGAAACTCGCCAGCTGGAAGATATCATTCGCCGCTGCGGACAGACTACCGTGGGACTGATTCGCCACGAACAGATAGAGCCGCAGAGCCCGCTGGCCTTCCATGTATTTGCCCGTGCCTGTCGTACGATGTTCCGCATCGGGGTGGCCATTGAACTTAAACGCCTGGGATATAAATTCGAGAAAGTAGAAATTGGTCGCGTGCCGGGCGGAATGCTGTCATAAGAAATCCTCAGACAGGTTTTCTGTCACCTCAAAAACGCTTTGACGTTTGGATTCAAACGCCTTTACGTTTTACTTGAAGCGCATTTGTGTTTAGGGTAAAACGTAAGGGCGTTTTGTCTTAAATGTACTTGTGCTTGAAATCGTATGATTTTTTATAGTATTTAGTTAAAAGAAATCTCTGCTTGTGAAGATGTGCGATGGGCGGACAACGTGTTTTTTATATTCTTTTTGCTTCTGAGGGATGAGGCTCGGAAAGCTATCTGCGTAATGGAAAAGCATAACAAATAGATTGTGATAATTAAGCGGATTTTAAAGGGAAATGATAAATGAACTTCTTAAATAATTTAAAAAATGTGACAATCGTGAAGAAAAACAGAAGTGTCCGAACAAAAAGGAATAAAATGATAAGATTCCTGAGGATAAGACCTTTATGATTCTGATGGATGGTCTTTTTCATCTGTTGGCAAATTTCAATCCTGCTGACTTGTGTGTGGAGTGCTGTGAACAATATGGGGACAGATTGAGTTTCCATAAGCGTAGAGTGTTTGAATTTAATTTTTAATTTTAACTTATGAAGAAAAATGTATTTAAAATGTCTGCTTTTGCGCTGATGTTGGCATGGGCAGGGTGTAGTAACGAAGAAATTGCCACAACCACGCAGGGCGGAGAAAACACATTATCTCCAGGAGAAGCAATTATTGAAATTAGTTTGACAAATGCCAATTCACGGGCAGCGCGTCCGGTGGGCAGTTCGGCAACCGCCAATAATGTCAACCGCTACAAGCTGGTCATATTGAAAGACAATGCTGTGGACGAGGGAGTCACCGTATCTCAGGTAGACGGTACAGCGGTGAGTGGAAATGACCCGATGGCCGAAAATGGAACAACTTGGGAGAACTCAATATCGAATGAAAGCACAGGTGATGCAAGCAGAGAGAACGGACTTAAAAAGATTAAACTGTCTGGTCTGACGAAAGGCAGTTACACGATTGTAGCCTATGCTTACAATGGCGAGTCAGATCCGTATGCATCTACTTTGTCAGGAGGGGTTTATTCTACACAGAACAAGCTGACCGGTTTTAATGTGGAGGAACTGTTTGCGGGTTCTGCGACGCTTTCTGCCACAGAGGATGGTAAGTTCACTACGCAACCAAAAGTTACGATGGAACGTCAGGTGGCCGGTATGTTGGCCTACTTCAAGAATGTGCCTGCTTACGTCAATAACGAGAAGGTGGAAAAAGTGGTTGTGCGGGCCAACCGTGAAGCCAGCGGGTTTACTTTCCCTTCGACTGCAGAACTGAACGGAAAATGGGATGCCGAAAATCTTAGTGCAACCGAACTGCTGACTTTTACCATGACTACGGCGAGCAATTACTCCGAAGCGAAGTTAGGAGAGACTTATACCTTTAATTCGACAGGCGAAGAAGGCAAGAAATATCAGTTGGCCGATGGTATGTCGCCGAATGCTTCCTTGAAGTGTGTAGACAATTCTTTGTTTGGCGGACGTTTTGTCATGCCTTATCAGGAGCATGTAGCCAGTCAGACGCTGACTATCCACATGCTGGGAACAGGCGATAAGGAACTGAAGGTGCTGAATGTAACCATTGACCAGACGCCGAGCGACGGTACTAAATATCAGTATGATATTCGCCGTAACAATTTCTATTCTATCGGTAAGAAACTATTTACCGATAATACAGAGGGAAAGAATTCCAGCAGTGTAGAGTCAGAGCCTGATGAGCTGGCTAAGGATGCCCCTGTGGATTTGTCGAAGACCGACGAACTCATTGTTACGCTGGATGATGCATGGGGAGTAATTCACGATGCCGGGGTAGAATAATATTTCCCTTCAAATTCCGCCACTATCTGCTGGAAATGCGTCGGCAGGTAGTGCATGGCCTGAGCATGCAGGGCAGGGGGAACGCCGTAGAATGCTTCTGCGATGCTGCCCGTGATGCAGGCCAGTGTATCGCTGTCGCCACCCAGTGAGATAGCCGTACGTACGCAGTCCTCAAAGTCCGTCCCGTCCAAAAAGGCGCAGATGGCCTGAGGCACGGTGCCTTGGCAGGTGGTGTCCCATTGATATGTTTCTCGAATACCGTCGCAGGTGAAGTTCAGGTCATAACCGAACTTTGCTTCGACGGTATTTTTTATGTCCTCCTTGCTCTTCCCATCCCGGGCCAGAAAGATGCAGAGTGCCGTAGCCTGGGCACCCTTGATTCCTTCGGGATGGTTGTGCGTGCAGGCAGCCGATATGCGTGCAGCCTCCAGCGTCTCTTCCTCCGTGCGGAATGCCCATCCCACGGGGCCTACGCGCATGGCCGAACCGTTTCCGCAGCTGCCGTAAGGACGAAGCTGTCCCGTTTGCTGTCCCTGTCGGAGCCATTCACGGAAACGTCCGCCGAAGCCTCCCTGCGGACACGGGTAACGGGTGGCATAGCGGAAATAATAGGTGGCACAGTCTCCGCCGTGCAGCAGCCAGTCGGCCGTGGCGAGGGTCAGAATACTGTCGTCGGTATATCCCTTCTGCGGAGTGAGAAAAGGAAACTCTTTTGTCTTGATGTTGTGGAACTCGTAGACGCTGCCTGCGATGTCGCCAAGAATGCTTCCAATCATATTTTTTTCGTTTAGATAGATACAAAGGTATGGAGAATTAATGGATAAATGCTATATATTTGCAAATGTCATGAGAATAAAATGAATAAGTACAGGCCTTATATAGATAAAAGGAAATACATGTCCAGAATAGTAATGGGCTGTTTTCTCCTTTCATGCCCTTTCCGCATGATTGCGCAGACGTTGTCAAATGATTCCGTCAGCCGGACCATCGCGTTGGATGAGGTGACTATCGTGGCATCGAATGTGTCGCGGGTAGACAATCATTTGGTAATTTATCCTAACTCTCAGCAGAAGAAATCGACTAACAGCGGCTATGGAGTGTTGAAACGCTTGATGATTCCGGGTATGATTATCGATACACAGTCTAATAGTGCTGAGGCAATGGGGATGCCTGTGTCGTTCTATATCAATGGGCAGCAGGCCGATTCCAAAGACATCCAGATGCTCCGTCCGAAGGACATAGAAAAAATTGAGTATCATGACAATCCAACCGGAAAATATGCAAAAGATAAGATAGCCGTCAACTTTATACTGAAGCAATATAAGACGGGTGGTTACTTGCAGATGGATGGCTTGCAGACAATTGGATATACGCATGGCGACTACAATATTGCTACCACCGTCAACCGTAACAATACGACTTATTCCTTGTTTGCTGGAAGTGATTACTTTAATGTGAAGGATAATCATAACCACATGGCTGAATCCTATGCATTACCCGGGCAGTCTGTCGAGCGTTCTAGTATATCCGATGAAGATTATTCCCGGCACAGTGAGTATGTACAGTTCCGTCTTCAGCATCAGAAGGCAGGTCGGTACGTCGTCGGGAAACTGTCGTTTATACACAAAAATACTCCTCGTAAGAATATGGCCGGCACGGTAGAGTCGGTGGGTCATGCTTCTAATTTTGCGATGTATACTGACCAGAAGAGCCTTTCTCCTAAATTAGATCTTACGGGTACTATCCCTCTATCGAAGACACAGGATTTTACTTTTGGATTACATGGCACTTATTCTCGTAACTTGTACAACCGTACTTACTCTGAACAGGACTATGAGACGGGTTCCTATGAATCGGAAAATGCCGGAGGATTTCAGTTGTCGGCCATCTATAACCTGTCCAAAGGAAAGCATTCATTTTCGGCCGAGCTGTTCGATTTTCATCATGTGTGGAATGCGCAATACGAGGGCAGCCATCCGCTGAGGCAGTCACTATGGAAAAATGAGTCGCTGGCTTTCCTTTCCTATAATTATGCTTTTAGCCCGAAACTGTCACTACGGTCAAGGGTGGGAGTGGACTGGCTTCAGTACCGGCTTCACGGCTGCGAGAAATTCAGCAAGTTGTCGCCGCGTGTCAATCTGAACCTTCAATATCAGCTGAAGGGAGGGATGTTGTTATGGTCCTCCTCCTATAACAATTATAATTACGGCATGGACCTCATCAATCAGGCACGCATCGGGCTCAATTCTTATCTGGTACAGACTGGCAATCCGAACCTGAAGAGCGGACGTTCATTCAATTCGTTC
>ENA-UEQH01000967-UEQH01000967.1-human-gut-metagenome-genome-assembly--contig:-NODE-967-length-13049-cov-9.527675_pt1 | contig 13049 bp, 19 predicted proteins | sample MGYA00242945_ERZ507943 | MGnify/ENA primary metagenome ERZ507943 (study PRJEB26167, sample SAMN06115418) | human gut metagenome | host: Homo sapiens | place: China:Hubei | collected 2015-03-06 | study... | reverse complement strand
CCGAAAAACCGAAAACTTTCGTTCAATCAACGACTTAGGAAATTATGTACGAAAAGAATAGTAAAATAATGTTGATTTTCGTAGAATGATATTAATTTTTTAACACGCATAATTTGCTAGTTTCCAACAATTTTCGTATTTTTGCAAGGAGATTCTGTGTCTCTTATATCGAGATTCAGTTGAACGTCATCAAAAAACGAACTTGATTCGCATGATGAAAGAGACAAATATACAATCACAGGTTACGTCCACTATTGCAGGAGACGACGGCGAAGCCATGGCAAAAAGTGAAGATATGTAGCTGAAAATGGTTTTGTAGCAACAGATCCGACGCACTTTGGAAAGACGTATCATGATAAACTCCTTTAGCTAGCAATGCCAGCCAAAAGGAGTTATAAGAGTTAATCAAGGCGGTGTCGGGCAGCCCAGCTTCCAGCATCCAGACACGGACACTCCTTTGGAGTAGTCCCAGGCAAGTCCCGATGGCCCACAATCTTCGCTTTCGGAAAGAGAATCTTCAGATTCCTGAAAAGGTCAATGAGTCTCGTTTCCTGCTCAGTGGTCATGGTGTTGCAAGGCTTGCCTTGCTCATCGAGCCCTCCCTCATAGCAGATGCCGATAGAGCATCTATTATAAGGTCTGGCATGAGCCCCCACCTCCAGCAGCTTACGGTGCTGCGTCATCGTACCATCCTTACGGATGTAGAAATGGTAGCCGATGTCATAAAACCCACGAGCCTTATGGTCACGGCGCAGCTGTTCCACACTATAGTCCTGATTGCATCGGCTAGCCGAGCAATGCAGTACCAGAAATCTCACAGAGTCGGCAGACATCATGTTCTTGCCGTTCTCCACTTTGGCGAGGAACATGCGCTCAGAGCGTACCTTCCCCCCGCCAATGTTCATTGGAAATGTATCTTTCGTCATAGGAATAATTCAACATTCAACATTCAACACTCAACATTGCTATAAGGCATTTGCGCACGAGCTTACTCCCAGTGCCGTGAGAGCAGCAATCAGCGCCTGTACGATGGCATTCACGATTTGAGTCCAGGAAATCTTGTTTGGATTTGATTCAGAGTTAGAACGAAACATTTTCATAATCAATAAAATTTAAATGAAACAATAAGTTATCAGAGTTTAGCAGTGCCTCCCTTTCAGAGAGGTAAGGCACTGCCCGAGTTGGAGACTATTCCAATCCGTCACCATTGTCGGAACCAGTTCCGCCAGCCTCGGTGCCGGAACCGCCGCCAGTGGTCTCACCACCAGTAGTCTCACCGCCAGTGTTCTTTCCGCCAGTGGTTTCGCCGCCAGTGGTCTTATCCTTCTTCTCTTCACCGTACTTGACGAGTTCGATGGAATCAGGAATCAGGTTGTAGAGACGAGTACCATTCTGCAACTTGGTGAAAGAAGGACGGAAGGCAGGAACGAGACTCTTGACGAGTTTAGCGTTCGCCTTACTCTCATCTTCTACAGCTTTGCCGGTAATGAAGCGGATGAAGAGCTTGCCGAATCCAAGCAACTCGATGTCGTAACCCTTCTTCAGGTTCTCCTTCACGTAGTAAGCATAGCGGTCGAGTACCGCCTTTACGTCTGCAGGAGTAGCTGTAGACTCCACTGCGATTTGGTTAGCAACCTCCTCGGTGGTCAAGGTACCGTAACTGTAAGGTCTAACAGAAAAGAGTGTCTGACCCTTCTTCTCACCCATGTTAATGGTCTTCTTTGCAACTTTGTAGCTTTTACTCATAATTAAAACATTTAAAAGATTAATACTAAAGTTCAGTCATCGTCAGTCCAAAGAGATTTGCAATCCCGTTTGTTCTGATTGACGTTGCGAAGATACAACATTGGCGAGGCGAAAACAAATGCCTTCACTGACGTTCACCATCTGTTTACTGCTCATTCACGATACGTTCACTTTTAATAAAAATCATAGCAATGGAAGATACCAGCAAGGCAAATATCGTCTTTAACATCTCTGGCGGTAACAACCAGATTCTGCCCAATGCTATCAAGGCTGAGCAAAACTTTTATGGCGACAAGTACATAGAGGAGATGATGAAGGCGAAGACCACAAGTCAAGAGCCTGTTCTCTCACCCGAAACAACCCGTCTCTCCTTATATATTAATAATGTGGAAGCATTAGCAGAATATGTAGCCAAGCTCTCTGCATGCACCAATGCCAAGGAATTGGCACAGGTGGTGATGGATATGGTGAATGATACAGATGTAAAGGTTGACCAAGATATTATGGTGAAGCAGGAGTTCATCGAAGTCTTACAGCCCTTGGCTCCACAGGTTACTACAGGCATCAGTAATATCCGCAAGTATATCAATGAAGCCTGGTATAAGTGGAAATGATCACCAATGAAGTAGCGTGAGGAAAAATACTGACAAAAGGCACTTTTACGTACTCCATAATTTCAGAATTATCAATGAATCCAAATTCGTTTTGTAGAATTGAAATTATGCTGAGGCTTGGTAAATTGCTGATAATCAGCAGTGTATAAAAATTGAAAAATATACTTGGTCTCTTGAAAATCTATAGTCGTACGACTATGACCCCTATAGTTGTACGACTATAACTCCAGAGTTGTACAACTATAGCATGTATAGTCGTACAACTGTAGCTTTACAGTCGTACAACTATAGAATTTTCAACTCGCAAAACTTGCGGATTATGGTCAATTGCTGCTGAAAATTGGCTTATATTGATTCTAGATGGTTAATTTAGTATGGAGGATAAAAATTTGTACATGATACAGAAGGCACAGGAGTTCATGAATGAGAATCACTTTGCCGACGTCTCCCGAGTGCAATGTCTGCTACGCAAGATGATGTCCAAGGAGTATCATGGCCTCATCGATCAAATCAAGGAGTGTCAGGATCCCCATGCTATCTTCAATATTCATGGCGGAAACAATCTCATTGCGCCCACTGCCAGCCAGGCTGAGCAAAAATTGGTGGAGAAACCTGCTGACGAGATAAAAAAAGATAAGGAATAATCAAGAAAGAAGCCCGAGATAGAAAGTTTTATGGCAACAATGGAGGATACCCTCTCCATGCACTCACTTTCAGCAATATAATTGCAAGCTGATCCCCATAACAGCCCAGCGGTCCCATCCCGCACAACCATGGCGAGGGCTTTGATGCCCCGCCAACCTTAGAGCGTAGCGGTTCTGAGCACCGGAGGGCGGTTTTCCTCTTCTTCCCTGAGGGGAGAAGACCGAGATGAGAGGTGGAGCCTTCTTTAATGGTAAAGAAGGACGGGATGATTTTAGAAAAACAGCACAGTAGGGCGGTTACATCCCTTGCCCTTTTGGAAAGGGCGAGGGCTTGGGAGTGGGTTAAGGACCCCCTCTTCGCAAGAGGGGGACAGGGGAGTCGAAAAATGTTATAGTGCTTAGCTGCTTATTACGAAGCATGCAATGCTGAAAGATTTCGCTTCACCATTCGATATCACCGTAGATCTCTACAAGTAATTGGTCAGAGTTGAAAAAACTCCCCCAAAATTTGGTAGTTTCACAGAAAACCCTTATCTTTGCTGCGAATTAAATATAGAAGTTATGGCACAGTTAACATTACAGATAGATAGTCCATCTTTGTTGGAGCAATTAAAGAATGTCCTCTCTCTTATGAGAGGCGTTAAAATAGTTTCAGACTCCCCAGTTTCAAGGAGTGCTGCTTTGGAAGATGTTCCAAACGCAGAAACTTTGGCAGCAATGAAAGAGGCTGAGAGTGGTCATGATGCGGGAGTAGTTCGAGTAGATAGCTTAGAAAGTTTCATGGCATCAATGGAGGAATAGGGTTTATGAAAGAAATTCGAAAGACCTCGCAGTTCAAGAAAGATTATAAGCGTTTTAAGAATGATAAAGAATTTGTAGAAACGCTTATGGGGATAGTTAAGCTTTTGGCAGAAGGCAATCAGATACCGGAAGAATATAATCCTCATTCTTTGAAAGGCAACTGGAAGAACTATATGGAATGCCATATAGAAAATGATACACTTTTGATTTGGTTTGATAAGAACAATAATGCAATAGAATTAGTTCGTTTAGGTTCGCATTCTGAATTATTTGGTAAAGGACGTAAGCGCTGATCTCCATAACAGTCAGGCGGTCCCATCCCGCAAAACCTGGCGAAGACCGCTTTGGTCCGCCAACCTTATAGCGTAGCGGTTCCGAGCACCGGAGGGCGGTTTTGCATGCAAAGCCATTTTGACAATCATGTGATGTAATCAGAATGAATACAACGAACAAAGGGGAACGACCAAAGACTGGTTGTTTCCCTTTGTTCGTTTAGAGGCAATTGTATCAGGTGTATCTGTCATCATCACAAAGGTTGCAACCAAACGAAAGATGGAGAAGGCACCACGCAAATCTATCTCAATTCTATCAAAAGCTCAGAAGTAGATGATGCCAATGCCAAAATACTGGCAGCCCTATAAGCCACAAAAAAGAATAAAAAGAGGGATTTTGTAAAATGAACCAAAATGAACCATTTTTCATGAATCTTTACATGAGAGACACCGAAAAACCGAAAACTTTCGTTCAATCAACGACTTAGGAAATTATGTACGAAAAGAATAGTAAAATAATGTTGATTATCGTAGAATGATATTAATTTTTTAACACGCATAATTTGCTAGTTTCCAACAATTTTCGTATTTTTGCATGGAGATTCTGTATCTCTTAAATCGAGATTCAGATGAACGTCATCAAAAAACGAACTTGATTCGCATGATGAAAGAGACAAATATACACTCACAGGTTACGTCCACTATTGCAGGGGACGACGGCGAAGCCATGGCAAAAAGTGAAGGATATGTAGCTGAAAATGGTTTTATAGCAACAGATCCGATGCACTTTGGAAAGACGTATCATGATAAACAGACGAGGTAAACGTGTTGACCGTGAGGCTGTTTTCTTACCACCTTTGTCTTTGTGAGAGTTGAGGACAAAAGCTATCGTAGCAGGAGGATATGGTGGCGATATGCCAGAGGATCAATGCTACGACCTCTTGGATGATATGGACTTCTATTATAATAGAAGTGAAATGCAAGAAGATAGAGCGTATGCTTCCTCAGTTGAGTAAAATGGTAATAACAGAATCGAGTCATTTAATTTAGAATAATGTTATTATGGAAGTAAAAAAGACAAATATAGAAGGTGATGAGTTCTATCAACTCAGGGCTTATGGCGTCTTTTAGAATGTAACAGAATATTTGAAATCATTTAAAGTATTTGTATATGGCTAATTCAATTAAGTTTCCAACTATGCTAACCAATGTTTTGGATAGTCGCCATGAGAGATGCGCTCAAATGGTTAGCGATGTTTGTAATTTGGTTACTAATTATTCTGGCCTTCCTGCTAATGAAAAGTTTGTTTACAACTATAGGGGAAGAGCTAGAAGAAAAGTGATAAAAAACATTTCTACATCTCAGTTTATGATAGGTCAAACCCCTGTTGTAGAACTGGAAATTGAAGAATATAAGTGTGGATTATCTGACTTGTATTTGGATGAAGGCAATCAGGTACCGCATGATATAACAGATACTGACAAACTTGGTAGCAAGCAAAATTATGCATTATTGTATCCATTTGTGCAAGACAATAATGGAGTTTATGAAAATCGTTGGCTTGTAATAATATACGATACACCAGATAAGGTATCTGAAGATATCGTAAATACAGTTAAGTGTGTTGTTAGTAACATCTTTGAATTTCCATTTAGATATATTATACCAAGAGATTTTGTTAATGGTAATAGAATTCCTAAAGTTGAAGTGCAATTTAGTGTTCTGGAGAACGGAGAAGACCAAAATGTATCTTTGAGAAATTATATTGTATCGAACAAGGTGAAGAAACAAAAGGTTGTCATTTATGAGGATGTGCCAACAGATGAAGCCACGGAGTTACTTAACGATAATCGTGAAGGATGGAAAAAGAAGGTGGTGAAAATCTTTAAAAGTAAAGATAATGATAGAGCATATCAAAAGTATGTCTATGATACTAATGATAATGGTGTCTTAAAACAAGCATATGCTTCCAAATTTAGTTACTCTCATCAATTAGAAGAAGGAGATAACGTATATGATTTGATGTTTAGGCGTGCTTGTTATATAGAGGTCATAAACAACTATTTGTCAAATGGAGGAGATTGAAATTGTATGGAAGGCAATTCTTGCTTTCTTGAAAAAGGACAATCCTACGATGTTTAGCATTATATTGACTATATTAGGCATTGCTATAACGATATTTACCGTAGTTTATTCCTTTATGGAATCTACTTTCCAAAAAGTAATAACTCTTGAAAATGAAAATAAGAATGCTACGGAAGATGATCCAATAAGAAGTTCTTCTCTTAAATTTAGTAAGCGATATTTTAATGTCCTAAAAGGCTTTAATTCTCAGCTTAAACATTTGATATATTTCAACATCTTTTTGCTCTTGTTATATGGTGTTGCTACCATTTGTACGAAAACTGAATGGCTGCAACTGATATATAACATACTATCTTTTATATTTGTATTCCTTTGTGCTTTTGTGCTAATAAGATATATATATGCATATAATAAAAGGTATAAGATTTGATAGTTTACATGTAAAATGAGAATATTGCAAATAACAAAGTAAACATCATGGATATTTCAATAACAACATATTTGCTGTCTCTTTTGGCTGCTTTAGCAATAGGGTGTCTTATAGGCTATTGCCTTCATTCTGGCTTCAAAGAACTGAAGAATAAGCTAAAGGCAATTGGCTCGAACTTTCGTTATAAACTAGTAGATTACTGGTTTATCCTCATTTTGGCTCTTTCGTCAGTTTTTGTGTTTTGTCACTTCAATGAGTGTATTGCATTGTCATTTACGGAAAAGTTTAATGGCATGAACTTAATCTTCTTGTTTTGGTTGGCATTGCTTCTTTTCCCTATGTTCGAGAGTTTCGAGGGCTTTGGAATTAGTATCAAGAAGCGTAAATACGATAAGGAGAAAGAAGCGATAACTTCTGATTTCCATGCACAGATATTGAATGCACAGATAAAGAAAGAACAGGAAAGAAAGGAGGCTGAGCATGAATAATGAGATGATTACTGTAATCCAAGATGGCATTGAGCTGATGAAGAACCCATACTTTGACGACAACATGTTCTTGGCATGGATGGATTATTCTAGGAAAATGCTCAACTTGGTAAGCCAAAATGCAATGATAAAATATCAATATACAACATTTCTGATGTCTATTATCAATTCTCAAGATACAGCTAATGTAAAGTTACAAAAGTGTATAGACTATTTGATAAATATAGCTCCTTTAATTTAAATGAATAAGATAATTCAATTATGGAAAAATAAATATGACAAAGTGGGGATATTTACGAGAGACAAAAGAGGCAGCAGATAAAGCTGGAAAAGATTTGAAGACTGGCTTGTATCGTACAGGGTTAGAGGAATATCTAGCTGTGATATTTCCTAAAATACCTGCTGATGAATGGGTGCATAATAAATGTGTTCCTGGAATAAAAAGAAAATTTAAACCTGATTACAGATGCGAAAGCCCTAAACTCATAGTAGAATTTGATGGCTTACAACATTATACAAATCCTGACAACATACTAAATGATGAGGAGAAAGACAAAATATATAGGGAGGCTGGATATAAAGTGGTGAGAATACCTTATTTCATTCAGTTGACCAATGAGGTGATAGAGAAATTGTTTGGAGTAACAGTAAAAGAACAGATGTTTAATCCAAATGTTCCTTCTTTAGGTGTTAGTGGTAAAAATACACCTGCTTTTTGTTGTCCTGCTGGTATAGAAAGAATGGCAAGGGTTTATAAGGAATTTCCTCAGCAGTATGATATAAATCTTAAGGCTTTGCTTGAAGAAGATAATGAATTTCTGGCTGGGGCGGCATTATTACAGGAGGCATATAATAAGCTTTCTTAGTTAATGATTGGGAGTGGAAGATTTTGGAATATATGGTAGGTGGAATTGTGATGATACAACTTTTGTAGTCTAATGGGGATACCAACTAAAATAAAGAGTAATTATGAATAATATTTTAAATGTCTATTTGAAATTAATGGGCTTGTTTGCCAGATTGTTCTGTGCCAAATATACGAGTTTATCGATTTCTATAGTTTCTGTAGTGTTGGCTTTTGTAAGTTTCAATTACTTTCGTGAATTCTGGTTAAGTATTGTTCAGTTAACTATTGGTTTTGTCCTGGCGTTTCAGGCTTTTCTGATAAGAAGACAAACAGAAGAGAAACTAAAAAAGGTAAATAAACGCATTGATGATTTAGGTATGAGTTTTATAGATTCACCAGAGTATTTGTATGCTATGGTTGATGCTGATAATCATTTCCTTTTTGGTATTAATGTAGAAGGTGAGGTAGATTGGGCTTTAGGGGTTCCAAAACCAATTCGGAAAGAATTGGATAAAATTATCGATTTGATTCATAAGCAAAAATAAGAGATGTTTTTTGCAAGGTTGCTGTTTCTGTATAACGTTATATGATGCGCCAGCCGACAAACAATCGCAAATCTCGTGCAAACGAACGCAAAGAAAGTTTACTTTCAATTTGTTGAGTGCAGCCGAGATTCATAGGATAATTCTATTGCGTCAAACACTCAACACCAGCCCCTTGCGGGTAAAGACTCCGCTGGTGTTACCAAAACTCTGGCAGAGTCGGATCGTCGCCAGCTACATCCCTCTTCGTGGTTATTTCTTACGATGTAATACATTCGATGAAAAATAGGTTTTCCCCTTATGGGATGGTCATAAAAACTATCGGTTATGCAACAAATAATAGATATAGTACAAAGATTGATGGAAGAACTGGATGTTACAGTCTTAGGTCTTTTATGTGGTGCTTTCACTTTTATTCTTGGAGTTATCTTCTCACAGTATAAATTAGAGGAATGCTTTCATCACAGAAGGGTATGGTCTAGGCTTGCTGTGTCTCTAGGCTTACTGATCTTAGCTGTATGCATGAATTCCTATGTTGAGGCTACTTTGGTATTTATATTGCTCGTTTGTTTGACAATTTTCCTACCACTTCCCCATGAATTACTCATCATATATTATTATAAATCCCATCTTGACGATCTGGATAAGGGAAAGTATCGTGGTTGGCTTGTTACTACAAGTGCAAAACTGCGTTTCTATGCATTAAGAATAAAGGCTTGCCATGACGAGGTCGACAGGCAAAATGTCCAGGTGGAATTTCTTGATGAAGCAAAGAAATGGGATTTATTTGATTATGAGTATAAGCAATATTACTTACCCCATCTCGATGTTTTGTTCAAAATAGGAGCGGTTAAGGCTTTTGAGTCAGAATGTGAGCGTTTATCCAGATTCAAAGACAATAGCTATATGTTGTGTTTCCAGACATACTTGGCACATAATGCTTTTGACTATGAAAAAATGGTAGAGTATGAGTCCAAGAACACCGATACATCTGATGAGTCTCAGCTAGTTTCGCTCCTTAACCTACTATGTGCATATGAGGCTTCTGGAGAGAAAGAAAAGATGAAGCCTATAGTTGCAAAATTACTTGAGTATAAGAAAAAAGGGATAATTCATATTGAAATGTACCGAGATTTGATGCATTATTATGATGAGATTTTATGCGATAAGGTTGCTGGAGATAGACTTGCTGATGAAATTGTGAAAATGAAGTTGGCTAGATTTGGTGATTTTCTAAATCTTTTAGATGTAGCTTTTATGCATTATAGAAGAGAAGGCAATCAGACCAAGATAAATACCCTGTTGGATAAAATTCTGTCAGATAATGATTTGATGCAACATGGTGAGAATCAATTGATAACAAGGATAAAACTGATGTATGTTATTTTTGATAATGGATATAAATGGCAGGAATATTCCCTCAAGCTGTTTTTCGATAGGGAAAGATATCTGAAATGTAGCTATCGGGTTGGAGCTTTATTCGTCAAGGAATCCCTTCGATTGATACGGGATGTTAATGCATTGACGGGAAAAGGGCTTCAGCAGAATTTGTTGTCAGATATGTTTGTAGATTTCAGTCGAAATTGTGAACGCTACTTATCGGAAATTGATTCGGATTTAGCTACATTGGATGAGCGATTTCTGTATAGGTACATAAGTTTATTGATGTTGAAACAGGAATTATTAAAATTTATGGCTGATGATGATCTTGTTCTTGTGCGGAAGAATAATGATGAGATATTTGAAAGGATTAGGGCTAGATGTGAGCACAATGGTAATCAAAGGGAATTGCTTCATTTCTTAGTGGTTCAGATTGATGATATTCTTTCTATGAATAAGCAGATTCTTGATTATGTGTCTGCTAATAAGCAATTTACCTTATCTCAGAAATTTATTGATTATAAAAGTCATTGGGATGCCTATTTTAATTATGCAGAGAATCTGATATGTGATGTAGTTAAGATTTTGCAGTCTAGAAATTATGACAAGTCGTTAGCTTACTATGTCCTCTATACAGCCTATTTTTATAATTTGATAGGTAATGGCAAGCGTAGTGTATTTTTCCTTTCTCAATTTGAGAGATATGGAGTAGATTTAAAAAACTGGACAGTGCCTATACAGGATTTGTATGCCAAAATAGCGATAAGTAAGACAAGTAAAATTTAATATTAAAACATAAACATACAATATAATGTTTAATCTCAGTAAATTCATAGGTCAGTATGTGACCAAGCGTGAAACAAGTATAATATTATGAGTGAGGAACAATACAATGAATTGCTGAAAGCCTACACAAAGGAAGCTTTGGCAAGCATGATAAAGGCAGATATACGCAGTAGGTTTCCCGAACCTTATGCAAGTATGTATTGTCAACAATTTGATGATTTCAAGACCGTTGCAGATTTCTTTGAATTTGCAGCAAAGTTAATGAGAAGATAATAACATATTTATAACTAGTCTTTTCTTTTTGCTGATCCATGTAAATAAGGCTTAAGGTTAGGTATAGAAAGCCCAGCATCAAGGCGGTCCCATCCCGCACAATATGGCGAGACCTTTGATGGTCCGCCAACCTTAGAGCGTAGCGGTTCCGAGCACCGAGTAGGGCGGTTTCCTTCTTCTCGCCTGAGGAGAGAAGACCGAGATGAGAGGTGGAGCCTTCCTTAACGGTAAGGAAGGACGGGTAGGTTTTCGAAAAAAGCCTTTTTTAATGGGAAAAAGCGATGCCAGTGAGTGCAATGAAAACTCGCTTTCAAATTGCCGAGTGCAGCTCGCTTTATCAACAAAGAAGGACGGGATGATTTTAGAAAATCTTATTTTTAAGAACAAAAGTTAAACCAATGAATATAGTAAAAACAGATATGGAAGGCGTACTCATTATAGAGCCACGCCTCTTCCATGACTCTCGTGGCTACTTCTTCGAGAGTTTCTGTGAACGAGAGCTTGATGAGAAAGTTACTCAAATTCTTGGTCACAAGGTACACTTCTGGCAAGATAATGAGAATATGAATAGTTATGGTGTGATTTAGAAATTTAGGATATGTTAAAATTTAGAAATTCTTACGAGGTTATGCAAGCTGTTGTCCAGTTTTTGGCAGAGCATGGCGTTCTTTTTGACATAGAGAAACAATCTCAAAATAGCAACTATATATATGATATATTTCTACCTGAAGGTTTGAAAAATGCAACAAGACCATTAGGTGGCAAATATGTTAGTTTAGATTTAAATGGACCGACTGGGGTAGAAATAAAAGGAAGACTCCTTTTTGATACCATATCAAGATATGGAGACTTATATTCAGAGCTTCTCAAGCATAATGAAGTTTCGTCTTTTCTCCTTATTTATATAGAGGGGGAAGTTCCAACTTCCGTATATAGTTACATCTATTATAAGTATAAAGGACGTTTTCATATCCTGTCTTTGGAACAGTTCTTGGGTATTAAATTGCCAAGAAATACTCGAGGTTCTGTTATTTCTGAAGTAACTTATGATTGGCGCAGTGATAGAAATCGCACAATGGGACATGCAAAGGTGAGTATTGCAGAAAACAATTTTTCTTTGTTTCTCGGGGCAGGTGTAAGCATGTCTGCAAATTTGCCATGTTGGTGGAATTTGCTGGCAGGTATGATTGATAGGTGCAAGCAGAGAATGTTCAAAGAGGCAGACTTAGACCAACTGACAAAGGTTTGTTATAACTCTTCTATCGTCATGGGCAGATTCATTCGGATGATGATGGAAAGCAAGTCAAATGAAGAAGGGTTCTATCAATGCTTGCATGATGCCCTATACAATGGTATTGACTCGTTTTCGTCTCCTTTAATAACCGAAATATGCAATCTTATTCAATCCAAGAGGCAACAAGCCCTAGGCATTATCACTTACAATTTTGATGATGTTATGGAAAGAGCTTTGAAAGCCAGTGGCATCGGCAACTATTCCATTTTTGGGCAAAATCAACCTCAGCAGCAGTTTCCTATATACCATGTTCATGGCTTTGTTCCTTTTGAAAATAAGGAGAATATCAAATCATTACCTGTTCTTAGCGAAGAAGAATATCATCGTGTATATGCCAATTCTTACAATTGGTCGAATGTGGAACAGATTCACGCATTAAGCAGAACAACATGTATTTTTATAGGATTGTCTATGACTGATCCAAACTTGCGCCGTCTTCTTGATATTGCAAATAAAGACAGCGAAGCAGACCCAAGACATTTTGTGTTCTTGCCATGCATAGACAGTTTCGGCAAGGACAAAGCCGCAGAGGTTAAAAACAATGAAGCGATGAGAATCCAAAAGGAAATGTTTGAGGAATTAGGACTTCGTGTAGTTTGGTATAAAGGGCATAATGATGAACTTCCAAAATTTATAAAGGCTCTACATGGTTAAGGTTTATAATATATTGAATTTATGTCAATTCAAACTTCAGATAATAATAAGTGAATAGTGAAGAATACGTTGCTTCTAAAAATAGTGAAGATAAATAGTTGTTATACTATATACACAATACTGCGTTAAATTAATATTTAATCGTCTGTAAATCAATAACTTATATTAAGAAATGCTTATGAAAACTTAACT
>ENA-UEQH01000956-UEQH01000956.1-human-gut-metagenome-genome-assembly--contig:-NODE-956-length-13198-cov-3.735996_pt1 | contig 13198 bp, 10 predicted proteins | sample MGYA00242945_ERZ507943 | MGnify/ENA primary metagenome ERZ507943 (study PRJEB26167, sample SAMN06115418) | human gut metagenome | host: Homo sapiens | place: China:Hubei | collected 2015-03-06 | study... | reverse complement strand
CGACACGGTGAGGTTGCACGATTTTCCGAAGAAATCCTGCGAATAATCGACCGCGCCCTCCTCGGTCCGCGGCAGGTCGTTCAGATCGAGCGTCGTCACCTGGAACATCGCACCGGCGCCCTCGCAGTCCGAAGCCGTGATGATCGGAGTATGGAAATAGTAGAAACCGTGGTTGTTGAAATACTCGTGGATGGCATAGGCCATGGCGTGACGGATGCGGAGCACCGCGCCGAACGTGTTCGTGCGCGGACGCAGGTAGGCGATGTCGCGCAGGAACTCCAGCGAATGTCCCTTCTTTTGCAGGGGATAGCTCTCGGGATCGGCCGTGCCGTAGATCTCGATCTTTTCGGCCTGCACCTCGACGCCCTGCCCCGCGCCCGGCGATGCGACCAGACGGCCATCGACGCGGATGCAGGCACCCGTGGTGACGGGTTTGAGCTCCTCCTCGGCGATCTTCGCCAGATCGACCACCACCTGTATATTATTTACGCACGACCCGTCGTTCAGGGCGATGAACGCCACGTTCTTGTTTCCGCGCTTGGTGCGCACCCAACCTTTGACGACGATGTCGGTGTCCACGACGCCCGACTTCAAAATCTCTACGATTCTTTGCGTTTTCATAGTTTGTTCTTCACTCGTTTTCCTAATTGACAAAGTTAGCTATTATTTGCGATTTGGCAAAAAAAATTACCTCCGGTGTCGTAACGGCACTTCCATAAGTCGGAATGTATTACCGGAGCGCATGCGATTCGGTCCATTCGTACTTCGGATACTCCCGCCCGGCAAAATACAAGTAAACTTGCTTTTGCACTCGGCTTATTCGCACTTTGGCTGCGGCGCCGTAACGGCGCTTTCAGGTTGTCGGGGACTTTTGCCGGGCCGCCCGGGAATCGGGTTTCTCTCCGTCCGTTCTTTTTCTATCGCCGGGACGTTTCAAATACTCCCGCCCGGCAATGCTCAAATAAATTGACATTGCCCTCGCTTATTCGTACTTTGGCTGCGCCTTAGATACTCCGCCTCGGAAAAAATGCAAGCGAGCTTGCTTTTTTCTCTCGGCTTATTCGTATCTTTGTCCGAATCATATTCCGTATACGATGAAACGAACGATACTGACGGCTGCGCTGGCAGCCTGCACGCTGGCGGCCCAGGCCCAGGAAGAACGGAACCCCGTTCCGATGACCTCGCGCGGAGGCCGCATCTACCGCACGGAGGTCGTACCCTACGATGCCCGCCACGACGCCGATGCCCGCAACCGCGAAGCCGGAGGCTACTGGAAAGCCTTCAGCCCCGAGGTGACGATTACGACCGAAGGTCCTCTTTATGCCGTTCTCGGACAGGAGATCGAAATCCCGTTCGCCTGGACCGACGGCGTGGTCTACCTGCACGCGGAGAACCCCGGTTCGGCCTACTCGCTCTGGCTCAACGACCGTCAGGTGGCCGAGGTCAGCGACCCGCTGACGCCCGCGGAATTCGACTTGACCCCCTATATCCGCGAGGGCGTCAACGATTTCAAACTGCTGATGCGCAGCGACAACCCCGCCCGGCAACTCGACGCCGAGGCCCCCGCCGCCCGCAAACCATTCGAAAACAGCTACCTCTATTATCAGAACAAGCGTTCGATCGCCGATTTCGAGATCGGGCTTGTGCCCGACACGCTGGGGCGCGACTTCGGGATGCTGGACCTGCGGATCGTGGCGCAGAACGCGTTCAACTACGACGAACCCGTCACCGTGGGCTACGACATCTACTCGCCGCAGGGCAAGCTGCTCGAATTCAACATGACCGAGATCACCATTCCGGGCCGTTCGACCGACACGGTGCGCTTCTCGCCGTTCATCTACCACACCTACGACAACAAGTGGGAGGCCGGAAGCAAGACGCCGCCGCTCTACAAGGTGATGCTCTTCACGCGCCGCAACGGTGTCTACAAAGAGTACATGCCGATGAAGATCGGGTTCGGCAAGACCGAACTCATCGACGGACGCATCATGCGGCTGGGCAAGGAGCTCAAACTCGAAAAGGCCCGCTACAACGCCGCGGCCGACCGCAAGACCGCCCTCGCAGAGCTCAAAGCCCTGAAGGCCAAAGGCAAGAATACGATTTGCCCGGACTATCCGCAGCCGGCGTGGTTCTACGAACTGTGCGACGAGCTGGGGCTCTACGTCATCGACCGGGCGAACATCGACGCCCCGGAGCGCAGCGGCGACCGCACGGTCGGGGGCACGCCGTCGAACGACCCGGCGTTCGCAGACGAATATCTGGAGCGCGTGAAGGCGATGTATTACCGTTCGCGCAACTTCACCTGCATCGTCGCCTACTCGCTGGGAGGCCCCTCGGGCAACGGATACAACATGTACAAAGCCTACCAATGGCTGAAATCGGTCGAAAAGTCCCGTCCGGTGATCTACGCCGATGCCGACGGGGAGTGGAATACGGATCTGTAACGAAACGGTACGGCATGAAACAACTGCTTTCACTCCTTCCACTGCTTTTCCTTCCGGTCTGTACGGCAATCGGACAGTCGTCCCCGATACGGAGAGCCACGGAACAAACAGCGGACAGATCCGCACGCTTGTGGGGTATCCGGTTCGAACCCGACCTGCTCCTGCTCAGTCCCGCCTCGCAGCGGATGGTCATCGTCCGGTACGGCGAAACGATGTCCGCATGCGACACGACAGCGCTGCCGACGGACATTCCCATAGCCAACTCGGTCACCAACTACCGGGGACGACGTTACGTTACACTCGTAAGCGACTGGTTCGACAAGCGTAATGCGGAAGCGCTATTGGAACTGACAGCTCACGAATCGTTCCATTTTTACCAGGACAGCCTCGGCATCGAGGCCGTTACGTCGCAAAATTCGCATCTGGATACCCCGCAGGGCCGCGCCCTGCTGCACATGGAGTTCGATGCCCTGCGACGGGCGCTGCGCGGGTCCCGCCGCGCACTGAAAACCGCCCTGCAAATCCGGGAAGAGCGTCGCCGGATGTTTCCCGACAACAACGAATCCACGTTCGAAAAGCACGAAGGAACGGCCCAATATACGGGACTGCGTATCGCCTATACCAAGGACCGGACGATCCGGCACATGGCGATCCGAAGACTGCGCTATGAGGCGAAAAAAGGTTATGTCAACTCGTTCGCATACGCCACAGGTCCGGCCTATGCCCTGCTGCTCGACCGGATAAACCCTGCCTGGCGGAGCGGCATCGCAACAGCGGAAGGGCTTTCCGAAGCCGCGGCCGATGCCTTATCGGAAACCAAAACAAACAAGGATTCCTCCTCCCCCACCGCGAAAAAACGGATGGAAGCTACCCGCAGCGACAGCTACGCCCGCTATCTGAAAGCCGAACGCAAAACGGCGGGCGACTCGTCGCGTTATACCGGATGGCTTGCATCCGACGCCAATGTGCTCCGCATCCCCAACGACGGCATCCACATCTCATTCAACCCCAATGACCGCGTTATTCCGCTCGCGGACCGGGCCGTGGTCTTGCGCAATGTCACCCTGCGCGGAAAATGGGGTACGCTCGTGGTAAAACAGGGACTCGTCCGTATGAACGACTGGTCGGCTTTTCTCGCAGCGGCCCCGCAACTCACGAAAGGCAACCGGATCACGGGGGCGGACTACACCCTCACGCTCCTCCCCGGCTGGGAGGTCCGGCATACGGAATCCGGCTGGCGCATAGTTCCCGTAAACGAAATAGAAAACCGGAAAACGTGAACATCGAACTGATCGTCATAGGCAAGACCGATTCGAAGGAGGTCGCCGCGCTGGTGGAACAGTATGCCCGGCGCGTGAATTTCTATTGCAAATTCGCGGTCACGACCCTGCCCGACGTGCGCAACACCAAGAGCATGACCGTCAAACAGCAGCGCACGGCTGAGGGAGAAGCCATCCTGCGCCAGCTGACCGACGGCGATTTCGTGGCGCTGCTCGACGAACGGGGCACGGAGTTCCGCTCGGTGGAATTCGCGCTGTGGGTCCAGAAACGCCTGAACAGCGGCGTGAAGCGTCTCGTCATGGTGATCGGCGGGCCCTACGGATTCTCGGAGGAGGTCTACGCCCGCGCCGACGCAAAACTGTCGCTCTCGCGCATGACCTTCTCGCACCAGATCGTGCGGGCGATCTTCGCCGAACAGATCTACCGCGCCTTCACCATCCTCAACAACGAACCCTACCACCACGAATAATGCAGCAGCGCCCCGCCATAGCCGTCCTGACCCCCAACATCCTCGTAGGCGCGGGGCTCCGCTCCATTCTGGAAAAGGTGATTCCGCACGCCTCCATCGAGCTGTTCCGCGATTTCCAGGAGTTCGCCGAGGCGGAGCCGGAGCGGTTCATCCACTACTTCGTCGCAGCGCAGACCTTCGCGGCCCACAACGCCTACTTCCGCGCCCGGCAACACAAGACCATCCTGCTCACCGCCGGACAGTCCCATGCCGGAATGCACTGCATCGACGTACAGACCGACGAGGAGGAATTCGTGCGCGCGCTGGTGCAGATGCAGCACAGCGTCCGCCGTCCGGAACACACCCTGCCCGCCCCGCCGCCGACCGGGCAGCCGCTCTCGGACCGCGAGGCCGAGGTGCTGGCGCTCGTCGCCCGGGGGCTCATCAACAAGCAGATCGCCGACCGGCTGGGCATCGGGCTGACGACGGTCATCTCCCACCGCCGCAACATCATGGAGAAACTCGGCATCCGCTCGGTGGCGGGACTGGTGGTCTACGCGCTGGCCGCAGGCTATGCCGATCCGGACGGGATGTAGGCCGCTCCTCATAAATTAGGATTGCACCGTTCGAAATAAATCCGTTACTTTGCACTCTCGACAAATTCCCGTTCAGCCATGCACCGTAAACTGATAGCCATACCGCTCCTGCTGCTGGCCTCCGCGGCCGCGGGCCGCACCGCCGGCGGGGAGGAGAACGAGGCGGCCGATACGGTGATCGTGGTGGACAAGGTGCAGGTGACGGCCATCAAGCAGGGGCTCGTCCTGCGGTCGCAGCCCGTCGCGGCGTCGATCGTCGGCAGCCGCGCCATCGGGCGCAGCCGCATCGGGGCGCTGAAGGAGCTCTCGCAGACGGTTCCCAACTTCCACGCCCCGGACTACGGGTCGCGCATGACCTCGTCGATCTACGTGCGGGGCCTCGGGGCGCGCATCGACCAACCGGTGATCGGCCTCAACATCGACAACGTACCCGTGCTCAACAAGGACAATTTCGACACGGAGCTGGCCGACGCCGAACGCATCGAGGTGCTGCGCGGTCCCCAATCGACGCTCTACGGCCGCAACACGATGGGCGGCGTGGTGAACGTCTACACACTCTCGCCGCTGGCGTATCAGGGGGTGCGGCTGACGGCCGAATACGGCAGCGGGGATTCCTACCGCTTCCGGGCGTCGTCCTACTGCAAGCTATCGCCCGACCTCGGGATGGCCGTGACGGGCTACTACACCCGCACGGGCGGCTTTTTCGACAATCTGTACACGGGTGAAAAATGCGACCGGGAGCAGCTGGGCGGGGGCCGCTGGAAGCTCCAATGGCGCAACCGCAAAGGACTGCGCATCGACAACACCCTTTCGTTCTCGGTCCTGGACCAGGGCGGCTACCCCTACGCCTACGTCGGCGAAGAGATCGTGCACGACGGGCAGGTCGTCATCCGCAAGGGGGAGATCAGCTACAACGATCCCTGCTCCTACCGCCGGACGACCGTCAGCGACGGACTCACGGTGCGCTACGACGCCGAAAAATTCGCCGTTTCGTCGATCACCTCCTACCAATACTCCGACGATGCGATGATCCTCGATCAGGATTTCACGCCCCTGAGCTATTTCACGCTCAAACAGGCCCGGCGCGAACACACCGTCACCGAAGACGTGGTGTTCCGCTCGCGCGACGGACGCCGCTACGGGTGGCTGTTCGGGGCGTTCGGGTTCTACCGCCGCGGCACGATGGAGGCGCCGGTGCATTTCAAGCGCACGGGCATCGAGAAGCTGATCCTCGAAAACGCCAACACCTCCCCGGACCTGCACTACACGATGGATGCAGACGAACTGCCGCTCTGTTCCGATTTCCGCATGCCCTCGTACGGCGCGGCGCTCTACCACGAATCCCGCTTCACGCTGGGGCATTGGCGGATCACGGCCGGCATCCGCGCCGATTACGAGTGCACCCGGCTGCGCTACCACAGCAAGGCCGGCATGGACTGCTCCCTGAGCGTCAACGGCGGAGCGCCGGCCCCCATCCGGATCGACATCGACGAGACGAACGAAATCGCCCATTCCTACACCGAGATACTCCCGAAATTCTCGGTCATGTACTGCTTCGACGAGGTGCGCAACCTCTACGTCTCCGTAGCCCGGGGCTACAAGGCCGGAGGATTCAACACGCAGATGTTCTCGGACATCCTCCAGGAAAAGATCAAATGGCAAATGGCCTCGGGAATCCCCTATGACGAACCCGACCTGATGTCCTACGAACCCGAATACAGCTGGAACTACGAACTGGGCGGCCATTTCTCGTGCATGGACGGCGCCGTGCGGGGCGATTTCGCGGTGTTCTGGATCGATGTCCGCGACCAGCAGCTCACGGTCTTTCCCGCAGGGACGGCCACGGGGCGCATGATGACCAACGCGGGCCGCACGCGCAGCGTCGGGGCCGAAGCCGCCCTGCAATTCGCGCCGTGGCAGTCGCTGGAGATAAACACCGCCTACGGATACACCGACGCCCGTTTCGTGCGTTACGACAACGGCATCGAGGATTTCAAGGACAACCGCATCCCTTACGCCCCGCAGCACACCCTCTCGGCCCAGGCGGCATGGACCCTGCCCACGGGCGTCAAGTGGCTCGGCGACGTGGTCCTGCAAGCGGGAGTCCGCTGCGCGGGGCGCATCTGGTGGAACGAGGAGAACACACTTTCGCAGCCCTTTTATGCGTTAGCAGACGCCTCCGTGCGGTTCGAGCACAAGCACTATTCGCTCGACATCTGGGGCCGCAACCTCGGGGGAGCGCGTTACGACGTCTTCTATTTCAAGTCGATCGGCAACGAGTTCGTCCAGCGCGGACGCCCCCGGACCTTCGGCATCACCCTGAACATAAACATATAACAATACCGACACATGAAAAAACTCCTCTTCCTCCTGTTCGCCGCCGCGGCTTTCGCGGCCTGCAACGACGACGACGGCGCACCCAAGATCCGCTACGCCTCGACCAACGACGGCATCATCGACGGACATCTCCAGGGTATCAACATGTTCTTTTACGGCAGCGCGGTCGCTACGGACGACGCGGGCAACACCTACACCGACGACGAAGCGCTGTTCGAATTCGCCGGAGGCCCCTCGGGCGATTCGGAATACTTCTCCCTCTACATGCACAAGACCCGCTTCGCAGCCGGCATGCCGCCCTTCGAAATGAAAATACCGCACACGCGCTACACCGGCATGGACAATTCGATCGCTTTCTCCGAGGAAAGCATCGTTCCCGAAGCGATCCTGCCCGGTCAGGACGGCTACCAGCCCCTGCCCTCCTACACGCTCACCGAGGTCGAAGGGTCGATCGACGGCGTCAACTGCCGCGTCAGCTTCACCTGCAACGTCCCCAGACTGGGAACCTACCGGATGGAATACGAAGGCCGGCTGATCATCAAAAAATAACAACCAAATATCCACAAGCCATGAAACCCGAATACAAACCTTTCGTAGACGAACTGATCGAACTCTGCATCAAAGAGGACATCGGCGACGGCGACCACACGTCGCTGGCGTGCATCCCCGCCGACGAACACGGACGCATGCGCCTGCTGTGCAAGCAGGAGGGCACGATCGCCGGCATCGAGATCGCCCAACTGGTGCTGCAACGCCTCGACCCCGAAATGAAATTCGAACAGATATTGCATGACGGCGACCGCGTCGCGCCCGGAGACGTGGCGTTCTATGTCTCGGGACGCCTGCGCTCACTGTTGCAGGCCGAACGCATCCTGCTGAACATCATGCAACGCATGAGCGGCGTGGCGACCCAGACCGCCGTCTATGTCAAACGCCTCGAAGGACTGCACACCAAGGTCCTCGACACCCGCAAGACCACGCCCGGCATGCGTGTGCTGGACAAGATGGCCGTGAAGATCGGCGGCGGCGAGAACCACCGCATGGGGCTCTTCGACATGGTTCTGCTGAAGGACAACCACATCGACTTCGCGGGCGGCATCCGTCCGGCGATCGCAGGCGTGCGCGAATACCTCGCAGCCAAGGGCAAGAACATCCCGATCGAATGCGAGGTCCGTTCGCTGGAGGACATCGACGAGGTGTTCGCCGCGGGAGGCGTCGATCGCATCATGTTCGACAACTTCACCCCCGAGATGACCCGCAAGGCGGTCGAGAAGGTCGCCGGACGCTGCGAAACCGAGTCGAGCGGCGGCATCACCCTCGAAACGATGCGCGACTATGCCGAGTGCGGCGTCGATTTCATCTCGGTGGGCGCGCTGACGCACCAGATCAAGTCGCTCGACATGTCGCTCAAAGCCTGCGAATAACCCGTTCCGGATGAAACGTCTGCTCCATACCCCGTTGGCGCTGCTCGTGTGGCGCATCGTGCTGCTCTACGCGGTGCTGATGCTCTGCCGCACGGCGTTCTACCTCTACAACGCCGCCGTGCTCGGCCCCCTGACGTGGGCCGAGGCGTGGCCGCTGCTGGCCGGAGCGCTGAAATTCGACACCGCCTCGGTCGTCTACGCCGACGGGGTATTCATCCTGCTGTCGCTGCTGCCCCTGCCCCTGCGCGAACGGCGCTGGTACCGGGCCGTGCTGTTCTGGTACTACGTCGCGGTCAACGCCGTGCTGGTCGTGGCGACGAACCTCGCCGACACGGTCTATTTCCGCTACACGCAGAAACGTTTCACGGCCGACGAAATCTTCTTCGCCGACAACGACAACTCGTTGCAGCTGGTCGGGAAATTCATGGCCGAGAACTGGTATCTGGTGCTTCTGTGGATCGCCCTGACCGCCCTGCTGGCGTGGGGCTACCGCCGCAGGGTGCGGGAAGAGAGCATTTTCAGCCGCGGATGGGCCTATTACATCGGCAACACGGTGATCTTCGCGGCGGCCGCGGGGCTGAGCGTCGCCGGGATGCGCGGCGGCATGACCCGCATGACGCGCCCGATCACCCTGTCGAACGCCACGCTCTACACCGCCGACAGCGGCAAGGCCAACCTCATCCTGAGCAATCCGTTCTGCATCCTGCGCACCATCGGCAGCGCGGGGAGCGTCAAATACAAGAAACACTTCGCCCCGGAGGAGCTGGCGCGGCGCTTCACGCCCGTGCACCAGCCTGCGGACAGCGCGGCCGTGAACCTCGCGGGCCGCAACGTCGTGGTCTTCATCATGGAGAGCATGTCGGCCGAACACTCGGCCTACCTCTGTCCGGAGGTCTACGCCGACCGGGAGGTGAAAGGATTCACGCCCTTCCTCGACTCGCTGATGCAGAACGGACTGGTGTTCAAACGGATGTATGCCAACGGCACGCGGTCGATCCAGGCCATGCCCTCGGTGTTGGGCAGTATTCCGTCGTTCCGCACGCCCTTCGTGCTGATGCCCCAGTCGCTGGGCGAAAGCCGCCAGCTGCCCGCCATGCTGGCGGACAAGGGGTATGCGACGCTCTTCTTCTGCGGTTCGGAACACGGCTCGATGGGATTCGGCGCCTACGCCCGTTCGGCGGGCGTCGAGCGGCTGGTGAGCCGCGAGGACTACGAAGCCCGCCACGGCACGGGGGATTTCGACGGGTACTGGGGAATCTGGGACGAACCGTTCCTGCAATTCATGGGCGAGGAGCTCGCGGCGACGCCCGAACCCTTCTTCGCCACGCTGTTCACCCTCTCGTCGCACCATCCGTTCGTCGTACCCGAGCAGTACGCCGCCACGCTGCCCGACGGATACACCCGGATTCACAAGGGCGTGGCCTACGACGATCAGGCGTTCCGCCGCTTCTACCACCGCTTCGGCGGCGAGGAGTGGTTCCGCCGCACGATCTTCGTATTCGTCGCCGACCACGTTTCGTCGGAGAAATTCGCCGAAAAAACGCGCTCCTACCCGGGGAACATGCACATCGTGGGATTCATCCACACCCCCGACGGCGCCCTGCAAGGCGAGGTGCGGGAGGTCACGCAGCAGCTGGACATCATGCCCACGGTGCTGGGCCTCACGGGCAACACGGAACCCTACTTCGCCTTCGGACGCGACGTGCTGAACGAGCCGCAGCGGCCCCGCTGGTCGGTGTCGTACGACGGGAAATTCCGCGCGCTGACGGACGACGGAGCCGTCGTGCTCGACGATTCGGGCTCCGAGGTGCAGGAGTGCCCGACGACGCCCGCCGCCGACAGCCTGACGCAGTCGTTCCGGGCGCTGATCCAGCAATATTACAGCCATATCGAACGCAAGAGTTACACCCCCAATGATTGAATTCAAACCCGTGCGCCTCGAGGACCGGGCGGTCATCGAGCGCTATACCATGCCGTCGGGCATCTGCAACTGCGACCTCGCCTTCGCCAACATGTACTGCTGGCAGGAGGTGTTCCACAGCGCGTGGGCCGAGATCGACGGATTCCTCGTCATCCGCTTCCAGATCGACGGCGGCGAGCGCATCGGCTACATGCAGCCCGTCGGAACGGGCGACCTGGGAGCCATCATCCCCAGCCTGCGCGAGGACGCCCACGCCCACGGACAGCGGCTGCGGATCATCGGACTGACGGACGAGGGCCGCGAAACGATCGCCCGGGTGCACCCCTGCCGCTTCGCCTTCGAATCGGACCGCGCGCTGGAAGATTACGTCTACAACGCCGACGACCTGCGCAACCTCGCCGGACGCCGCTACCAGCCCAAGCGCAACCACATCAACCGTTTCGAGGCCGAATACCCCGACTATCGCTACGAGGAGCTGACACCCGACCGTTTCGAAGCCTGCATGGCCCTCGAACGCACCTGGCGGCGGGAACACGAGGGGCACACCTCGGAGCTGTGCGCCGAACAGCGGGCCATGCAGCGGGCCTTCAGGCATTTCGGGGAACTGGGACTGATCGGCGGCTGCATCTACGTCGGCGACCGGCTGGCGGCCTTCACCTACGGCTCGGCGGTCAACGACCACACCTTCGACACCCATGTCGAAAAAGCCGACACGGAGTTCGACGGCGCCTTCACGATCATCAACAAGCTCTTCGCCCAGCACCTCCCCGAGCGTTTCACGCTCATCAACCGCGAGGAAGACCTCGGACTGGAGGGCCTGCGGCACGCCAAACTCTCCTACCACCCGGCATTCCTCCAGCACAAGTTCACGACGATCTGCCTGCACCCCGACGAGCTGGCCTGCAAGGATCTGTGGATGAAATCTTTCGGCGACGAAGAGCAGTTCGCCGACTCGTTCATCATGCGTTACTATTCGCGGGAACGGATGCTGACGGCAGAGGTCGAAGGCCGCACGGCGGCGATGCTCCACCTCGTGCCGTTCGACACGGAGCTGGGGCGCACGACCTATATCTACGCCGTGGCGACGGACCCCGCATTCCGGGGCCGCGGGCTGGCGTCGCAACTGATGCGCGAAGCGATGCAGGCGATCGCGGAGCGCGGCAACGACGCGGCGTTCCTCATCCCGACGCCTGGCCAGGAGTGGCTGCACGGATTTTACGGCCGTTTCGGATTCGACGGGGCCGTGCCGACGGAGTTCGTCACCCCGGACGGGTTCGACTTCGGGACGGGCGACACGGCGACCGACCTGGCGATGGTCTGGCGGCGCGACCCGTCGGCCCCGCTGCCCGGGAAACTGACGGCGACCTACCGCAAATAAAAAAGAACCGGAGCTTCACTCCGGTTCTTTTTATTTAAGAAGCACTCGATCGTGTTCTCCATCAGGCAGCAGATCGTCATCGGCCCGACACCGCCCGGAACGGGGGTGATGACCGAAGCCTTGGGCTCGACGGCCGCGAAATCGACATCGCCGCACAACTTGCCCGTCTCCGGGTCGCGGTTGACACCCACGTCAATCACCACGGTGCCCTCGGAGACCATGTCGGCGGTGACGAATTTCGGACGCCCGATGGCCACCACCAGAATCTCCGCCCCGCGCGTCACTTCAGCCAGGTCGCGCGTGCGGCTGTGGGCCATCGTCACCGTGGCATTCGCGTCGAGCAGCAGCTTCGAGACGGGAAGCCCCACGATATTGCTGCGGCCGATCACCACGGTGCGCTTGCCGGCGATCTCCACCCCGGCGGTCCGCAGCATCTTGAGGATGCCTTTCGGGGTGCAGGGAAGCGTGCAGGGCTGTTTCTGCCACAGCGCCGCGACGTTCAGGGGGTGGAAGCCGTCAACGTCCTTCGACTTGTCGATGGCGGCGATCACCTTGTCCTCGTCGATGTGCTTGGGCAGGGGCAGCTGGACCAGAATGCCGTCCACCTCGTCGTCGAGGTTCAGCGCCGCGATGATGTCCAGCAATTCGGCCTCGGTGACCGACTCCGGCTTGCGGATCGTGGTGTTGCGGATGCCCACCTCGGCCGAAGCCTTGGCCTTGCCCGTCACATAGCTCACGCTGCCGGGGTCCTCGCCCACGAGGATGACAACCAGATGGGGCACACGGCCGTATTTCGCGGGGAAGGTCTTCACCTCGTCCGCCATTTCAAGTTTCAGTTTCGCTGAAAGTTCTTTTCCGCTGATTATTTTTGCCATATATCGCTCGTATTATCTTTCCAAATCGTCGAAAGCCCGGTGGCCGATGTCGGTGCGGTGGAACAGATTGTCGCAGTCGATGCGGGCCACGTCGGCCAGCGCATTCCTCCGCGCTTCGGCCAGGTCCCTGCCCTTGCCCACCACGAACAGCACGCGGCCTCCGTTGGTGAGAATCCGCCCGCCGTCGGCCCGGGTTCCCATGTGATAAACAGCCCCTTCGACGCGGTCCAGGCCCTTGATCTCGTGTCCTTTTTCGTAGTCGCCCGGATAGCCTTTCGAGGCCAGCACGATGCCCAGCGCGGCGAAATCGTGCCACTCCAACTGCGTATCGCGTCCCTCGGCCACGGCACAGAAGATGTCGACGATGTCGCTCTTCAGGCGCGGCAGCACCACCTCGGTCTCGGGATCGCCGAAACGGGCGTTGAACTCGATGACCTCGATACCCCGCGCAGTCTTCCTCAGTCCGCCGTAGAGCACGCCCTCGAACGGACACC
>ENA-UEQH01000952-UEQH01000952.1-human-gut-metagenome-genome-assembly--contig:-NODE-952-length-13258-cov-19.425309_pt1 | contig 13258 bp, 14 predicted proteins | sample MGYA00242945_ERZ507943 | MGnify/ENA primary metagenome ERZ507943 (study PRJEB26167, sample SAMN06115418) | human gut metagenome | host: Homo sapiens | place: China:Hubei | collected 2015-03-06... | reverse complement strand
TGTATCCGAAAAAAGTAAACTATGAAACCACATCGTATTATACTTGTAAGACACGGCGAATGCCATGCCAATACAGATGAAAGTAAATTTGCTACCGAGCCGGATTATACTATCGAACTGACAGAAAACGGTATCCGGCAGGCTTACCAAGCTGGGTTGAAATTAAAAGAACTGGTGGGAAATGAAACCCTGTATTTTTATGGCTCTCCATTTTGGCGGACGCGTTCTACTTTCGAGAATATAGTCCGTAGTTTTCCCCGTTGCCAGTTTGAATACAGTGAAGAGCCACGTTTGCGTGAGCAGGAATGGGGGTATCTGCGTACGTATGCCGAGCTGAAACAGCTAAAAAAGGAACGTAAGGAATATGGCATTTTCTATTATCGTTTTCCTGGCGGTGAGGCCGGTACGGATGTATACGACCGCATTAATGATTTACTGGGATCGCTGCATAGGGATTTCCAGCGAGAAGATTATCCTCGAAACTGTATTCTTGTAACACATTCTCTGGCTATTCATCTGTTCGTTATGCGTTGGTTTCATCTCACAGTAGAGGAGTTTGAGCAGATGCTTTCTCCAAGAAACGGTCAGCTGGTGGTTTTGCAACTTAATGAAGAAACTGACGATTATGAATTGTTGACACCGTTGGAACGGGGCGAGAAGGCTGTTTTGCGAAGCAGGCCTATCAGACTATCTGATTTGTAATTTCAGTAATATAAGATTGTTACTTAGGGTTTATAAGAGCTTTGGATAATATTTTAGGGGTATTCAGTAAATTTCCCTAAAAAGTAAGATGGCATATGAAGTGATGACACTGTCCAAAATTTTGTGTAAATGGAAACAGGATTCAGCTGTAAGTTTGTTCTCATATCTGGATTCTGTTTTCAAAAATAAGCATAAATTGATTCATAATCAAACCCCAGTTATGAATAGGCTGTGTCCATTTCTTCTCAATCTCCATAAGTGAAAGATACACGGTCTTTTTGACAGCATTATCCGAAGGGAATGAGAGCTTTGATTTTGTGTACTTTCTGATTTTCCCGTTCAGATTTTCAATAAGATTTGTAGTATAGATTATTTTTCTGATTTCCAGCTGAAACTGGAAGAAAACAGTCAGATCATCCTAGTTGTTCCACCATGAAAGTATAGCGTAAGGATACTTTCCTCCCCATTTCCTTTCCAAATTGTCAAGTTCTGCAGCAGCAACCTCTTTGTAGGGTGCATTATAGATATTCTTCATATCCGCTGTAAACTCTTTCTTATCCTTATAAACGACATATTTACAGGAGTTTCTGATCTGATGTACCACACAAATCTGAGTAGATGACTGAGGGAATACGGTGCAGATGGTTTCCGTAAATCCATTCAGATTGTCGGTACAGGTAATCAGGATGTCCTGCACTTCACAGGCTTTTTAAATCGGTCAGGACGCCCATCCAGAAAGAAGAACTTTCCGATTTGCCGACCCACATACCAAGAACCTCCTTCGAGCCGTTCTGTTTCAGTCCGACACAAAAAAAGATAAAAAGTCTTGTTTATAATCTTACCGTTATCCCGTACCTTGAAGACATTTGCTTACATCGGCTTCTGTTTTAAACTGGCTAAAGAATTCCTAGCTTAATACCTCATCGGGCACTACTTGATTCTTTTCCTTCATAATCTTCTTCATTTTGCAAATCTATAAAATAAAAATACGAGACTCAAACTTGAATCCCGTATTTCCCATTTACACAAAATATTTTATAGTGCCTTTTAAATAGAAGGGTATTATTCTTTTTGCTGAGTTATTCTTAGCATTTCATCTTTGGGAAAATTAAACTGTCCATACCCAACATTCGTTTTCGCTCCTAATCCGTTTTTAGACAAAAGGTATTTAATCAACAATAATTTCTCTTCTTTAGATATGACTTCATCGTGTAAGCTAAAATAAAATCGGAATTTCACATTTGACCGGATTTTCATAAAACAGATGGGTTCCGGATCCTTGAATGGGTTTTTATGTGGAGTAATGAAATCTTTAGCAAACAATTTACCATCGGCATTTGTGTCTCCCGAAACGGGTATGGCATCAAAGAATGTATCCCGTTGATAAATCGGAATACACTCTCCATTTTTCTTTTTCCCTTCGAACATATCCAGGGCTAGGAAAGAAGCCTTTGTTTTGTCTTCATTATCTATTTCTTCATCTTCCAGAGGCCGGTTTAATATCGTACTGATTATTTTGTTATATGAATCGTTGATATCTTTTTCCAGTTTTTTCTTTTTGTCTCTGTTATATGACTTATAGAGTGCCTCTATATTTTCTGCCTCATGTCTTTCCAGCCGTTTTTCCGCTTCAATCATCAATGCTTGATCGGATGTCAACACGCTAAATTCATCATCACTGATTCCATTCATATTTAGGATTTCCTCTTCCCATTCCTTTTTGAATTGCCTTAGTAAATCATCTTTAGTTTGAGTCGCATATATTCCACTTAGGTTGATAAGTAAATCCTTACGGAGTTTCTGTTTTTCGGATTCTTCGTTTTTTAAGTGTGAAACAAGCAGATGGACTTTGTGGAGAATCGCTGCTATGTAATTAATCTTTTCTTCGTAACAGTCACAGAACTTATTCTGGTTCATGACAGGAAAAAAAGAACGTAACATCCCTTTGATGGAGGAACCTGGTATAATGGGGACTCCCGTTGTATGGTCAAAAGTAATTCCAAGTTTGAATTCAGAAATCTGAATAGGCTTTTCTACTGTTTGATCCATCCATTTCAAAGTAGTTTGATGATTGACACCGATACCAGTTATCAGACCTGGATAACTAGTTATCAATTCTACTTGGAAAATATTTTTATCTTTCGCTATAACATTTGATAACTGCTTAAGTGATGAATCATCATATATTGTCCCAAGTAATTCATCATTTTGCTCCTTTAAAAGGTTTCCATTTGATGACTTTCCTTGTAAATTATAAAAATACGCTTTATTGTATTTCCATCCTATATTTCCTTCCATTCTTAACCCTCCTGTGAATTAAACATTCTAAGAGCTAACTTTATGGCAACTAGTGCTTCATTAATATCTAAAAGTAATTTGTATTCATTACCATTAAGATGCTCTGATATAATGTAATTTGATAAAGATGTATCTTTTAATCCTGTGTATTGAAACTGATGAATCAGCATATATACAATTGCATCTATCACCTTCCCTTTATCATCTCTCGAAGAAGGACTGTTTTCATAGAGGATAACAGAAGGTAACAAACCGGCTTGGATAATGGAAGCTCCTAATCCTGATATATACCCTTTAAAGACAGAATTATATTGCTCGTTCACCACAATAGCACTTTGGGTTAAGGCATCGATTGCATTCTGAATATATTCGTTTTTAATTTTCATAAGATTCTAAATTTAATGATAATATAGGTTCAATTTTTGAATAGCCATAGCCAATACTCGCATTGCCTCCAAATTGAATTAAAGAATCGCTAAGTTTAGATTCGAAATCGTCAGCATCTCTGTCCTCTTCCATAACAGGAAAATAGAATTGAGTCAATCTTGGTACAACTTCTTCATACCAAAGGTTTTTACTCTCACCGCTCTCCAAATAGTTACGTGAAATGACAGGCAACATATTCTCTCCACACAATCGTTGAAAGTCATTGTTATGAAGTAACACTACCCGTTTCCCAAAATATTTGTATAAGGATGCTCTCATCGTATCATCCAAGTCTTTGGAATAAATCCCGGCTTTCAGTTCGAAATCTTCCACAATGGCATTGTCTAGTTTGGTATTGAAGACAATCGGTTTCTTTTCTTTTACATCTATGTCAGTGAGAAAATTCAATACATTTACCAGTTCCCTATAATCATTTTGCTTTTGGAACATCTTTATTTTCAACAGAAACTCTTTCAGTACGTCTATGGAAACGGCGCGCAAATAAGCGACGACATTGGATCTGACAGGATAAGATAAGATATTCGCTTCGAAAAACCGGAAACTTCCAGAAGCTTTGTCATCCTGGGCTTTAGGGGCTGACCCGAAAACTCTTTTGATAAAATCATCGTTTTTTTCAGATTTGAAAAATTCGCGAAAGGCTCCTTTTAAGCTGGATGAGTTGATATTAGGAAATTTATTGATGACATCCCGTTGTACCAGATTGTCGATTACACCTACATTATATTCTCCGCTGCCCACATGCATATTGCTCATCGTTGTCAATACATAGAATTCCGTTTTCATATCTTCTGCTTATTTAAAAATGTTATACCCAAAGTTTTGTAAATAATCATTGTTTAAGATGGTTGTTATATTAGTCTGTTGCTCATTCTCATAAAAAAGGACAGAACCACGTCTTATCAGATTGAATTTTCCGCTTCTCTCTTTTTCTTTATTAAGACTGGCATAGTTCCTTTTAGGTTGCCATACCCTGGAAATGTATCTGAAAGGAATCGTATCGCTGTACATGAACTTACATAGCTCCAGTACTTTATTAGGGACAAAAGCGTCGCTTATAAACAAAAACTGTCCCTGTTTGGACGGGATGGAGTTGAATATCTGTTCCCAAAAACGTGTCGCATTTTCAGAAGAACCAACCTTTTCTACCTCCATTCTGAATAAGGAACGTTCCGCGCCTAAATAAACCAAAGAAATAGGGTCCAGTTCCGTGCCAAGTTGGGCAAAAAACACAAAGCTATAACCGGATTTCAACATGCAATATTTCCCTTTATAGTATCCGTCTTTGTCGTCTTTCTCATTTCCATTCCGGCTTTTGGTTATTCCGATTTTAGTCTTAAAAGAAAAGATGTCTTTTTCAATATCAATTGACTTTACAGGTGAGTCAGGATTTAACGACAGCCATTCATTCTGATTGTTATAACAACTTTTTTCATTATTGACATAAATCGGTAACTGATTTTTACGTCCATTCAGATACACATTCTCGTTCTTGATAAATGTGATATTATCTGTACACAAAGGAGCCTTATAATACAAGTAATTTTCACGCTGCAACAATATAGGAGAAATATTTAGAATTTGTCCTACAGGTGATTGATCTATCATGTCGAAACCTTTTGCTCCAATCAAATCCTTTACTCTCTGTTGATGTGACAAATCCGCGTTCAACAAACCGTTCTTTTTCAAAATTTCATACCGGAGCATACCGATAATTGCTGTCTGTTGCGGAAACAATCTGGATTCAGCGTAATAGTTGGCCTCCGTACCTCCGTCGTAAGTTGTCTCACCGCCGAAAAAGAACCAATCCAGTGGTGTCAATGTTATTTTATAGTCAATCATCATTCTTCGTATTTATAAAGTGAATAATTCTGAGTAGCGAGACGGTTGTTTCAATGGCAGTCTGCGCGTTCAGGGTATCTTTATAGACATTTAGGATGAATTTTTGGATTGCGTCCAGAAAACTGGATTTCATCAGGTGGATATCTTCATCCAGTGAATTGTCAAAATAGGCTTTTATCCTGTTATGTCTTACCGCCTCTTCCTCTTGCAGTATCATGCAAAGCAATTGTTCGTTCCGGGTAATCCAATGAGTCAGCGAAGACAATGTTCTTTCACTGTATCCGATAAACATTTTCACTAAACGAAGAGCCATTGGATAACTGTCCCAATCTTTTTTCATATAGAAGGAAGATGTTTGGCCGCTATGCTTTTGAAGTCGGCATGCCAATCTGTTTTTACTTTTATCAAAGTCATATTTTGCCTTTGTCAACAACTTTTCAGCCAGTTTCAATGTTTCTCCCATAGGATGTTTATAATAGGTGATAGCGACTCCAAAAGATAAAGTCGGAGCCGAAGAAAATTCAGTTGCTTCTGTAGCGCAAAGATTCTTGTCTGCCAGTATACATTTATCTATACAGTCTATATCGGAATTAAAGCATTTATCAAAACATAAATTGATGTTTTGAATCAAGTCAAAGAATGTCACTTCACCATATTTTACCGGAGCGAAAATCAATACATCATCTCCTCCCAAGAATATCAGCCTGGCACCATATTGCTTTACTGTCTCTGAAACATTTTTTCCGAATCTGGCTAGAGCCTTGCTCAATTCTTGTACACTTTTGCCTTTATCCAGCAGACTTTTTATTGTATTGGTCATGTTGTCGCCATCCGACTTTATAATCACAATATAATTATGATAGGCCATCGGCTTCACGGCGCGGTTTAACGAATACTCTGCCTTTGCAATATCATCTAAAGCCGTAAAATAAGTCTTATCCTTATACGCTGCATCAATCAAAAAGGAATCATATAATTTCTTGTCTTCGAAAAATTGGAGCAGATAATTCTCCTTTTCTTCATAATTGTAACAATCCTGAGCCTCCAGTAAATCAAACAAATCATTGAATTCTTTGGGAATATTTATGACTTCATTCTCTTTAGGTTGAGTAGGTTCCTTTTCGAAAGCATATATTTTGATATAATTCTTAAGGAAAACCTTTACATCTTCTGGAGTCTTTTTTATGGTTAAGGCGATTCCTTCCGCAATTGCTCCGATGACATCTTCTATATATTTCTCAAGTTTATCAAAATCTCCCGGCTTAGACTTGAAAATATAACGGTCAGGAAAGTTGCCGATACCATCACGCCTATTAATCAGCTCATCATTCACTAATGGATATACGAATTCACGCCCTTTGAAATTCCTGATGATTTCACGGGCCAGATAGCTGAAGAAAAAGCTGGAAGCCCATAGAGCTTTTGTGCTTTTTACACTTCCGGTTACTCTTGTTATCGGGCCGAAAGTAATACCTATATATTTTTCTTTGTCATCCATAATTACCCTTTTGTTAAAGTGTTGAATAATCTGTTTAATGTGTCATATCTTGATTTCTGTGATTTGGAAAGCGAACTTGGATTTGAAATTGTTACTAGATTAGACTTGTTATCGAAAATCCATTTAAAATAATCTCCTATTTGAAAGAAATCTGACATATACATGGTTTCTGATTTAGTTGCAAGACTCCATTTGATTTCAAAAGCTTTTCCTCTAATTTCTTGTGGGATTAGCGTTAAATATATAAAGACCTTATAGTATGATTTCTCTCCCTCCTTAATATGTATCGGTTTAAATAAAATTGGAGATTTAAAGCGTTGGATTTCATTGTTTTCCCGCGTTAACGTAGCACCTTTCTTCAACCATAATTCACTTGTGGATAATCCCAATAATTCCTTATACATGATTCTACTTCCAGGGTTTACTTCTACCAATGGGCTGTCTGCTTCTGGATGGTCTGTCTGTTCCGCTTTTATTTCCGATTTCTGATAAAAGAAACCTTTTATGCTTCTTTTGTCCCATTGCCTGTTGTGCTCTTTCAGATATTTGAAGAGCGCTGATTTTATGTATAGTCCGTCATTGATTCCCGAACGGATGACAGCATAGAAATCGGAAATACTTTTAAAGAGAGTTGTCAGGTCAGAAGTTTTAACAATGAAATGATAATTTGCTTTTTCTGGCTCTTTCCCCTTCCGATAAAAAGACCCATAACCTTTCGTTTGCCTTGAACCGAAATTGGTTCTTTCCAAAAAATCATTAATATGCCGTTCTATTAATTCAAGTAGTCCATCATGAAACGATGAAAATATCAATATGACATCTTTTTGAGTATATACATCGTATTTATACTCCACATTCCCTTGATTGGCAAAATACATGGGTAGACTTTCCATTTCTTGTGAAGTACTTTCTGAAGTTACAATTTTTAATTTATAATCAAGGGCGCAAAAACATTCATTATAAAACTTACTCATCAATTTTGCATTACGTGCATCCAGATTATTTTGCGTAGAAGTTCCTGCTGTTTCGTCTATGTTTGCATTAACAACACTCCCTACAAGGAATCTTTTCCAATAATCATAATTACCACGTTCAATAGTCTGGGTTAAATATTTATCAAAGCGTGGTTTAAACTCCGAAGCTCTTAAAGTCGCCCCAAACTGGTCATATTGGAAATGAATCAGCGGAGTGTGCTGTGTCAATGTTACTTTCAGTGTTTTCATATCATTGATTGGTTTTTAAATAGTTCTCAAATTCTTTATAAACCTTTTTAAAGTTCTCGACCTCTTTGGATAACTTCTCCATATCAAGTGTAGCATCTTTCTTGTTAGCAAGAACATACATCATGAAAGCAATTCTATCCAATTCATGTTGGTCCTTTTCTTTTGGAGGTTGTTCCTGCTTTTCTTTTTCTTCCTTCAAGGATTTTATTTCCTGTTCCAGTTTTTCAGTCGTTTTATCGGACGTCCAATCGTGTATCTTATTTTCTCTGTCCTGATTGTACTTCCACTCTTTTTCTTTCATTTCATTTTCATGTTCCAATTCTTTCAATCTTACTTTTTCTTTATAATGAAGATACCGGCAGAATATAGCCAGGCAAGAAAGACAGATTATAAATGTTGACAATACCATGCAGGCTGGCCAAAAGATGTTCCAATAACCGTGTTCCATAACTTCTTATTTTATTTTTTTATTGATTAAAAAATGGTATAGTACAATAGATGCTATTAGAATAATGCTCATTTGAGAAATCAGGCTTAACCAATATCTCCAGTCATTTTCAAACGGATTCATACCCAATAATCCGGTCATGATTGTGGCAGGAATTACACAGGCGGCCAGTTTGTTTAACCATTCTCCGTTTTCATTTCGTTTCTGGTCAATAAGTAAGGTAGCATATTGATGCAGTTCCCCAATTTCGTCGTCCAGATCTTTAATCTTTTCCGGCAGAAGAAACTGTTCCATCATCATGTTGTACATTTCAATACCTTGGTCTTGAGCGGTGACACTCCGGAAGTAGACCTGGTTGACAAAACGGATGTATTCCCTGTACAATGAACTGATACGCTCTGCCAACAGTTTCCGTGAACCTTTAGATAAACAACTGACCTTAGTCACTTCACTGGAAAAGCGGAGAATCGAAGCACGCTGGATAATAATCAGTTCAAACATTCGCGAATAGATGGTGCGCATGTGCATACCAATGAAGCTAAATGCCTTTTCATTCGTCAATGCTACTAAAGAATATCGCGTAACACCGTACAATGTACCATATTCCTGCCATCGCTGATAGGTACTTTTCTCCAGCAATTCTTTTTTCATTTGCTGGTTTTTGCAAGTCGTATCATTCCCGTTGTCTACAAATACATATTGATACCAGAAGTCACTGGATGTAAAATCTTTATTGTCTACAATTTGGGCAGAGAGCTTTTTGTTTCCGTACCAGCAGTTTACCAACATGCGGTCATCAATGACTGGCGTTACTTTCATATCGGGCGATAAATCCTTTATCAGGCTGTCTATAAAAATAGCTGGTTCCCAAGTATGAGTAAGTCCTCGTTCGTTACCTTGTGCATCAGTCTTGTACTCAAAGAAATCCTGATAACGATACGCTTCCCCCTCCAGACCTGTAATTACAATGGATTTAGCCAGCATTCCTCGTTCATCCGGAATAAATTCCCCACTATGAGGCGGCATAATCCGACGGCCAAACTGGTTGATATCTCTTATTGCCGTTTCATCACTTTGATTTTCTTTTCTGTTGGCCAGATAGAAAGAAAGAATCCCCACTCCTGTGGAATACAGATTCAAGTTGATGGCTTCTACCTGTAATTGGTACTTTTTATCTGTTTTCTTATCTTTATCTCTAACTGTAATGTAATACTCTACCTTTCCGCTTTTAGGCTCTTTCCGTTCGAAATGGAAGATAATGGGATTTTCTTCGCTCTTCTGATCGTATAGGACAGGATGGACGAAGTCGAAATAATACTGTAACTCTCCGAATAGTTCTTGTTTTTCCTGTATATTGCCAACATCTATTGGAGAAGTTTTTTTATCAGGCTCATACTGTATTCTTTCCCAAAAAGTATGCGTATTCAACGGAATACGTTCCAAGTCAATCTGCTCTGTAAACAGTTTGTCCTCGTCGCCACGCAACTCCCATTTGAATGGGAAATAAAAAATATGATAACTATATGTTTCCATGGTTTATCAGATGTTTAATTAACTCAATATGTTGTTGTATTTCATTGGAAGTATATGCCTTCCTTTTGCAGCCGATATACCCGTCAGGACCACCGCCGTAAAATATTTTGCCATCCTGTATATCAGATTGGAAAATTTCCACTAACCGGCCTGCCTGCTTTCCGTAATACATCCACTCTTCATCGGTAAAGACGAGCAACCTTTCATACGGGAACAACCTGTCGCAGATGGGAGAAAACCGATGGCACAATGCCCGGACTACAATCAGGTTGTTATAGACCTGAGTATGTTCTCGGATAGCCAGTTCGGCCAGCCTCTCTTCTTCTTCCGTTACTCCCTGACAAACCCTATCTGCCAACCTGATTCCGGCTATCTCTGCATCTGATGCCTGTAACGTCTTCATTCCGGGAATGTATGCTCTGTCATTGGCAGCTATCAGTTGTTCCTGACGGCTTAGGGGAATTTCCAACAATTCAGCCAATTGTTCCAATGACGACGGCTTATGAGCACTATCGTTGTGATGGTCAATACTGATATAGCGGGCTGGAGGTGTTATGTCTTTCTGGAGTTCGATACCCACCCATAGCCGAGTGTCATCCTCTGTGTAATCCGCAATTTCTTTCCGATAAGCACTCAGACAGGCATTGTCCCAACGCAGATGTCTGTCGTAATAACGGTAACCGTTCTTATCAAGCAACCGACAGATGGTATGCATTTCAAGGTCTGTCCCTCCTAATAGGAAGATGAACCGGTCTTTGTCATTCATACTTTTCGGCACAGTGTGTCCAGCAATTCCTTGTCTTCCGCTACTCTGTCGCTCATTTCGATGTGTGTGCAGGCTTCTTCGCGCAGTAGTTTGGCAGTAGATGACTGTTCAGTCACGTTCCATGTGAGCAGGACGACATGAACTTTCAGCGATTTCAGTTTCTTCACCAGCATTTCGTGGTCGGCATCGCCTGTTATCAGCACTACGAAATCGAAGTTCCGGAACAGGGAAAGTTCATAGGCTTCAAGGGCAAACCAGACATCCACTCCTTTCTCGATAACGGTGATGTCACCGTCCTTCTGCACTTCACGCAAGTGCTTGTAGTGAAAAATCACATCGTTTTCTATCAATGTATCTTCAAATTTACGCTCTTTGAACAGCAGATGTTTGCTGTTCGCATCGTTCACTCGGTATCTACCCCTGAAATAATGGCTTTCGGTGATGTAGCAATCGTTCAGGTCCAGTTCATGTCGGCGAGCGATTTCCGTGCGGATGAACTGGAACAGCGGTTTCATCTGGATATTGAGTGACAAGTTGTCTTCGAGTGCTTCATTGATTTTTGCGAAATAGCCCCCATCAATGAAAATGCCGATGGATTTATTTTCAGTGTTCATAGTTATTAGAATTTAAGTTTGGCTAATATAGTAAAAAAAACGATACCTTTAAAGGATATGTGAGATAAAATGGAGAAAATTTTACCTTTTGCTATGCTTGTATCTGTTATTTAGAAATATTGGTTTATATTTGTACCGAATCTAATCTAAACACACAGCATTATGCGGAATATCCGAATCCTTACCTTAAAATTCCGCAACCAGTTGCGACCGGATGAAATCAAATGGTTTCGTGGAGCTTTTATCCATGCTTCTAATAAAGACAATGTCCTGTTCCATAACCATACCGAAAAGAACTATCGGTATGCTTATCCATTGATACAGTACAAGTTGATTCACCGGTGTGTCGCCATCCTCTGCGTAAAAGAAGGAGTGGAAGCCATCGGGCATTTTTTTCGCATTATACCGACCGGGGCCGGATTGGAGAGAAGAAATTGAGTCTGGAAGTAGATTACCTGCGCCCTGCTGTATTTTCTTTGGAGATAACTGAGCGGTTGACCCGTTACCGGTTGCGGAGATGGATTCCTCTGAACCGTGAGAATTATCAAGTCTATCGGACATTCGAAAGGGGCGATCAGCGGATACATTTGCGAAAATTTTGCCGCAAATAGCTAACTTCTTGATTTATTTGATTATTGTTGTCAAACAAAAGAAATCATGAGCTCTTTTAACTTGTTGATTCCCAAGTTGTGTTTTGATTATCCATTAGAACAAGGATTAAGACTTTTGACAAGTTTTCTAAGTTAACTTCAACACCGTATTGCTTATCCATTAAAAACAAGGATGTAATATTTGAATTACAGAGGTGGTTTGTGTACATTGTAAATGATAGGTCAAATAGGTCTTGATTTGCTATTCTTTTTCCTTGATTTAACGATTTATTGCAGTTCTGGAAATTGTTGAAAGAGTTTACAAAAATGATTCTTCAGTTGTTGATTTATGTTTCAAGGTACTATATTGTAAATTTTTTGTATGAAAGAGTATACAAAATTTGATTTATTCAGACTAAATGCTTAATATTGCCAATGATATGTTAATATACCTTGTGTTGAAAAGACCTTTGTTAGCCCATAGGCCTGTTTGTTGAAATGATAATTCCGTTGAATCATTATAATAATGATATACTCTTAGTATAAGTTCGACAAAATCGAGAATATACTTGTCTGTATTTGACGGAATAGACTGTTGGAACTTTGTTTATAATTGAATTGAGAGTATGAAAAAACTAGTAACAAGTGCATTTTTGCAGTTTTTGCTTCTCTTCTTTTCCTCGGAATGGTGCATGTTGCAGGCACAATCTCAGGCGAAAGAAGCGATGAGGAACGAATATCCCCAATTGATGGAGATTTATGGGAAGAAACTGGAAGTACAGCATGCACATTATATTTTTGCAGTAGACATATCGAGTTCTATGTTACCCTATGAAACTGTGGTGAAAAAGAACTTCGAGGCATTTGTCAAGGCCATTCCTGATGGAGATCAGGTTACTCTTATCCGGATGGCCAGGGAGGATTATACTGATTTCGTAGGGCTGTTTAAATGCATCACTCTTACTCCCGAAACACGTAAATCGTTGGTAGATGTGCTTTATTCCCCTCAATTTGCTTTTTTGAAAGATGGAAATCCTCGGAACGGATCAGACGGTTATACCATGTCACGGAAAGTGTTGGAAGCTGTTAATACCGTAGGAAGTACGGATTTGACTTTTATCTACCTATTGACAGATTTTGAGTATTGGACATCCAGACACCACTATGATAAGGATGCTGAAGATTGGGAAAAACTTGAAGGCCTCCTTTCGGCAGAACGTAAATTTTCATACGTAAATATTAAGCGTCCTACACACAAAGTAGGACAGGTTTATACTAAAATTGATATAAATCCGAGGTT
>ENA-UEQH01000950-UEQH01000950.1-human-gut-metagenome-genome-assembly--contig:-NODE-950-length-13260-cov-42.207768_pt1 | contig 13260 bp, 7 predicted proteins | sample MGYA00242945_ERZ507943 | MGnify/ENA primary metagenome ERZ507943 (study PRJEB26167, sample SAMN06115418) | human gut metagenome | host: Homo sapiens | place: China:Hubei | collected 2015-03-06 | study... | reverse complement strand
GGAGGATTGGGCGCACATTATGGAGTAGAGAACTTAGGAGCTACCGTAATTCCGGCTTCTACAGGAAATACGGAAAAACATGTACGTTTGATTCGCGATTTGCACATCACGGGTATTGCCTGTACCCCTTCGTATGCCTTGTATCTGGCAGAGGTGGTAGAAAAGATGGGTATCCGTAAAGAGGAATTAGGACTGCGCATCGGTGCGTTTGGAGCAGAACCTTGGACGGAAAACATGCGTCAGGAAATACAGAATCGTTTGGGTTTGAAGGGATACAATATTTATGGGCTAAGTGAGATTATGGGTCCGGGTGTATCTTACGAATGTCAGGAACAGTTTGGTTCTCACATCAACGAAGACCATTTCTATCCGGAAATTATCGATCCGGTTACCCTGGAATCCCTTCCGTACGGCACACAGGGAGAACTGGTGTTTACCACATTGACCAAAGAGGGTATGCCGCTGTTGCGTTACCGCACGAAGGATCTGACTTCGCTGATTGCTGACCCGTGTCCGTGCGGCCGTACCAGTGTGCGTATGACGCCGATTATGGGCCGAAGCGATGACATGTTGATTATCCGTGGTATCAATGTCTTCCCGTCGCAGGTAGAAAGTGTTATCTTGGGCATGAAGGAATTCGAGCCGCAATATATGCTGGTGGTAGACCGCAAGAACAACCTGGATACTCTGGAAGTGCAGGTAGAAGTGCGTCGTGACTTCTTCAGTGACGATATCGGTTCCATGCTGAAGCTGAAGAAAACACTGTCCGACCGCTTGAAGAGTGTATTGTCCATCAGTGCCGACGTGAAACTGGTAGAACCGAACAGTATTACCCGTAGCGAAGGGAAGTCTAAGCGTGTGATAGATAAACGAGTATTGGTATAACTAAAGCAAAAAACTATGATAATTAAGCAATTGTCTGTTTTCTTGGAAAACAAGACCGGAAGAATCAATGATGTAGTGCATACTTTGGGAGCAAACGGTATTAATATGCATGCTTTCAGTATGGCTGAGACAGCCGATTTCGGTATTCTGCGACTGATTGTGTCTGATGTGGACAAGGCAGTGGAAGTATTGCGTGAAAAGAACTTTGCCGTGATGTCGACCGATGTGGTTTGTCTTTCGTGTGCCAATGTGCCCGGCTCGTTGGCTGTGGTATTGGAGTACCTGGCCGAAGAGCAGATTTTCATTGAGTATATGTATGCCTTTGCACAAGCCGATCAGGCTCATGTGGTCATCAAGCCGAATGACATGTCGCAGTGTCTGAAAGTGCTTGAGGCACATAATTGTCATGTGTTGGCAAAAGAAGAATTGTAATCCATTTATACATAGTAAGAAAGGCCGTTTCATCTGGATGGTGAGACGGCCTTTTTTGTGCCTTTAAAGTTGCTGTGTGAAGAAAGAATCCTTTTGGTTTCATTGGGTATTTTTTGTAATTGTTGTTGATTTTGCCTAAACCTTATTGTGACAAAGGGTGTTTATTTACTTTGCAAACGTTTTTATATAACCAATATAGATTCTCTAATAAAGCGTTATGAGTATTAAAACATTGAATTTACGAAAAAATGTGTGGTGGATGTGTATGATGGTATGGGTTTCCTTGTTTTCATCTTGTTCAGTAGAGGATGGCCTTACTCCATCGGGTGATGAGTATTTGTCTTTGACTTTTACGAAAACACTTTCTCGTGCTGATTTGTCGCAAGAGGGTGCCGGAAGTTTCAGTGAAGGAGACTGTATTGGGCTTTATGTAGCATGTGAAGGAAACATCTCTTATCGGGAACTAACCTTGACAGGAGGTGAGTGGTATCCTCGTTTGAAGCGTTCTGAATTTGGAAAAGGACGTTTGACTTTATCGGCGCATTATCCCGTTTTACCGGAATCTTCAAGAATATCTCCTGAATCTTCTTCATTTTCGGTGGCTTCCGTACAGTCGGGAACTGGAAAGGATGCTTCCGATTTACTGTTTGCTCAAACCGTATTGGAAGAAGGAAATTTTCAATCAGTGTTGATGTTTAATCATGTTTTACACCGTTTGAAAATACAACTTCAAAATGATGTGGAAGATGTGGAGGTCTTTGTGCGCAGTAAGGTAGATGGAAAGGTGAATCTGCTGACGGGAGAAACTTCCTTATGTACTGACGAATATCAGTGGATTACTCCACAGAAAAATACGGATGGAAGTTTGGAAGCTGTTATATATCCGCAGGAGGCAGCTCCTTATCGGGAAGGAGATGGCTTGTTGAAAATCATTTCCCAAGGTAAGGAATCTTTTTTTAAAGCTCCTGAGAACGTGTCTGGTGGAACCGTGTTGTCTGACTTTGAGGCAGGAAAACAAGTGACCGTTCGTTTGTCACTTAAGGAAAGTGATGCTCGGTGGGCGAATAAAAAGGTTTGGTTTCATGGAATTACTCCACCCGATGAAAAGGAATGGAAATTGCTTTTCCCTGGTGTTTATTCGTATGCTGCTTTGGGCTGGAAAAAGGAATACGGCTGGTTTGACTGTAACAAGCTGAATCCTACGGCTGATCCTGAGGGCGTTCTTGATGGAATGATGTGTTGGGCTGCTACAGCTGCTAATTTGTTGCATTGGTGGATGGCGCAGAATAAACAGTATATTGAATTGTATGGGAATAAATACAAGGGACCCTCTTGTGTATATCCTTCAGGAAAAGCGCAGGAAAGTGATATATTCCAGTGTTTTGTAGATGCGTTTCCGGATAAGGCAGGAAAGGGAGATGAGGGAGTCAATTGGTTCATACATGGAGTGACACCTTCATACCCGCATCATAACCCTAAAATCGCGGGTGGATTTTTTAAAGATGTATTTCCTGCAGGTGTGCGTTTGGGTAGTGATGAAGGGGGACTTAGTAAAGAACGTTTCAATGAAGTTGTAAAAGATGCTTTAAGTTCCAAAAAGGCCATAGGTCTTTCTGTGGGTCCTATAACAAAAGGTCATGTAGTTACTATGTGGGGAGCTGAGTTTGATGAAAACGGTGATGTTTCCTATATTTATTATGTTGACAATAATGACCGTGATTACTACGAAGCTTATGGAGGCGTAGGATGTTTTAGAAAGGAAGTCAGTTATGAAAGATATCCTGAAGGTGGCACTTATGCTTGTTACAAGACAGGGTATATTGGAGATGACAGACCTGTCACAATCAATCGTCTTATAATACTTGATTTAGGCGAAAAATACTGGAAACAATATTTAGGTATTGAATAAATCATACCTCTTGTTATGACATGAAAATACCCCGAATCTGACAGCTTGATTAGCTTACGGATTCGGGGTATTTTGCTTTTATTCTAGTTTATCAGAATAAGCTCCATGAAACGGTCAGACCTGCCATGACGATGGCTACCATACTCATCAGTTTAATCAGGATGTTCAGGCTGGGACCGGAGGTATCTTTAAACGGGTCACCTACCGTATCGCCTACTACTGTAGCACGATGTACTTCACTGCCTTTCCCGCCAAAGTTTCCTTCTTCCACGTATTTCTTGGCATTGTCCCAGGCACCTCCGGAATTGGCCATGAAAATCGCTAAAATGAAACCTGAGGAAAGTCCTCCTATCAGCAGACCGATGACACCCGGCACACCAAACAGCAGACCTGTCACAATGGGGGCGATGATGGCCAGCAGTGACGGGAATACCATTTCTTTCTGTGCGCCAAGGGTGGAAATCTGTACACAGCGTGCGTAGTCAGGTTCAGTCTTTCCTTCCAGAATACCTTTGATTTCACGGAACTGCCGGCGTACTTCCTCTACCATGTGGGCAGCTGCTCTTCCTACGGCATTCATGGTCAGTCCGCAGAACAGGAAGGCCATCATGCTACCGATAAACATTCCCGAAAGAACCTTGGGATTCATAAGCGTGACATCGTAGAACATCATGAAGTCCGTGAATCCGGCTTCGTGAATCATTACTTCCAGTCCGTTGGGAAGTTCCAGTACGGTGGTACCGATACGTTCCAGTCCGATGCGTATTTCTTCAATATAAGAAGCCAGTAGTGCCAGTCCGGTCAGGGCGGCAGAGCCGATGGCGAAACCTTTACCCGTAGCGGCTGTAGTGTTGCCCAGTGAATCCAGTGCATCCGTGCGTTTGCGGACTTCAGCTCCCAAACCACTCATTTCCGCATTACCGCCGGCATTGTCGGCAATCGGCCCGTAGGCATCCGTGGCTAATGTGATGCCCAAAGTGGACAGCATACCCACGGCAGCGATACCGATGCCATAAAGTCCCATGCTGATGTTGGTGAAATCGAAACCGGAAGCCAGCCAGTAGGACAGGATGATGCCGGCTACAACTGCAATGACCGGAATCGTAGTCGATACCATTCCTAATCCGATGCCCGAAATGATGACGGTAGCCGGACCTGTCTTTCCGCTTTCCGCCAGTTTTTGAGTGGGCTTGTAGGATTGGGAAGTGTAGAATTCAGTAGACTGTCCGATGACGATACCCACAATCAGTCCGATGACTACAGCCAGTGAAATATACAGCCAGTTATCAATTTGCAGTACCCAAAGAATGCTAAAGGTGGCGATGACAATCAATCCCGCACTGAGGTTGGTGCCTGTAGACAAAGCTTTGAGCAATTCCCTCATGCCTGCATTTTCTTTGGTACGAACAGCAAAAATACCGATGATGGACAAGATGATACCTACGGCTGCAATCAGCATCGGGGCGATGACGGCTTTAAACTGCATGGCGGTATCTCCCGTGCCGATATAGGCAGCAGCTCCTAAGGCAGCGGTAGCCAGAATCGAACCGCAGTAGGATTCGTAGAGGTCGGCTCCCATTCCGGCCACATCACCTACGTTATCGCCTACATTGTCGGCAATCGTAGCCGGGTTGCGCGGGTCGTCTTCCGGAATTCCCGCTTCTACTTTTCCCACCAGGTCAGCTCCCACATCGGCCGCCTTGGTATAAATACCTCCTCCTACACGGGCAAACAAAGCCTGGGTGGAGGCGCCCATTCCAAAAGTCAGCATCGTGGTGGTAATGACGCATAACTTGGCGGTGGGATTCAGTGCATCTTTCGGAATACAGAAATCCAACAGCAGGTACCAGAAAGAAATGTCAAACAATCCCAGTCCTACGACCACAAGTCCCATAACCGCTCCACTGCGAAATGCTACCTTCAATCCTTTGTTCAGTGAGTTGCGTGCGGCATTTGCCGTACGTGCAGAGGCATACGTAGCGGTTTTCATACCTAAATACCCCGACAGACCGGAGAAGAAACCTCCTGTGAGGAATGCCACGGGTACCCAATGGTTTTGCAAGTTGAATCCATAGGCCATGATGGCAAACAAGGCAGCCAGTCCGATAAATACAAGGGTAACTATTTTATATTGCTGTTTCAGGTAAGACATGGCTCCTTTTCGGACATACGATGCTATGCGTGCCATGGTAGGTGTACCTTCACTTTCCTGCTTCATTTGCCGGTAGAAGTATCCGGCAAGTGCCAATGCCAGCAGCGATGCCGCCGGGACCAGCCAGAATAGATATGTTTCCATAATATAGTTGAATAAGAGTTTCTCCAAACTTACAAAAAATCCCGAAGAAAACGAATAAAATGCGGGAGATTCTACTGGCAGAAAAGGCGGATAATTTGGCTTTTATGTGATGGCTCTGATTTTTTTTAAATTCGGTGAGTTTATTCGGAAACTTTTCAAGATTTTTTATGTTTCCCGTCGCGGAACCGTATGTTTTCCGTTCGGGAACCCTACGTTTCTGCGACGGGAAACATAGGGTTTGCAGTAGGAAAACGTAGAAAACGAACAAGGAAAATAGCAAGAATATGCAGGGAATTTTCAATTTAAGGATAATGACGTGTCAAAAAGCTTTCCGGAATGCGGTAAAAACCAGCCCTCTGTTATAAAGAAATGTAGTTTTGTGGCATATTGTTGTTTTTTATTTGATATAAGTGTGATATTGTGAGATATTTTCAATATATTTGCGCACGAAGTTATAAAAGATTGTTCAGATGATTTACGACATGGAAATGCAGAAGACGTTCTATGCGTCGTATGCAGAAAAAGTAGAAAAGGCCCGTAAGAAACTGGGGCGTGCCATGACTTTGGCTGAAAAAATATTGTATGCACATTTATACGACGAAAACACGGTGGCCGCTTTCCGTCGGGGGGAAGAGTATGTTAACTTCCGTCCGGACCGTGTAGCCATGCAGGATGCGACGGCCCAGATGGCGCTGTTGCAGTTTATGAATGCGGGAAAATCCGTTTCAGCTGTTCCTGCTACCGTACATTGTGACCATTTGATTCAAGCATATAAAGGAGTGGAAGAGGATTTGCCTTCTGCTTGCACTACTAATAAAGAGGTATACGATTTTCTGAAAAGTGTGGCTTCGAAGTACGGCATCGGCTTCTGGAAACCGGGAGCAGGTATCATTCATCAGGTTGTACTCGAGAACTATGCGTTTCCGGGCGGCATGATGGTGGGAACCGACTCACACACACCGAATGCCGGTGGATTGGGCATGATTGCCATTGGCGTGGGCGGTGCTGACGCAGTGGACGTGATGACCGGCATGGAATGGGAACTGAAGATGCCGAAACTGATTGGGGTGAAGCTGACCGGTGCGTTGAACGGATGGGCTTCGCCAAAAGATGTGATTTTGAAACTGGCAGGTATTCTCACTGTGAAGGGAGGAACGAATGCCATTATTGAATATTTCGGAGAGGGAACCTGCTCGTTGTCTGCTACCGGCAAGGCTACTATCTGTAACATGGGAGCTGAGGTGGGAGCTACGACTTCTGTTTTCCCTTACGATGAGGAGATGAAGCGCTACCTTTGCGCTACCGGACGTGAAGATATTGCCGAACTGGCTGAGGATAATGCGGCCGATTTGCGGGCAGATGCAGAAGTGGCACAGCAGCCTGAGAAATATTACGACCGTTTGATTGAAATCGACCTTTCTGCACTGGAACCGTATGTGAACGGACCGTTTACGCCTGATGCAGCTTGTCCGGTATCGGAATTTGCTGCCCGTGTGAAGAAGGAAGGGTTCCCGCAGAAGATGGAAGTGGGATTGATTGGTTCTTGTACCAACTCTTCTTATCAGGATTTGAGTCGTGCAGCTTCGGTAGCCCGTCAGGTAAAGGCAAAAGGTTTGAAGATGCAGGCTTCGCTGATTATCAATCCGGGTTCGGAACAGGTATATTGCACGGCTCAGCGCGACGGCATGATTGAGGACTTGAAGAGTATCGGCGGTGTGGTAATGACCAATGCCTGTGGTCCTTGTATCGGACAGTGGAAGCGTGTGACCGACGATCCGCTTCGGGCCAATTCTATTGTGACTTCGTTCAACCGTAACTTTGCCAAGCGTGCCGATGGCAATCCGAACACACATGCGTTCATTGCTTCACCGGAAATGGCTGTGGCGTTTGCCATTGCGGGCGACCTGTGCTTTAATCCGCTGACGGATACCCTGAAGAATGAGAAGGGAGAAGAGATCAGACTTGATCCGCCGACAGGGGAAACACTGCCGTTGAAAGGATTTACAGTAGATGACAATGGCTATGTGGCTCCTTCGGCCGACGGAGGAAAGGTGGAAGTGACCATTCAGCCGGACTCACAGCGTTTGCAGAAGCTGGAACCGTTTGCTGCATGGAATGGAGAAGACTTCATGGAACTTCCGCTGCTGATTAAAACGCAGGGAAAATGTACTACCGACCACATTTCTATGGCCGGACCGTGGTTGCGCTTCCGCGGACACCTGGAAAATATTTCCGATAATATGTTGATGGGGGCTGTCAATGCATTCAACGGTAAGACTAACTGCGTATGGAATCAGTTGACTGGCGAGTATGAAGCCGTTTCGGCAGTGGCCAAGCAGTACAAGGCAAAGGGCATGGGCTCTATCGTAGTGGCAGAAGAAAATTACGGAGAGGGTTCCAGCCGCGAACATGCCGCCATGGAACCGCGTTTCCTGAACGTACGGGTAATCCTGGCCAAGAGCTTTGCCCGTATTCATGAAACAAACTTGAAGAAACAGGGTATGCTGGCACTGACTTTTGCCGACAAGAACGATTACGACAAGGTGCGTGAGCACGACCGGATTTCTATTTTGGGATTGCAACGCTTTGCTCCGGGTAAACCGTTGCATGCCGTATTGACGCACGAAGACGGCACGACAGAAACATTCGAAGTGCTTCATACCTATAATGAAATGCAAATTAACTGGTTTAAGGCCGGTTCAGCCTTGAACACCTTTAAAAAATGAGAGAAATGAGCAATAAGATGTATATGCAGGACGGGAAACTGGTGGTTCCCGATCACGTAGTGATTCCTTTTATCGAAGGGGATGGAGTAGGAGCAGAAATCACTCCGGTTTGTCAGAAAATAGTCAATACAGCGGTAGAATTGGCCTACGTAGGCAAGCGCCGCATTGAATGGAAAGAGGTGCTGGCCGGCGGAAAGGCTTTTGAGCAGACTGGTGAATGGTTGCCGGAGGCTACGCTGGAAGCATTCAAGGAATATCTGGTAGGTATCAAAGGTCCGTTGACCACTCCGGTAGGCGGTGGTATCCGTTCGCTGAACGTGGCATTGCGTCAGACACTCGATTTATATGTCTGCCTGCGTCCGGTACGCTGGTTCAAAGGAGTCGTTTCTCCGGTGAAAGAGCCGCACAAGGTGAACATGCACATTTTCCGCGAAAATACGGAAGACATTTATGCGGGTATCGAATGGGAACAAGGTACACCGGAAGCACAGAAATTCTATGCTTTCCTTCGTGATGAGATGGGCGTGACCAAGGTACGTTTCCCGGAAACCTCTTCATTTGGTGTGAAACCCGTGTCAAAGGAAGGTACCCAGCGACTGGTGCGTGCAGCTATTGAATACGCGTTGCAACACGGCTTGCCGTCAGTAACACTGGTGCACAAGGGAAATATCATGAAGTTTACGGAAGGAGGTTTCAAGCGCTGGGGATACGAAGTGGCTGAAACTGAGTTCAAGGACCAGACTTTCACCATGAACGAATATGACCGCTTGAAGAAAGAGTTGGGTGAAGAGTCGGCCAAGGCTGCCGTAGCCAAAGCCATCAACGATGGAAAAGTGGTGGTGAAGGATTGCATTGCAGATGCTTTCCTGCAAAATACCCTGCTCATTCCGGAAGAATATTCGGTCATTGCTACGCTGAACCTGAACGGCGATTATGTGTCCGACCAGCTGGCTGCTATGGTGGGCGGTATCGGTATCGCACCGGGAGCCAACATCAATTACAAGAGCGGACATGCCATCTTTGAAGCGACTCACGGCACGGCACCGAACATTGCCGGAAAGAATGTGGTGAATCCGTGTTCCTTGCTGCTTTCTTCTGTCATGATGCTGGAGTACATGGGCTGGAAAGAAGCTGCCGAACTGATTGTGAATGCCTTGGAGAAAGCTTTCTCGAAAGGGGAGGCTACTCATGATTTGGCGCGTTTCATGCCGAATGGTCACGCGTTGGGCACGAATGAATTTGGACAGGAAATCATTTCTTTGCTGTAATAGTCGGAGGATTTTCTTGTCGGAGTGTTTTAATGGATAAAAAGAGAAGTTTATGAAGAAAGAATATATAGTTTACAAACTTTCCGAGTGTGCTAAGCAGGCATGCCGCATCGACAACGAACTGTTCACGAAATACAATGTAAAGCGAGGTCTGCGTAACGAAGATGGTACGGGTGTGCTCGTGGGACTGACAAAGATTGGTAATGTGGTGGGCTATGAACGTACCGACCAGGGATTGAAGGCTATTCCGGGCAAACTGTTCTATCGCGGATACGATTTGGACGACATTGCCCATGCCTTGCTGCGCGAGAAACGTTTCGGTTTTGAGGAAGTGGCTTACCTGTTGTTGTCGGGTGAACTTCCGGACAGTGAACAACTGGCTTCGTTCAAGGAACTCATCAATGACAACATGCCGCTGGACAAGAAGACGACCATGAACATTATCGACCTGGAAGGGCAGAACATCATGAACATCCTGGCACGTAGTGTGCTTGAAATGTACACGTTCGATCCGAATCCGGATGATATTTCACGCGACAACCTGATGCGTCAGTCCATCGAACTGATTTCAAAGTTCCCGACCATCATTGCGTATGCGTATAGCATCTACCGTCACAGCATACACGGACGTTCACTGCACATTCGTCATCCGCACGAGAATCTGTCGCTGGCCGAAAACTTCCTTTACATGATTAAGAAAGAGTACACTCCTCTGGAAGCGCGTATGCTCGACTTGCTGCTGGTGCTTCAGGCAGAGCATGGAGGTGGTAACAACTCAACATTTACCGTACGTGTCACCAGTTCTACTCGCACGGATACGTATTCCAGCATTGCAGCCGGAATCGGTTCGTTGAAAGGTCCTCTGCATGGAGGTGCCAATATTCAGGTGGTCAAGATGTTCCATCACTTGAAAGAGGTGATTTCTGACTGGACGAATGTAGACGAAATCGATACTTATCTGACCCGCATGCTGAACAAGGAAGCCTACGATGGCAGTGGATTGATTTACGGTATCGGTCATGCGGTGTACACGATTTCCGATCCGCGTGCCGTATTGCTGAAGGAACTGGCTGGTGAACTGGTGGCAGAAAAGGGATGTGAGAAAGAATTTGCTTTCCTTGAACTCCTGGAACAGCGTGCCATTGAATGCTTCAAGAAAGTGAAAGGAACCAAGAAGCAGGTTTGCTCGAATGTGGATTTCTATTCAGGCTTTATCTACGAACTGATGGGCTTGCCGCATGAGATCTATACGCCGCTGTTTGCCATGGCCCGTATTGTGGGATGGACGGCACACCGTATTGAGGAACTGAACTTCGAAGGTCGTCGCATTATCCGTCCGGCATACAAGAACGTACTGGAGGAAGTGGACTACAAGCCGATAGGAGAAAGATAAAAGTTCAAGTGATTTTTATATGGAGGAAGCGACAGAAACCTGATGAGAGGTATCTGCCGCTTCTTTTCTTTTTAGGAATGTCGGCTAAATTGTGTACCTTTGCGGCGTTTTTATCGTAAAATCAGAAAATATGAATAGTTTAAAAGGTTTTTTCTATGGGATTGCCACTTCGGTAACATTTGGTTTGATACCCTTGTTTACGCTGCCTTTGATGCAGAAAGGGATGATGTTTGATTCGATTCTTTTTTATCGTTTTCTCTTTGCCACCTTTGCATTGGGTGCCATGATGAAAATAAAGAAGGAGTCATTTCGTATAGAGAGCCGTGATATTCCGATGTTTCTTTTGTTGGGACTGCTGTACACAGGCTCAGCCATGTTTCTGTTCTGGGGATATGGATTTATGGGAGCCGGGGTAGCCACGACACTTCATTTTACCTATCCCGTATTTGTGACCTTGCTGATGTTGGTCTTGTTCCGTGAGAAAGCTTCCTGGGTAACGTGGGTAGCTATTCTGCTGGCAATATATGGCGTATCTGAACTTTCTTTGAAGGGAGATGAGTTGTCGGCCGATGCGACGGGAGTGATTATTGTCTTGCTTTCGGCCGTATGTTATGCGGGCTACATTGTAGCAGTCAATAAATCAAGATTGCGTGATATGAGCGGCCGGAAATTAGCTTTTTACGTATTTATCGTAAGTACGGTGCTGTTTGCCATAAAGGCGTTGACCAATCAGGGAATACAGCCGGTACCGGATGTAGTTTCAATTGGAAATCTGTTCTTGCTGGCGGTGGTGCCTACTGTCATTTCCAATATTACTTTGGTCTTGGCCGTACAGAATATTGGAGGGACAATGACTTCGGTATTGGGAGCTATGGAACCAGTGACGGCCGTATGTATCGGTGCCTTGATTTTTGGGGAAGAGTTTACCATGCAGGAAGGCTGGGGAATATTCCTTATCTTAGTGGCCGTTACCTTAATTGTGCTGACCCGGACCATCCAGAAAAGTCTGTCGACGGTAGTACGCAAAATTCGTCCGCGTCATGCTTGACACGGACGAACCTTACGGTGGGAAAATCACGATTTCCCGTATAGTTTGTTGATAAGGTCGTTTCGACCGATTTTCCGTAATTCGTTGATAATGGCCTTCCGTTCCTCAGGTTTATACCAGAAGAAGAACATGCGCTGGGCCAGTTTTTCACGAGGGGTCTTGGCCGAGAATACCGGTTCCAGTGTGTAGGGATGTAGGCCTGTGTACCATGCCTCCGTAGAGACGGTCATGGGGGTAGGCGTAAAATCCTGTACCTGCTCCAGGTGGAAGTCCAGTTTCTTGGTGATGACCGCCAGTTCGGCCATGTCTTCTTCCGTACAGCCAGGGTGACTGCTGATGAAGTAGGGGATAATCTGTTGCCTTAATCCCGCTTCTTTGTTGATTTTGTCAAAGATGCGCTTGAACTCGTAGAACTGTTCGAACGGAGGTTTGCGCATCAGGTACAGCACTTTGTCACTGGTATGTTCCGGAGCCACTTTCAGTCGTCCGCTTACGTGGCGTGTAATCAGTTCACGGGTATATTCCTTGGTACTCTGGTTGGTCTTTGCATCTTTACTCTGATGCAGAAGCAGGTCGTAACGCACTCCACTACCGATAAAGCTTTTCTTGATACCCGGCAAACTGTCTACTGCATGGTATATCTCTAATAACGGCTGGTGGTCGGTATTCAGGTTCGGGCAGACTTTAGGATGGATGCACGACGGACGTTTGCAGCGACGGCAAAGAGCCGTATCTTTTCCACCCATTTGGTACATGTTGGCCGAGGGACCTCCCAAATCACTCAGATACCCTTTGAAGTCAGGCATTTCAGCGATGGCTTTCACTTCCTTGAGAATACTTTCCTTGCTTCGGCTGACAATGAACTTTCCCTGATGAGCCGAGATGGTACAGAAAGCACATCCGCCAAAGCATCCGCGGTGGATGTTGACAGAGAACTTGATCATTTCATAAGCCGGAATCCGCTTGTTTTTGTATTTAGGATGCGGAAGGCGGGTGTAAGGCAGGTCGAACGACATGTCCAGCTCTCCTTGCGTCATGGGAGGATAAGGTGGATTGGTTACCACCGTCTGCTTTCCTACCTGCTGAAGGATGCGGGCTGCCGCATAGCGGTTGGATTCTTCCTCAATATGTCGGAAGTTCTGTGCCTGCTTTTTCTTATCCTTCAGGCATTCTTCATGCGAATAGAGTGTCAGGTCGCCTTGGCCGTTCGGATTTTCTGGCAGAGCGGCTACCTCTTTCTGTGAAATCAGGTAGGCTGTTTGTGGAATGTCGTGCGGCAAGTCTCCAGCATGAACTTCTCCTT
>ENA-UEQH01000933-UEQH01000933.1-human-gut-metagenome-genome-assembly--contig:-NODE-933-length-13517-cov-3.156101_pt1 | contig 13517 bp, 13 predicted proteins | sample MGYA00242945_ERZ507943 | MGnify/ENA primary metagenome ERZ507943 (study PRJEB26167, sample SAMN06115418) | human gut metagenome | host: Homo sapiens | place: China:Hubei | collected 2015-03-06 | study... | reverse complement strand
ATTACTGATACGGCGTTTCTTGCTGATGTCGCGGGCATACCACTCATTGAACATACGTCGTTTGGGAAGGTGAAGCGCAAACAGCAAAAATCCAGTATTCATGCGGGTTTGCGGCGAGATGGCTCTCGATCAGATAGCTCTCTTTCAGACGGCCAAGGGGCTGAAATCACAATCGCATAGTTGTTTTCATGGGAGAATGGCGGTAGCTGCGGTCATTCTCCCTTTTTCGTTCCTGCCGCTTTCAACGAGGAGGAACACGAATATGGCAGAACCGAAAAGCACAGCAAAACGCAGGGCAAAGACCGCTGCGGCTGCGCAGGAGGATAGAATCACGCTGCTCCCGCTGTCGGAGCTGCACGACTTCCCCAACCACCCCTTCAAGGTGCGGGACGACGAGGCCATGCAGGAAACGGCGGAGAGCATCCGGCAGTACGGCGTTCTCGTCCCGGCTATCGTCCGTCCCCGCGAGGACGGCGGCTATGAGATCATCGCAGGACACCGGCGCAGGCACGGCAGCGAGCTGGCGGGGCTTTCCGCCATGCCCTGCATTGTGCGGCAGATGGACGACGACACCGCCACCATCCTCATGGTGGACAGCAACATCCAGCGTGAGAACATCCTTCCCTCTGAACGGGCGCAGGCGTACAAAATGAAGCTGGAGGCCATCCGCCGCAAGGCTGGCAGACCGGCAAAAGCAGAAGAAATTGACACCTCAGAAAATGGTGGACAAAATGGCCACGATTTGCGCGGTATCAAAAGCCGCGAACTGTTGGCAGAAAACTCGGACGACAGCGCGCGCACCATTCAGCGCTATATCCGCCTGACCGAACTCACCCCGGAGCTTCAACAGATGGTGGACGAGAAGAAGATCGGCATGACCCCCGCCGTGGAAATCTCCTACCTCAAGCCGGAGGAACAGCAGATGCTACTCACCGCCATCGACAGCGAACAGGCAACGCCCTCGCTTTCTCAGGCGCAGCGCATGAAAAAGCTCTCCCGCGACGGCAAGCTCAACGACGACACCATGCTGGACATCATGATGGAGCAGAAAAAGCCGGAGGGCTATAACGTCGTCCTCTCGGCGGACAAGCTGCGCAAATACTTCCCGCGATCCTATACGCCGCAGAAGATGGAGGAAACCATCCTGAAGCTGCTGGACGCATGGCTGCGCAAGCGCCAGCGCGACCAGTCCAGATAACCGAATACGACCGCAGACAACCACGATACCGACCGGGCAGAGAGCTTTCTTTGCCCGGTTTTGTCATATCCAGAGAGGAGCAAAGCCATGTATATCAACACGTTCAAGTATAAGCCGGAGGACGTTTCCTGCGTCCTCTGTACGGAATATGTCAAAAAGCTGGGCTGCACCGCCCTGTCCTGCCCCTGCCTTGCCGAGCGTATGGAAGCCGGTACGGTGGGCTACGCGGAGGCCGTCGCGGAGCTGTTCCCGTACCGTCCGCGCCTGACCGCAAGAATCATGCTGCTAGCGGAGCGCTTTCCCGGCACCATGTGGCAGGATGACGCCCACAGGAAGCGCATGGAGACCCTGCGGCTGCTGCTGGGCTGCCGTAAGGAGCGCGACACGCCGGAGTTCTTCGCCGTGCTGTATCTGCTGACCTCCAACAAGGAGCTTGCGGACAGGACCTTCAACTGCTTCTTCCGCGGCGGCATCGACTTCCGCTACGCCAGGAGGCGCGGCATCTCGCCCCACGACTATACGCTGCTCATGGCGGCGAAAAGCCTTTACTGCCACACGGCGGAGGTCACGCAGGGCGACCTTGCGGAGCCGCAGATCATCCCGGACGAGGCGTTCCGGCTGCTCATCAACGCCCTGCTCATCGCCCGTTTCGGGCTGGACGCCCTGAAAATTACCGAAAGACGCGGACAGCGGGGATATACCCTCCGCCGCCTCATCCGCCGCGAAGCAGGGGCAAACGCTCCGTCTGCGGGGCTGCTTTTTCCCTCCGAGGGGAGGTGAACACCGTGGCAGTATTTCGCGTGGAGAAGAACCACAATTACACGGTCATGTCCAATTACCACCTGCGGGACACCGCCCTGACGCTGAAAGCCATCGGTCTGCTGTCCAAAATGCTCTCTTTGACAGACGAGTGGGACTATACCACTCGCGGGCTTGCCGCCATCTGCAAGGAGGGCGTGGACGCCATCGGCGCGGCGCTCAAAGAGCTGGAATCGCACGGCTACCTTGTCCGCCGCCAGATTCGTGACAGCCGCGGGCGCATCACCGACACCGAGTACACCATCTATGAATCGCCGCATACGCCTCCGCCGGATACGGCTTCACCAGATACGGGAAACCCGTATCTGGATACCCCGGATACGGACGAGCCAGATACGGAAAAGCCCGCGCAATTAAATAAAGATAGAAGAAATAAAGAAAAAGAAATACCGAATAGATCAAGTACGGACATATCAAATCCTGATCCAATCCATCCCCCAGCCCCCTTGCAGGGCGTGGGATATGATGGGATGGGATACGAGGAAGCGCGAGAGATCGTCAAAGATAATATCGAGTACGACATTCTGGTGCAGGACCCGCAGCAGGACCGGGAGCAGCTTGACGAGGTGGTGGACCTCATTGCGGAAACCCTCTGCTCCCGCAGACAGACCATCGTGGTGGCCGGAGACGAGTACCCGGCTGAGATGGTGAAGGAAAAGCTGCTGCGCATCACGTCCTCCCACATCGAGTACGTCTTTGACTGCCTGAAGCAGAACACCACCTACGTCCGCAACATCAAGAAATATCTGCTGGCGTCGCTGTTCAACGCGCCCAGCACCATCGGCAGCTACTATTCCGCCCTCGTCAACCACGATATGTACGGCGACGGGCTGCGCGGCAGATGAGCGCTGGCTTCCACCGGCATTTATCCAATCACGAACAAAGGAGGGATGACCCTTGCAGGAGGAAGTGGAAAACAGAGCGGTCACGCTGGTCATCAGCGCGACAAAGCTCACCGGGCGGCTGCTGAAAGCCGCCATTCTGAAATATCTGGCAAGCCGCAAGGAGAAGCGGCTGCAAAAAGCCCGCGCCGCACCGGAAAAGCCCACCGGCAAGCAGACGGTGAAGCAGCTCATCGGGCAGAATCAGGGCGTCTCCAATATAGAGATCACCGACAGCAATATCAAATCCTTTGAGCGCGTGGCACGGAAGTACGGCGTGGATTTCGCCGTGAAAAAGGACCGCAGCGTATCCCCGCCGAAATACCTCGTCTTTTTCAAGGGGAGGGACGCAGACGCGCTGACGGCGGCCTTCAAGGAGTACACGGCAAAGGAGGTCAGGCGCGCCTCCAAGGACCGTCCCTCCGTGCTGGAACAGCTCCGCGCGCTCAAGGCGAAGGTGCTGTCCCTTACGCCGGACAAAGCCCGGAACAAGGACAAGGGGCTGGAGCTATGAAGCAGATCAACGTAAAGAAGCTCCTGCTTCCCAATATCCCCTATGTCTTTATCGCGCTCTTTGCCACCAAGCTGGGGCAGGCGGCGCGGCTGGCTCCCGGCGCGGACTTCTCTCAAAAGGCACTGCACATCATGGAGGGCTTCGCCGCCGCGTTCCAATCGGCGCTGCCCAGCTTTCACCCCATCGACCTGTGCGTGGGCGTCGCCGCCGCCCTGCTCATCCGGCTTGCCGTCTACGTCAAGGGGAAGAACGCGCGGAAGTTTCGGAAGAATATCGAGTACGGCAGCGCAAGATGGGGAAATGCGGAGGACATCAAGTCCTACACTGACCCCACCTTTGCCAACAACGTCATTCTCACCCAGACGGAGCGGCTGAGCATGAACAGCCGACCCAAGGACCCAAAGACAGCGCGCAACAAAAACGTGCTGGTGGTGGGCGGCTCCGGCAGCGGCAAGACGCGGTTTTTCATCAAGCCCAACCTCATGCAGCTTCACAGTTCCTACGTTGTCACCGATCCAAAAGGCAACATCGTGGTCGAATGTGGAAAATTACTCCAGCGGAACCAGTATAAGATCAAGATACTGAACACGATCAACTTCAAGAAGTCCCACCATTATAACCCCTTTGCGTATCTCCACAGTGAAAAGGACATTCTGAAGCTGGTCACGACCCTCATTGCCAACACGCAGGGGGACGGGAAATCCGGCGACGACTTCTGGCGCAAGGCGGAGACGCTGCTCTACACGGCGCTCATCGGGTATATCTACTACGAAGCGCCGGTTGAGGAGCAGAACTTCGCCACCCTCATCGAAATGATCAACACCATGGAGGTGCGGGAGGACGACGAGGACTTCAAAAATCCCGTCGATCTGATGTTTGAAGAACTGGCAAAACGGGAGCCGCATCACTTCGCCGTGCGCCAATATGCCAAATATCGCTTAGCGGCAGGCAAAACAGCGAAGTCGATTTTAATTAGCTGCGGCGCGCGCCTCGCTCCCTTTGACATTCAGGAGCTGCGGGAGATCACGGCGTATGACGAGCTGGAGCTGGACACGCTGGGCGACCGGAAAACCGCCCTGTTCATCATCATTTCCGACACAGACGACACCTTCAACTTCCTTGCCAGCATGGTCTACACCCAGCTTTTCAATCTGCTGTGCGATAAAGCAGATGATGTGTACGGCGGCAAGCTGCCCATCCATGTGCGGTGCCTGATTGACGAGTGTGCCAACATCGGGCAGATTCCCAATCTGGAAAAGCTGGTGGCTACCATCCGCAGCCGTGAGATCTCCGCCTGCCTTGTCTTGCAGGCACAGAGCCAGCTCAAGGCGCTCTACAAGGACAACTGCGACACCATCATCGGCAACTGCGACAGCTCCGTGTTCCTCGGCGGCAAGGAGCCGACCACATTAAAGGAGCTGTCCGCCGCGCTGGGCAAGGAAACCATTGACACCTTCAACACCGGCGAAAGCCGCGGCAGAGAGGTTTCCCACAGTCTGAACTATCAGAAGCTGGGCAAGGAGCTGATGAGTCAGGATGAGCTTGCCGTTCTCAATGGCGGCAAATGTATCTTGCAGCTGCGCGGCGTCAGGCCGTTTCTATCCGACAAATACGACATCACAAAACACCCCAACTACAAGTACCTCTCCGACGCGGACCCGAAAAACGCCTTTGACATTGAAAAATTCCTCTCCACAAAGCTCAAGCTGAAGCCGGAGGAGGAATTTGAGGTCTTTGACGCGGGCGCGGCAGCAGGTTCAGAATCCGCCTGAACGGGCGGATTTTTATATATACATCAGACACCCATTCCGTAAAGGAGGACGCCGACAATGCAAGAGATACAGGCGAAACGCAAAGTCGGAGGAAAGCACAACCGAAAATTTGAAAGGAGAAGCCGGAATCGACAGCCGCACAGCGCGGCCAGCTTATTCCGGCTTTGCGGTTTCCATCGTAAAAACCAAAAAGAAACGATTCCGGCACATAAAATATGGATTTCTTCAATAGCGCAGTCGATGTGTTGCAGACCCTCGTCATTGCCCTCGGAGCCGGTCTTGGCATCTGGGGCGTGATCAACCTTCTGGAAGGTTACGGAAATGATAATCCAGGTGCAAAATCACAGGGCATGAAACAGCTCATGGCGGGCGGCGGTGTGGCGCTCATCGGTATGATCCTCGTGCCGCTGCTCAAAGGGCTGTTCGGTTAATCCCGTCCATGCCGCAATGTAAAACCCTTCGCCCCTGCCCGCCTGACGCGGGCGGGGGCGGGAAAGGAGGGCTGACCCATTGGATTTGATATGGGAAAAATTCACCGAATGGCTAAAGGAGCTGCTGGTCGGGGGCATCATGGACAACCTCACCGGCCTCTTTGATAACGTCAACGCCAAGGTCGCGGAGGCGGCGGGACACATCGGCAGCACCCCGCAGGCGTGGAACGCCAATATTTACAGCATGATCCGCTCTCTCTCGGATAACCTGATCCTGCCCATTGCAGGCGTGATTCTCGCCTTTGTGATGACACTGGAGCTGATACAGCTTATCGCGGACCGCAATAACCTCCACGACATCGACACATGGGTATTCTTTAAGTGGGTATTCAAGACGGCGGCTGCCGTGCTCATCGTATCCAACACATGGAACATCGTCATGGGCGTGTTTGAGGCGGCGCAGAGTGTGGTAAACAGCGCCTCCGGCCTTATCGTCGGAAACACCTCCATCAACCTTGCCGACCATATCGCAGACCTCGAGGCGCGGCTGCTGGAGATGAACGTGTGGACGCTTTTGGGGCTGTGGCTGCAATCCTTCGTGGTGGGCTTCACCATGTGGGGGCTGACCATCTGCATTTTCATCATCATCTACGGGCGCATGATTGAGATTTACCTTATCACCAGCATCGCGCCCATCCCCATGGCCACCATGATGGGCAAGGAATGGGGCGGCATGGGGCAGAATTATCTCCGCTCCCTGTTGGCTTTGGCGTTTCAGGGCTTTCTCATCATCATCTGCATCGCCATCTATGCGGTGCTGGTACAGAATATGCTCATCGACGACAACATTTCCACGGCCATCTGGCTGTGCATGGGCTACACGGTGCTGCTCTGCTTCACCCTGTTCAAAACCAGCAGTCTCGCAAAGTCAATTTTCAACAGTCATTGACGGAGGTAAAGCAACATGGCATACGTCCCCGTACCCAAGGACCTGAACGCGGTCAAGACCAAGGTGCTGCTGAACCTGACGAAGCGCCAGCTCGTCTGCTTCGGCGCGGGCGCGGCGCTGGGCGTTCCGCTGTTCTTCCTGCTCAAAGCCCATACCGGCGTCAGCACGGCGGCGATCTGCATGATCCTGCTCATGCTGCCCTTTTTCCTGCTGGCCATGTATGAGAAGAACGGACAGCCCCTTGAAAAGATCGTCCGCAACATCGTGCAGGTCTGCTTCCTGCGCCCCAAGCAGCGCCCCTACGCAACCAATAATTTCTACGCCGTTCTGGAACGGCAGGACAATTTAGACCGGGAGGTGTATCGCATTGTCCACCCGCGCAAAACTCACCCGCGCCGAACGCAGGCAGATCGAGGCCGCCATCGCAAGAGCGAAGCGGCAGGATAAGAAACAGAAGTCCGCGCAGGACAGCATCCCGTTTCAGCGGATGTTCCCCGACGGCATCTGCCGCGTGACGGACAGCTACTACACGAAAACCGTCCAGTTTCAGGACATCAACTACCAGCTCAACCAGAACGAGGACAAGACCGCTATCTTTGACGGCTGGTGCGACTTCCTCAACTACTTCGACAGCTCCGTGCGCTTTCAGCTCTCCTTCGTGAATATGTCCGCCAACAAGGACAATTACGCAAGGTACATCACCATCTCGCCGCAGGGCGACGATTTTGACAGCATCCGTCTGGAATATACCCAGATGCTCCAGAACCAGCTTGCCCGCGGCAACAACGGCCTCATCAAGACCAAGTACCTGACCTTCGGCGTGGAGGCGGACGGGCTGAAAGCCGCAAAGCCCCGCTTAGAGCGCATCGAAACCGACATCCTCAACAACTTCAAGCGTCTCGGCGTGGCGGCGGAGCCCATGAACGGCACGGAGCGGCTGCGGCTGCTGCACGGGATGCTGCACATGGACGAGCAGGAGCCGTTCCGCTTCTCGTGGGACTGGCTGGCACCCTCCGGGCTTTCGGTCAAGGACTTCATCGCGCCCAGCTCCTTTGAGTTCCGCACCGGACGCTCCTTCGGCGTCGGCAGGCGCATCGGCTGCGCCAGCTTCTTGCAGATTTTAGCGCCGGAGCTGAACGACCGGATGCTGGCGGATTTCCTCGACATGGAAAGCTCCCTCATCGTCAGTATGCACGTCCAGTCCGTGGATCAGGTCAAGGCCATCAAGACCATCAAGCGGAAGATCACGGATTTGCAGAAGATGACCATTGAGGAGCAGAAAAAGGCCGTCCGCGCCGGATACGACATGGACATCATCCCCTCGGACCTTGCCACCTACGGCACGGAGGCGAAGAAGCTGCTGCAAGACCTGCAAAGCCGCAACGAGCGAATGTTCCTGCTGACCTTTATTGTGGTCAACACCGCAGGCAGCCGCCAGCAGCTTGACAACAACGTGTTTCAGGCGGCCTCCATCGCCCAGAAGTACAACTGCCAGCTTACCCGCCTTGATTTCCGTCAGGAGGAGGGGCTGATGAGCAGCCTCCCGCTGGGGCTGAACCAGATCGAGATACAGCGGGGCTTGACCACATCAAGCGTCGCCATTTTCATTCCATTTACCACGCAGGAGCTGTTTCAGGACGGCAAGGAAGCGCTGTACTGCGGGCTGAACGCCCTCTCCAACAACCTCATCATGGTAGACCGCAAGCGTCTCAAGAACCCCAATGGCCTCATCCTTGGTACTCCCGGCAGCGGCAAGAGCTTTGCCGCAAAGCGGGAGATTGCCAACGTGTTCCTCGTCACCGACGACGCCATTATCATCTGCGCCCCCGAAGCCGAATACGGGCCGCTGGTGGAGCGCCTGCACGGACAGGTCATTAAAATCTCCCCCACAAGCCCGCATTACATCAACCCTATGGACCTGAATCTCAATTACAGCGACGATGAAAACCCGCTGAGCCTGAAATCCGACTTCATCCTCTCCCTCTGCGAGCTGATCGTGGGCGGCAAGGACGGCCTCATGCCGGTGGAAAAGACCATCATCGACAGCTGTGTGCGCATGGTGTACCGGGATTATCTCAGCGACCCGAAGCCTGAGAATATGCCGATTCTGGAGGACTTGTATAACGAGCTGCGGCGGCAGGAGGAAAAGGAGGCGCAGTACATCGCCACGGCTTTGGAAATCTACGTTTCCGGCTCCCTCAACGTGTTCAACCACCGCACCAACATCAACATTGAAAACCGCATTGTCAGCTTCGACATCAAGGAGCTGGGCAAGCAGCTCAAGAAGATCGGGATGCTCATCGTGCAGGACGCCGTGTGGAACCGCGTCACCATCAACCGGGAAGCCCACAAATCCACCCGCTACTACATTGACGAAATGCACCTTTTGCTGCGCGAGGAGCAGACGGCGGCCTACACCGTGGAAATCTGGAAGCGCTTCCGCAAATGGGGCGGCATCCCCACCGGCATCACGCAGAATGTCAAGGACCTGCTCTCCTCCCGCGAGGTGGAGAACATCTTTGAGAACAGCGATTTCATCCTCATGCTCAATCAGGCCAGCGGCGACCGGCAGATTCTCGCCAAACAGCTCAATATCTCCCCTCATCAGCTCTCGTATGTCACCCACAGCGGTGAAGGCGAAGGGCTGCTTTTTTACGGCAACGTTATCCTGCCCTTCGTAGACCGCTTCCCCCGCGGGGAACTCTATGACCTACTTACCACCAAGCCACAGGAGCAGACTGCATAACAAAACAAGAAAGGAATTGCACGATGGAAAACAAACTGATGATTTTTGAAAACAACGCCTTTGGAAAGGTGCGAACGCTGAACCTCAACGGCGAGCCGTGGTTCGTAGCGGCGGATGTGTGCAAAGCGCTGGAACTGGGGAATCCGAGCATGACGGTTGAGCGTCTGGATGATGATGAAAAGGGTATCAGTACTATTGATACCCTTGGCGGGAAACAGCGCATGGCAATCATCAACGAACCCGGGCTGTATTCGCTGGTGATCACCTCCCGCAAGCCGGAGGCAAAGGCGTTCAAGCGCTGGATCACCCATGAGGTCATTCCGGCCATCCGCAAGCACGGTGTGTATATCACCGACGAGAAGCTCAAGCTGTTCGCCGAGCACCCTGAGCTACTGGACGCGCTGATGAAAAGCCTCTACGCCGCCCATGCGGAGAACCTGCGGCACAGGGCGGAGCGCCAAACGCTGCTGCCCAAGGCGGATTACTACGACGCCTTTATGGACGCGGACGGCTGCACCAACCTTCGCACCACGGCAAAGGAGCTGAATGTGCCGGAGCGCTGGTTTGCCCGCTTTCTCCAGCAGACCGGCTTTCTCTACCGCAGCCCTGCGGGGAACCTCATGCCCTACGCCATCCCCCGCAACCGCGGGCTGTTCCGCGTGAGGGATTATGTCCGCAACGGTCACAGCGGCGCGTACACCCTCATCACCCCCATGGGCAAGAGCCAGTTCCGGGAGCTGCTCCGCTGCGGCGAGGCGCTTCCAACTGATTGATTAAACGAATAAGGAGCGTAACACCATGAAAAAAGAAAATCTGTACCTCATCCACGGCGAGGACTATCTGCGCCACATCGAGGAAAAGCTGGAGCTGCTGTGGATGGCGACCATCCTCATGCACTACATCAAAAACGGAGCCGAGAAGGACGGCTATCTGGACCTTGTACGCAGATCCACCCTCGACTTTGACGAGCGCTGCGAGGAGATGTTCAGTTCTTGGGGCAGGGCGCTCAATTACCTCAAGTCCCGTGACCTTGCGGACCTGTCCGACCTCATCGAAAACGACCTGATCGAGCCGGAATACGCCGGTTACGTTCCTGCGGATAATCCCTGCTGCCCCGGCGAACGCTGCTGCGAGTATGCCGAGCGCATCGAGCGCGAATACGCCGCAGAGCGTGAGGCGGACGAGGACAATGAGGACGCCGACGTATTTGAGTACGACGGAGAACCGGCCATATCTGAGCTGACCGGCGTGTGCAGGGACATCCTCACGGCTGTCGAGGGGCTTACCACGCTTCTAAGGGATGAGTTCGACTATGCAGACTGACCGCATTTACTGCGGCGACGCCCTGACCGTGCTGAAAACCCTGCCGGACAGCTCCGTAAACTGCTGCATCACCTCGCCGCCCTACTACGCACTGCGGGATTACGGCGTGGACGGGCAGATCGGACGGGAGGAAACCCCAGCGCTGTATGTGGAGCGCCTGACTTCCATTTTCCGGGAGGTCAGGCGCGTTCTCGCGCCGGACGGCACCCTCTGGCTCAATATCGCGGACACCTATGCCGGAAAGGGCAATCAGGGGGATAGCCTCGACCCCAAGTACCCCAACGGCAGAACCGGTCAGGCGGTCGCCCTCAACGGCAAGGTGGAGGGCTACAAGGCAAAGGACATGATCGGCATCCCGTGGCTGCTGGCGTTCGCGCTGCGCGCAGACGGCTGGTATCTGCGCTCGGACATCATCTGGATGAAAGCGAACCCCATGCCGGAGAGCACCAAGGACAGGCCAAGCCGCTGCTATGAGCATATTTTCCTGCTGTCCAAGTCCCGCCGCTACTATTATGATGCCGCCGCCATCGCGGAGCCGGTTGCGGCCTCCACTCCTGCGCGGATGAAGCGCGGATTTGGTGCAGGCAACAAATATTCCGCGGATATTCCCGGTCAGAAGCACCAACACCTCAACGACCATCGCCCAAACGGGTACGCCGATGAGGACATCCCGCAGCTTCGCAACAAGCGCGACGTATGGCAGATCAACACCGTGCCGTACAGGGGCGGGCATTTCGCCGCCTATCCGCCCAAGCTGGCGGAAACCTGCCTGCTGGCAGGCTGCCCGCCCGGAGGCGTCGTGCTGGACCCCTTCCTCGGCTCCGGCACTACGGCGGCGGTGGCAAAGCAGCTCGGACGGCACTACATCGGCATTGAGCTGAACCCGGAATACTGTACGCTGGCAGAGAAACGGATCGGAGGTGTCGCGGTATGAACGCCTACACCCGGCAGGAGCTGAGCGTTATGCAGGCGTGGCCGCTGGAGCGGAAAATTCGCGTGACGCAGGCGAAGATCATTGAATGGTATCATCACTACGGCGGCAAGGTCGCCGTCTCCTTTTCGGGCGGCAAGGACAGCACCGTTCTGCTGGACCTTGCGCGGCGGGCGTTCCCCGACATTCCCGCCGTGTTTGTGGACACGGGGCTGGAATACCCGGAGATACGGGAGTTTGTCAAAACCGTTCCCAATGTAACGTGGCTGCGCCCGGAGATGCCCTTTTCCAAGGTCATATCGGAATACGGCTATCCCGTCGTTTCCAAGGACGTGGCACGGCGCGTTCGCTATGCAAAGCGTGGCAGCCCGTGGGCGCTGTGCCATCTGAACGGATTAAACCGTGACGGTACGCCCTCAAAATACAATGAACGATACATGAAATGGCGTATCCTGCTGGATGCGCCGTTTTTCGTTTCCGACGTCTGCTGCGCCGTGATGAAGGAGCGTCCCCTGCACAGATATAACCGGGGAACCGGTAGAAAGCAGATCATTGCGACCATGGCCTGTGAGAGCGCACGCCGCCAGAGCGTCTATCTCAAAATCGGATGCAACGCCTATCATAAGCGGGACCCCACCTCGCAGCCCATGTCCTTCTGGACGGAGCAGGACGTATTGACCTATCTCAAAATGACCGGCATCCCGTATGCCTCCGTTTACGGCGAGATCGTGGAGAAAAACGGCAGGCTGACCACCACCGGCGCGAAGCGCACCGGCTGTATGTTTTGTATGTTCGGCGTTCATCTGGAAAAGGAGCCGAACCGCTTTCAGCGCATGGCGCTGACACATCCCAAGCAGTACGATTTCTGTATCCATAAATTGGGCTGCGGCAGCGTGCTGGATTTCCTTCATGTGCCGTATGCCTCGAACGGAGGTGAATCCCCATGAGCAAACGCTCGCCCCGGCTGCTGTTTACCGACGAGGAGCTGGCAGCGCCGGAACTGAAAAAGGCCATCCGAAAAGCGGACAAGCGCATGAAGAAGCTGGAAAAGGCCGAGGCGAAGATACCCAAGAAAACCGTAAAGAAAAAGCAGCGCGTCGTTGACCCGAAAACCGGCACGGTCACAACGCGCCTTTCCTTTGAGGAGGTGGACAAGAAGCGGCCGCCCTCCAAGCTCACCCACGCCCTGCGGGACGCGCCCGGTGCGGCGGCGCTGTCCGCCGTCCACAGGGAGATTCGGGAGCATGAGCAGGACAATGTGGGTGTGGAGAGCGCCCACGGCGTGGAGCAGGCGGCGGAGCGCGCCGTGCGACTTGCCCAGCACGCCCACCGCTCCCACAAGGAGAAGCCATACCGCCGCGCGGACCGGGCCGAGGTCAAGGCAGACCGCGCCAACCTCCGTGCGCTGGACAAAACGGCACAGCACCATGACCCGCAGTTTTCCAGCAATCCCTACTCCCGCTGGCAGCAGAAGCAGGCCATCAAGCGGGAGTACGCCGCCGCCAAAGCCGGAAAAAGCGCCGGGAATACGGTCAAAGCCTCCGAAGCCACGGCAAAGGCGGCGCGGAAAGCCGCAGAAGGCACAAAGAAAACCGGTGAGTTCATCGCCCGTCACAAAAAGGGCTTTCTTATTGTGGGCGGCATCGCCGCCATGCTGGTCCTTATCCTCTGCACCGTGTCCTCCTGCTCCATGCTGATTCAGGGCGGGGCAACCGGCGTCAACGTGTCCACCTACCCCAGTGAGGACGCGGATATGCTGGCGGCAGAGGCGCAGTATTGCGCCATGGAAGCGGAATTGCAGCAGTATCTTGACACCTACGAAAGCACCCACGACTACGACGAGTACCACTTCGAGCTGGACGACATCGAGCATGACCCCTATGTGCTGATCTCCGCTGTCACCGCCCTTATGGGCAGGGAGTGGACGATCTCCGAGGTCGGCGGCATCTTGGA
>ENA-UEQH01000918-UEQH01000918.1-human-gut-metagenome-genome-assembly--contig:-NODE-918-length-13725-cov-14.425996_pt1 | contig 13725 bp, 10 predicted proteins | sample MGYA00242945_ERZ507943 | MGnify/ENA primary metagenome ERZ507943 (study PRJEB26167, sample SAMN06115418) | human gut metagenome | host: Homo sapiens | place: China:Hubei | collected 2015-03-06... | reverse complement strand
TCTTCCTTCAAAAGCTAAGTTTGATGATAATGACGGAAAAGGCTTTATGTTCCCTTTGGTTGATTAATTATAGGTTTATTTAAGTGGAAAGGCCATCTCAATTCAATTTGAGATGGCCTTTTCGCGTTGTAAGTAAATCCTTTGTTGTCCTCCATATGAGAAAAATTACTTCAAATAAATCTTTCTGGATGTTGACGGGATTTGTAAAATTTATTATATTTGTAAACCATTGGTGTATCGTTTAAATAAACAGTGATATGCAACCTGAAGAATTGAAAAACATACGTAAAATGCGTGGACTGACATTGGATGAAGTTTGTCAGAAGTTAGGGAGGCTGGTATCAAAACAGGCCTTGTCTAAGTATGAAAGAGGAAAGATGCACCCTTCGCCTCAAGTACTTGAAGCATTATTGAGGATTTATCAGATATCATCAGCCAGTTTGCAGCTTTCTTTTCCTGTAAAGATTAATGGCTGGAATTTTCGTCGGGGGGAAATATTGTCAGCAAAAGAAGAAGAAGCGATAAAGAGTGAAATAAATCGTTGTCTACAGCGCTATTTATATTTGGAGAACCAATTAGGGATTATTGCTTCATTTAAGCACCCTTTTCCTCAGAAACATTATTCCTCCATTGATGATATGGAGCTGGCGGCAGAAATTCTGCGTAAGAAATGGGAATTGGGGACCGATGCCATTCCTTCTGTTTGCCGGGTGATGGAAAATGCGGGAATAAAGGTTCTGGAGCTGGAACTGAACAATCGGGTGGATGGCCTGAGCGGATGGGTAAACCGAAAGATACCTTTTGTGGTGTTGAATAAACGGAATGTTACTGTAGAGCGGAAACGTTTTACGGCCTTGCATGAATTGGGCCATTTGCTTTTCCCTTTCCTGGAGAGTCTGGATGTGCGTACTAAAGAAAAATATTGTCATCGTTTTGCTTCGGCTTTATTGTTTCCCGCGGGGATAGCATACGAGTCTTTTGGGAAAAAACGTTCGGTTCTTTCCCTCGAGGAACTGGTGGAACTGAAAACTTCTTATGGTATATCAGTAGCGGCTCTTGTTCATAGGGCAAATGACTTGCGCATCATCACGGAAGTCTATTATAATCATATTTTTGACGAGCATGTCAAGAAAAACAGACTGGAGGACGGTTGGGGAGGATATCCATTACGGGACAAGGCGGAACGTTATCATAGAATGCTACGAAGAGCATTGGCTGAGTCGTTAGTGACAGAAGAAAATCTTCAGACACTATGTGGTGACAATACGGATGAGGTAATAAAGGAGATACATATATTATAATAGAAAAACTATGCGGTTCAAATTGCAATTGGAAGTAAATAAGAACGTTTTCGGTAACCGGCTACCTATTAATTATCAATATGCACAATCGGCTGTGATATATCGAATATTGGCACGCGCAGACAAGGATTATGCAACCTGGTTACATGAAAATGGTTATCGTATGGAAAACGGGAAAACATTTAAGTTTTTTTCTTATTCCCGTTTCATGATAGAGAAGTATAAGGTGTTGCGCGAAAAAGAACAGTTGCAGATTTTATCAGACACGATAGAATGGCAAATCAGTTTTTTACCGGAAAAAAGCACCCAGCGTTTTATCCAGGGGCTGTTTATGAATCAAGTGTTTGAGGTTGGCGACTGGAGGTCGAAGGTACAGTTTATTGTACGTAACGTGGAAGTGATGCCTTCGCCTGATTTTACGGAAGAGATGACTTTCCGGACTTTGTCGCCGATGTGTTTGAAACTAATAGATGAAAGTGGTAAGGTGCAGTATCTTTCTCCTACAGCAAAAGAGACTTTATTTATTTTGTTTAATGGTTTAAAGGATCGATATGTTTCGTATTATGGTAACTTGCCAGACTTCTTTATGAGAGAATGTCGTTTGCAAGTATTGGACAAGCCTAAATCGGTTTTAGTAAAAATGAAGGCGGATACAAAAGAACAGACTTTTGTACGTGGATTTATGTGTACGTTCAGAGTGTACGCTCCAGTAGCGTTAATGAAGTTGATGTATGAGGCTGGTGCTGGATGCTTGTGTGCGCAGGGTTTTGGATGTTTAAGTGTAGAATAATTAATTGCTTATGATAAGGGAAATAGTAAATTTTACGAAAGACTTGTTGGATGACTTTCCTGAAATAACGGAATGGAATGTCAAACCTAATGGAGGTTTATATGTGTTCATTCACCTTGATAACGAAGGGCATTGGAATACGGATAATTTGGTATATGGAGAAGATTATTTTTATTTGGGTGGTGAGAATGTAGATATGGCAGAATGCGTGGAGAAAGCCATACGCTATGAGAAACAAGTACAACGTGTGGGGACAACAATGAACAAAGTTTTGGATAAGAAAAAGCAGATTTTTTCTTGCTCTCCCTTTGCTGTAACATTTAAAAAGAAATCGTTGACAAATGATAAATTGGAAGGTGATGGAATGAATAAGATTCGTAATCTTCTGCCTGATTATTTCAAAACAGCACGTTTGCTTTGTCGTAACATGAAAATTGAATATGAACAATCAGTTGGTTTTGAAAATATTTGTGGAGAAGTATTGGATTTACTGGGTATGCTTCAACGTCCTTTTTCTGAGAGTGCTATGAATATCCTTGAAAATATGAAGGATGATGAATATGTTAATCTTTTTTTGGAGAATGTTACCTTAGAAATATATACAAAAGTTCATAACACTTATTTGGAGGAAAGATTATTTAATTCAAATGATTTTAATAAAGAAATTTCTAAAGAAATTTATGGACTGAGTGGTTTTATGAACGGTTTAAATTCAAAGAAAACATTTTTAGCGCATAAAACAGGACTTATGTCTAAAGGTATTAATGGACGTATTACTTCTGAAGATGCTTTGTTTTTAAATATGTTTGAAACTTTGCTTATTAATGGAACTCTTCCTAATCCTTTACCAGTCGTCATCGATAAGAGGGAAATCAATGGTAAAATTGTGTCGGTGTTTAATAAAGAAGAAAAGAAAGGATATCGCGAAATTCTGGAAACTTTGTTTAACGGTAAGTACATTGAGAATTTATCTGATTATTATTTGTTGAATTATTCTAAAGATAAGAAGAATAATATACTTATCAATGATATTGATTTTGTTCCTTTGTTCAGGTTTTATCTGGAGAAAGGGCTAAAAATAAAGAATGTTTTTCAAATAAGAAATAAGAAAGATGGGGAGGAACTTGTTTATGAACCTGACCTTACTTTGTTAGATATCTTTGATTTTGAGCGGATTGTGGTCAAAGAGATTTTTAACAATGCGCTTGTTGTGGAAAATGAGAAAGTATTCAGAGTTCGTTATTTTGCTGATATTGATCCTACTTATGTAAAAGGAGGCGATTTGATGTATCAGCTTATCTTGAAATATCGTCAGGCTTTTTATGATTACATTTATAAATCAAAACGGAATGCTTTGAACATAAGAATGTTTGATGAGATTTTGTTTACTTCTATTTTGTCTAATATTCATTCCGATAAGGTGGAAGGCTTTTTTAGTAGTAATTATTCTATTAAAAGAAAATTGAATATATGGTTTAGCTTGAGTCATTTGTTTAATGATACCAATAACAATATAAATTTAGAGATTATGGCTTCGAAAATTACAAAATTACTTGCTAAAATGAATGAAGTAGCAAAAGGAGATTCAGTGCTTGACACTCCGGAAGAATTTGCCTTTGCTGCCGGTCAGCTTGTTTCTTTTCTTATAGATAGAAGTGTGGCAAGCAACAAGACTTATTCCATGTTGGAACCTTATTTGCAGAAATCAAAATCTGGACAATTGCAGGATGCGATTGCACATGCTGTGTCTGTTTACAAGCATGACATTAGTACGTATAAAGGTCCTTTTCAGCAATTGGCTTCTAATGTTTTGACGTGTGAGGATAATCTTGATATGAAACCTCTTTTTAAATTTTTCTTGGCTGGATGTTTCAGTCAGTGTGTGATTTATATTAAAAAAGATAACAATTAATTGATGGGAGATTAAAATTATGACAGAATTTAAGAACAGGGTGTTTGGCTGTGCAGTAGTGAAAGCAATTAATTCAAATTACAATGCCGATTTTTCGGGGCAGCCACGAACTTTGCCTAGTGGTGTGGTGTATGCTACGGATAAAGCGTTGAAGTATACTGTCAAGAATTACATTAAGAACGTTTATCCATTGGAAAGGATATTCTATTTTAAATCCTTGAATGAGAACATGAATCCAATATCGCTGAATGAATGTTATAAAAAGTTTTTTGGTGATTTCCCCAAAAAGAAAGGCAAGGACGATACCACTAAGAAAGAGGTGGCAAGAAACCTTCTTTCTTGTCTTGATATCCGTTTGTTTGGGGCAACCTTTGCTGGTGAAACTAATATTTCTCTTCATGGCCCAGTTCAAGTAAATCATGGAGTGAATATTTGGCCTGAAAATAATATTTATTCAGAGCAAATTACATCTCCATTCAGTAATAAAGCTGATAATAAGACTGATGAAAAAGAAATGACTACTATTGGTCGTCAGTCAAAATTGGAAGAGGGTCACTATTTGCATCATTTTTCTGTGAATCCTCAGAATCTGCGAGACATGGTAGCTTTGTCTGGTGAGGGAACGCAAACTTTAAGTCTTGAAGATATCGAGAAACTTAAAGAAGCAATGAGAAGAGGAGTTACTTGGTATGATTCAGCTTCTAAAGCTGGATGTGAAAATGAAATGTTAGTATGGATTCAGTTAAAAGAGGAGTCAAAAGCAGTTTTTCCCAATTTGACAAGTTTGGTAGAACTTTTAACCGAAAAAGAAGATGGAAAGTATGTATATGATTTTAGTAAACTTTCTAATCGGCTTCTTTCATTGAAAAATGATGTAGAAACAATAGAGATTTATTATAGTAAAGAATCTGTTTTGTTGAAAAATATACCAGAAGGAACCAAAGAAAGAGAATTATGATATGAAATGGTATAAATTAGTGTCTTTTGATTTAAAAGCCGATTTTGGATTCTTTAAAAAACCGGATGTCAATGAGGTGTATCTTACTTATAATATGCTTCATAAACCGGCTTTATTAGGAATTCTAGGAGCTATAGTAGGGTTACAGGGATTTCAGAAGAATGCAGTTTTACCGTTATATTATCAGAAATTAAAACATTTAAAAATAGGAGTTACTCCTTTGAGTAGTCGTAACGGTAATTTTGATAAGCATTTTATCAAGTATACTAATACTACCGGGATGGCTAATGATGATGGTAATCTGATAGTAAGAGAACAAGTTTTGATTAATCCTGAATATCGCTGTTTTTTACTATTGAATCTGGAAGATGAACTGGAAAATAACCTGTATTGTCATTTGCAGTCCTATTGTGCAGAATTTCTGCCTTACATGGGCAAAAATGATTTTTCAGCATGGTGGGAGAATTTTAGAGAGTATGATTCTTTTGAAAGATTTAGTTTTGACCGGAATTATAGGATAGCTACAATTTTTTGTAAGGAACAAGCTGTGATTGACTATCTAGTCAAGATGATGGGGTTTGCCGCCATAGGAAAAGAACCTGTTTCGCTTTATTTTGAAAAATTGCCTGCATATTATGATGAAATATTATTTCAGTATAGATATGAAGACTTTGTTTATTCCCAAAAAGCGCAGTTCCGAAAGGATATGAAGATATCTATGGGAGATTTCTATACGATTGATGAAGAACAGGTTATTCAACTGATTTAATAAACGAATAATGAGGTATGGATAAGTTAATATTATATAGTAAGGAATATTTTGACACATTGATAAAAGACAGTCATTGTTATTATGCACATTTACCTAAAAAAGTGGGTCGATTACCGGAACTACTATCAGAGCATTCTAGTCTTACATTTGCTTATGCTTCGAATATTATTGTGCATCAATCACTTGAAAAAAGTGTTGCTAAACTAATAGACTTATCTATACCTCTTTCAATTTCAGATAAGCAGTCCGTAACAAAGGAAATTAGAAGGCTGTTTAATGAAGCTATTGCGTTTCATGATTTGGGAAAGCTGAACTATAAATTTCAGCACTATGTGATGAAAAATGATAGATGTAAGAGCTTAAACTCTTGTTTGCATCAGTTTGGTAGTCAACATTCAGTGCTTAGTATGTATTTATATTTGGCTATGAGTTTGTATAGAATATTAAAAAGGGAAGATGAAGAAGTACAAATGTTTTTGTATGGAATAGCAGTGTATTTCAGTTATAATATTGTACAACATCATGCTTCCATGTTGCTAGAGGCTCAGAATGAAATTGTATGGAGTGATGAGCGTCTTCAGGAACTTTCTCCTTATTTAAGTTTATTGGCCGGTTATGATTTTACTGAGGAGTTTGTTAAACAGTTTCATTTTATTTTACAGCATACTTCTGGAAGGGTGGATGGTGTGTTTTATCAGATGAACAACTCTATTATGCATACGACAGAACCTTTTTCATTGTATGCTCTGATGAGGTTACACTATTCTATTTTAACTTCTTCTGATTATTTAGCAACTGCACATTATATTAATGGCTGGAAAAATATAATAACAGATTTCGGTCTTATAACCAATGATTTAAGAGAACGTATTATTCATAATGCTTCTACTTATAAATATAATAAAGCTATTTATGAATCGATTGAAAGGAATGATTTTCCTGATTTAAGCGAACTTACAGAGAAATCAAACACTAATTTGAATCTGCTGAGAAGAAGTATAGCTACGGAAGTGATTACTAATGTCAGAAGGAACAGAGATAAAAATCTATTTTATATAGAGGCTCCCACGGGTGGAGGAAAGACGAATGTGTCTATGTTGGCTGTTGCGGAATTATTAAAAGACAAGACTTTGAATAAGATATTTTATGTTTTTCCGTTTACAACTCTTATTACCCAAACTTATGTTTCATTAAAGGATGTGTTTGGCTTGGAGAATGATGAAATTATTGAATTACATTCTAAGGCAGCTCATATTTCAGTTAGCGCTTCGTCACATTCTTTAATTAAAGAGGAAACTGATGACTATAAGAATGAATATATAGACTATATAGATAGTTTGTTTGTAAATTATCCGGTATCATTACTCTCTCATGTGAGATTCTTTGAATATTTAACAACAAATAAAAAGGAAGCAAATTACGTTTTTTCTCGGTTAGCCAACTCTGTTGTTATTCTGGATGAGATACAATCATACAATCCTTCTACTTGGGATGTAATTGCTTTTTTTATAAAGGAATATTCTACATGTTTTAATATGAAGTTTATTGTAATGTCGGCTACACTTCCTAAAATAGGAGAAATAGTGAAAGGGGCTGATTTTATTTATTTGATAGAAAATAAGAATAAATACTTTTTGAATCCTAATTTTTGTAGGAGAGTAGTATTTGATTATAGTTTGTTGGATTGGAATATGCCTTGTTCTCCCAATCAGCATTGTGAGTATTTAGGTAAACTTCATGATAAATTACTTCAAGAATCACGTTGGTATGCAGAAAATAATAATTTATATCCAGATAGTGTCCATGTAATTATTGAGTTTATATACAAACACTCTGCATCAGAGTTTTATGCCTTGTTTTCTGAGGATACCTTTTTTGATGAGATATATTTATTGTCAGGTACTATATTGGAACCACGTCGGAAAGAAATTATTGAAAATCTGAAAACTTCTGAATATAGGAAGATGAGAGTGCTTCTGATTTCTACTCAGGTAGTAGAAGCAGGGGTAGATATTGATATGGATTTAGGTTTCAAAGATAAGTCTATTATTGATAGTGAGGAACAATTGGCAGGTCGAATCAATAGGAATGTGCGGAAACAATCTTGTAAATTATATGTGTTTAATTGTGATGCACCAGATTGTATATATGGAAAAGATGAAAGATTCAGAGTTATAAAATCTCTATCACTGAACAAATATATGCATATTCTTGAGCAAAAAGATTTTGATTATTTGTATAAGGATGTTTTGTCAAAAATTATTCGAAGAAATTCATCTGTTTTTTTTGAAAATATTAATGATTTAAAAGAAGAGCTTTCTGTTCTTAATTATAAGAAAGTTGACCGGAGTCTAATTTTAATTGATACAGATACTGTTTCTGTTTTTGTACCTCTTTCCGTCCGGATTAGTTGCATGCAGGGATTCATTAGCTTATTAGATGAACTTGATATTTATTATGATGAATGGATAAGTGGAGTATGTGTATGGAACGCGTATGTTAGCCTGTTGTTAAACCAGGATTCTGATTTTGTAGAGTTTAAACGGAAGTTAGTTAATATGAGAGTTCTGATGTCATATTTTACATTCTCATTATATATTACAAGTAAAGATTTTGATTTACTGAAAACTTATGGTGAGGAAAGATATGGTTATTTTTATCTAGAAAATTATCATGCTGTTTATTCTTTAGAAGGTGGTATCAATACTAATATATGTATGAATTCATTATTTATTTAAAGTATGATTTATGTATATAAATGCGACATTGATAAATCTTTATAATGTATGTCAGCGTGAGCTATGGCTTCATGCTAATGGAATAAGATTTGAACATACCTCCGACTTAGTTCTTGAGGGTAAACTGATTCATGAAGATTCTTATCCACAACGTTCGGAAAAATATGAAGAAATAGAACTGGATGGAATAAAGGTCGATTATTATGACGCCAAGAGTAAGGTGATTCATGAAATTAAGAAATCAAATAAGGTTGAGAAAGCTCATGAATGGCAAGTAAAGTATTATCTTTATGTATTTGAACAGAATGGGATAGAAGGAGTGACCGGTTTACTAGAATATCCAGTTTTAAGGAAAACTCAGCCGGTCATTCTGAGTGATCTTGATCGAGAAAAGATAGAAGCGATGAAAAAGGATATAGAGAAAATCGTTTCAGACGAGAACTGCCCACCGCTGATTCAGAAATCTTTGTGTCGTAATTGCAGTTATTTTGAGTTTTGTTACAGTAAGGAGGTGGAAGAATGAAAAAGACTTTTTATTTGTTTAATCCCGGTATCCTGGAGAGAAAAGATAATACGTTGAAGTTTACTCCTTGTGCGGAAGAAGGAGAGGATATGAGTGTTACTTCTCAGCCTCGTTATTTGCCGGTGGAAGATATCAGTGAGTTTTATGTGTTTGGTTCATTGCGTGCCAATAGTTCATTGTTTAATTTCTTGGGCCAAAAAGACATAGCAGTTCATTTCTTTGATTATTATGAGAACTACACAGGTTCATTTATGCCGAGAGACAGCTTGCTTTCTGGCAGGATGTTGTTAGCTCAGACTTCTTATTATCAGAATTTAAAGAAAAGAATGTGTATTGCGCAGAAGTTTATTGAGGGAGCTGCTTATAATATGATTAAGAACCTTCAATACTATAATCGGAGAGGGAAGGATATGGAGGAGCTGATTGATTTGATGAAAAAGCTTTCTTCTCAAATATCCCAGACTAGTAATACTGAAGAATTAATGGGCATAGAAGGTCAGATAAGGCAATATTATTATGCCGCATTTAATCTAATTCTGAATGATTTTGAGATGGGAAACCGTACCAAACGTCCTCCACAAAATGAAGTAAATGCATTGATTTCATTCGGCAATATGGTATGTTATACGATTTGTTTGCGAGCCATTCATCAAACTCAGTTGAATCCTACTATCAGTTATCTGCATAAACCGGGTGAACGTCGTTATTCTTTAGCGCTGGATATTGCTGAGATTTTTAAACCTATCCTGGTGGATCGGGTCATTTTTAAAGTATTGAACCGGAAAGAAATTCAGGAAAAACATTTTGACCGTAAGTTGAATAAATGTTTGCTTAATTCATCAGGAAAGAAGATATTTGTAAAAGCTTTGGAAGACCGTTTACAAGAGACGATTCAGCACAGATCCTTAAAACGTTCTGTAAGTTATAGGCACTTGGTTAAATTGGAATGTTACAAATTAGCTAAACATCTGTTGGCTATGGAAGAATATAAACCTTTTAAAATGTACTGGTAATATGTATGTCATTCTGGTCTATGATTTTGGAGAACGGCGAGTCGGGAAGATGTTGAAATTGTGTCGGAGGTACTTGAATTGGATTCAAAATTCTGTGTTTGAAGGCGAAATCTCAGAAGCTCGTTTGAAAGAATTGTTGATGATGTGTGATGCCTTTATGAAAAAGGATGAAGATAGTATAATTATATTTAGTGGTTCTTCCCAATATACAATGAATAAGCAAATTGTGGGTAAAGAGCGTGCTGATATAGATATTTTTCTTTGAAGTCAGTCTGTCGATGTATTTTCTTTTTTGTCTTGGTAGAAATATCATTATTTTAATAGTTCTTTGACTTGTTGATACACAGGTATTTATGAGGATGTCGATGCCTAATGGATTTTATATAATTGGGCATCGACATCTTTTTATCGTATTTTTATTATATTCGCATTGTGTAATATCCTTATTTTCAGTGTTTGTTATAAATTATAATGAAGACTTTTAATCGTACCTTATGGAATTGAAATATTATATTTGAATTGGGTAAATAATGTTGAGCCTCTTTTAATCGTACCTTATGGAATTGAAATGCTCGAAAAAGGCCCATTCAGATATTACATTATTGTCTTTTAATCGTACCTTATGGAATTGAAATTTGTCGAAGATGACAAAGGAAACAGGGCTGATCGTCTTTTAATCGTACCTTATGGAATTGAAATTGGAAAGGTGTCGTAAACCTTGAAACGACAGTCGCTTTTAATCGTACCTTATGGAATTGAAATATAGACGGGTAAACGCTGTAATCAGGTTGAAGCACTTTTAATCGTACCTTATGGAATTGAAATATAAATTGTCCGGTTCCTAAAGATGAGTATTGCTGACTTTTAATCGTACCTTATGGAATTGAAATATTTGTTGAAATACTCTTCCTGACAGAACGATACATCTTTTAATCGTACCTTATGGAATTGAAATAGCATGAATGGGAGTGATTCTGCTGTCACTCCTCCTTTTAATCGTACCTTATGGAATTGAAATCTCGTAGTCATGTCTCTGTCAAAATCCTCATAACTATCTTTTAATCGTACCTTATGGAATTGAAATTTGTACATTCTTGCCACGTCTGTATCTTTGTTTAGGTCTTTTAATCGTACCTTATGGAATTGAAATCTAACAAGAGAAGCTGATTTGATAAATCTTTTGTCGCTTTTAATCGTACCTTATGGAATTGAAATTCCAGAAATTGAACGCAAAAATCTTTGTCGAACTGACTTTTAATCGTACCTTATGGAATTGAAATATATGAACGACAAAAGGGGACGTGTTACGACTATACTTTTAATCGTACCTTATGGAATTGAAATCCCAGCAGCACACAGTTGATGCTTTGAAGCGTGTCGTCTTTTAATCGTACCTTATGGAATTGAAATTAGGTATCTCATTAATCTTCTCCTTAATTCCAGAGCTTTTAATCGTACCTTATGGAATTGAAATCCTGTAAATAACCCGCGTGCGTGCGCGATTTAACGCTTTTAATCGTACCTTATGGAATTGAAATACATCAGCAAAAACAACAACAACTCTGACCAAAACTTTTAATCGTACCTTATGGAATTGAAATGTATTGCGTGTTCGAGAATGAACGCTGTCAGGAACTTTTAATCGTACCTTATGGAATTGAAATATCTGATGGTGCAGGTATGAATATCGCTTTAAAACTTTTAATCGTACCTTATGGAATTGAAATATGCTTTCCAGTCCACTCATTACCTGACTGACTCCGTCTTTTAATCGTACCTTATGGAATTGAAATTACAAACTGTTCTGTGAATTGTTCCGTGAATATCTTCCTTTTAATCGTACCTTATGGAATTGAAATAGCAATGGGCTAACAAAGGACTCATTACCCGCTATCTTTTAATCGTACCTTATGGAATTGAAATATGGTGTCGAACAAGTTGGTCTGGATGGCTGAGTCCTTTTAATCGTACCTTATGGAATTGAAATTAGAAAAGTGTGGTAATATACTACACGAGTGCGAACTTTTAATCGTACCTTATGGAATTGAAATAGCACATTGTCGGCAAGGGCTTTCAGATTACCCGCCTTTTAATCGTACCTTATGGAATTGAAACTTTTCTGAGCCGATTCAGTAGCCGAACAAAGCGGACTTTTAATCGTACCTTATGGAATTGAAACCGAGTATCAGATTGTGATTATACTCGGCTAGGGACTTTTAATCCTACCTTTTAATCTGAAACTTGGAAACTAAAAAGTTTAAGGCAAAAAATCCCCTCCAGAACTCATTCATTACAAATAGTTCCGGAGGGGATTAATTTTGTCTATATCTTTAAGCGGTACGGATTATTTGTATTCGTCCCAGCTCTTGATAGCGATGTCGTCAATGCTCATAGAGCAGAAGGCATTGATGAATGCACTTGCCAGACGGGCATTGGTTACCAGAGGAATGTTCAGGTCGACTGCGGCACGGCGGATCTTGTATCCGTTTTCCAGCTCGGTAGGAGTGAGGTCACGCGGAATGTTTACCACCATGTCGATTTCTTTCTTGTGCAGCATTTCCAGTGCCTGAGGCTGACCTTCTTCACTTGGCCAGTATACGCGGGTGTTTTCCACTCCGTTTTCTGCCAGGAACTTAGAAGAACCGCCGGTAGCGAAGATGTTGTAACCTTTGGCCTTGAGGGCGCGTGCTGCCTGAAGCAAATCTACTTTCTGTTTCAGTGTACCGGTAGACATTAGGACGTTCTTTTCCGGAATGCGGTAGCCTACAGACAGCATGGCTTTCAGTACGGCACATGAAGTGTCGTCGCCGATACAGCCTACTTCACCTGTAGAAGCCATGTCTACACCCAGCACAGGGTCGGCCTTCTGCAAACGGTTGAATGAGAACTGGCTGGCCTTGATACCTACGTAGTCGAGGTCGAAGAGGTTCTTTTCAGGCTTTTCTACCGGCAGACCTAACATAACTTTTGTGGCCAGTTCGATGAAGTTAATCTTCAGTACCTTGCTGACGAACGGGAACGAACGGCTGGCACGCAGGTTACATTCGATTACCTTGATGTCGTTTTCACGAGCCAGGAACTGGATGTTGAACGGACCAGAGATGTTCAGCTCTTTCGCAATCTGACGAGAGATACGCTTGATGCGACGTACGGTTTCTACGTACAGTTTCTGCGGCGGGAACTGGATGGTAGCGTCACCTGAGTGTACACCGGCAAATTCGATGTGTTCAGAGATGGCGTAAGCTACGATTTCACCGTTCTGTGCCACGGCGTCCATTTCTACTTCCTTGGCGTGTTCGATGAACTGGCTTACTACTACCGGATGCTTCTTCGATACGTTAGCGGCCAGCTGCAGGAAGCGTTCCAGCTCTTCCTGGTTAGAACATACGTTCATGGCTGCACCAGAAAGCACGTATGACGGACGAACCAATACAGGGAAGCCTACCTTTTCGATAAATGCGTTGATGTCTTCCATTGAAGTCAGTGCGCTCCATTCAGGCTGGTCTACGCCGATACGGTCGAGCATAGCCGAGAACTTGTCGCGATCTTCAGCGTTATCGATGCTCTTGGCAGAAGTTCCCAGGATGTTTACCTTCTGTGCATCCAGGCGCAATGCCAGGTTGTTCGGAATCTGTCCGCCGGTAGATACGATGACTCCGTGCGGGTTTTCCAGGTCGAGGATATCCATCACACGTTCGAAAGTCAGTTCGTCGAAGTA
>ENA-UEQH01000917-UEQH01000917.1-human-gut-metagenome-genome-assembly--contig:-NODE-917-length-13749-cov-40.193242_pt1 | contig 13749 bp, 14 predicted proteins | sample MGYA00242945_ERZ507943 | MGnify/ENA primary metagenome ERZ507943 (study PRJEB26167, sample SAMN06115418) | human gut metagenome | host: Homo sapiens | place: China:Hubei | collected 2015-03-06... | reverse complement strand
CACCTCTCCGGGGTTACTAGGGGCGAGCAGCCCCTAGTTCGTGCCTCCCGCGCCTCGAAAGTAGCGGGTGCTTTTCTAGTTCTCTTTTGGCACGCAAAAGAGAACTTAGCCCCGCGAAAAAGCGCTCTAACCCGCGCACAGGCGCGTGAACCATTTCTGGTTCTCTTTTGGTGCGCAAAAGAGAACTTAGCCCAGCGAAAAAGCGCTCTATACCTCTATTATACACCAAATCCCCCTGATTTCTATGACCAAGTCCCAAAAGCCTCCATTTTCCGCCCGAGCGCCACTTTGCAAGGGCGGGCGAGTGTGTTATACTTTCTATGAATGCGATTCAATCTTCCTGATGGAGGCTTTTTCTATGTCCACAAAGCAGCGTCTGCTTTTTATCACCACCGGCGGCACCATCGCCAGCGTCCGCACCCAGCAGGGCCTCAAGCCCGTGCTCACCAGCGAAGAGCTTCTGGCTCATCTGCCTGAGCTGAACGAGCTCTGCTGCCCCGACACACTGGCCCTGTGCAGCATCGACAGCACCGACCTCGGCCCGGAGCACTGGCTGATGATGGCGAAGGCCGTGCAGGAGAATTATGCCCTCTACGACGGCTTCATCATCTGCCACGGCACCGACACGCTGGCCTACTCTGCGGCGGCGCTGTCTTACCTCATCCAGAACGCCGACAAGCCCGTCATCCTCACCGGCGCACAGCAGCCCATCTCCAACGAGATCACCGACGCCAAGAAAAACCTTCGTGACAGCGTCATCTGCGCCCTCGACCCCGGCAGCCGGGGCGTCATGGTGGTGTTTGGCGGCCATGTCATCGCAGGCACCCGCGCCAAGAAGAACAAGACCATCAGCTACGACGCCTTTGCCTCGGTGAATTTCCCGGCGCTGGCACTGGTACAGGGCGACCGTCTGGTGCGGTATGTGCCTTCGCCCTGGCCCACCGGCCCTGTGGAGTTTGGCCGCTCGCTCAGCCCCCGCGTCTTCCTGCTCAAGCTGACGCCCGGCCTCAGCCCCGATTTGATCCCCGACATTTTCCGCCTCTACGACTGCGTCATCGTGGAGAGCTTCGGCGTAGGCGGTATCCCCCAGCGGCTGATGGACGCCTTCGCCGAGGGCCTCGGCGACTACGACAAGACCCACAAAGTGCTCATCCTCACCACCCAGGTCACTTACGAGGGCAGCGACGTGGGCATCTACGAGGTGGGCAAGCGGGTCAAGAACCGCTTCCGCTTCCTCGAGGCCCACGACATGACCATTGAGGCCGTCGTGACCAAGATCATGTGGCTGCTGGCGCAGGACTGCGACAGCTTCGACCAGCTGCAGCAGCGGTTCTACCGGCAGGTCAATTTTGATACATTCTATCACTGAGCACGAACATGGCCGTCATGACGAAATCGACGCCCTCGGTGCTGAAGGGCAGGACAGAGCCGAGGGCCGCGCCCATGGCCGCGCTGGCGACCCAATAGATCTGGTCCAGCAGGGTGATGAAGAACATGAACCAGCCCTTATCCACGCCCTCGGGCGGCTCTGCCGAATTTGTTTCGTTTTGCTCCCGCATTCCCAATACAGCAATATAACAGGTTTTTCTGCATTTGCAAGAACTATTTATAAGGCAAAGAGGGTTCTGTGCGGCCGCACAGAACCCTCTTTGCCTTCTATCTTTTATTTTTTAGTGAGGTCTTTCGTGTAGAGGGCGCGGGTCGCGTTCAGGACAGCGAGGACCATGACGCCGACGTCGGCGAAGATGGCCGCCCACATGTTGGCGATACCCAGAGCACCCAGCAGCAGGCAGGCCGCCTTGATGGCCAGAGCAAAGACGATGTTCTGGTAGACGATGCTCTTGGTGCGGCGGGCAATGCGCATGGCGAGGGCGATCTTGGCCGGGTCGTCATCCATCAGGACGACGTCGGCGGCCTCAATGGCGGCGTCAGAGCCCAGAGCACCCATGGCGATGCCCACATCCACACGGGAGAGGACAGGGGCGTCGTTGATGCCGTCGCCCACGAAGGCCAGCATCTCTTTGGGGTTCTTGGCGGCCAGGAGCTTCTCGATCCGGTCCACCTTATCGCCGGGCAGCAGGCCGGCGTGATACTCGTCGATGCCCAGCTCTGCCGAGACAGCCTTTGCCACCGGCTCTGCGTCGCCGGTGAGCATGACGGTCTTGCGGACGCCGGCCTGTTTGAGGCCCTTGATGGCCTGTGCGCTGTGGGGCTTCACCACGTCGGAGATGAGCAGATAGCCTGCATACTTGCCGTCGATGGCCACATGGACGATGGTGCCGGTCTGGGGGACATCGGGGACGGTGAGACCCAGCTTTGCCATCAGGCGGGCATTACCGGCAGCGACCGGCTTGCCGTCCACCCTGGCGGTGACGCCGTGGCCGCCCAGCTCCTCCACATCGGTGACGCGGGCAGCGTCGATGTCCTTGCCGTAAGCAGCCTTGATGCTCAGGGAGATGGGGTGCTTCGACCAGCTCTCGGCCAGCGCAGCGGCTTCCACAAGGCTGTCTTCGGTACCGCCCTCCACAGGGCAGACCTTGACGACCTTGAAGGTACCCTGGGTCAGGGTGCCGGTCTTATCGAAGACGACGACGCGGGTATCGGCCAGCTCTTCCAGATAGGTCGAGCCCTTGACGAGGATGCCGCAGGCAGAGGCGCCGCCGATGCCGCCGAAGAAGCTCAGCGGGATGGAGATGACCAGAGCGCAGGGGCAGCTGATGACGAGGAAGGTAAGGGCGCGGTAGACCCAATCGCCGAAGCGGGCGGGCTGGCCCATCAGCAGCAGAACGATGGGGGGAACGAAGGCCAGCGCCAGCGCGCCGTAGCAGACCGCCGGGGTGTAAACGCGGGCAAAGCGGGTGATAAAGTTCTCGGCGCGGGCCTTCTTCATGCTGGAATTTTCCACGAGGTCGAGAATTTTAGAGACGGTGGATTCTCCGAACTCCTTGGTGGTCCTGACCTTGAGCAGACCGCTCATGTTGACACAGCCGCTGATGACCTCATCGCCGGACCGGACATCCCGGGGCAGGCTCTCGCCGGTGAGGGCGGCGGTGTTGAGGGTGGAAGCGCCCTCGACGATGACGCCGTCGATCGGCACACGCTCGCCGGGCTGGACCACGATGATGGTGCCGATCTCGACCTCATCGGGGTCCACCTGCTCCAGCCTGCCGTCCTCGCCCTCGATGTTGGCGTAGTCGGGCCGGATGTCCATCAGGGCCGAGATGCTTCGGCGGCTCTTGCCGACGGCAACGCCCTGGAACAGCTCGCCGATCTGGTAGAAGATGATAACGGCACAGCCCTCGACGTAATCGCCCAGCGCAAAGGCACCCACGGTGGCGACGGCCATCAGGAAGCATTCATCAAAGGGCTGACGATTCTTGATGCCCAGAAGGGCCTTGCGGAGCACATCCCAGCCCACCACGAGGTAGGGGATGCAGTAGAGCAGCAACTCCACCGACGTGGGCAGAGGCGGCAGCAGCTTGAGCACCAGCACCAGCGCCAGAGCAGCGATGATGCGGTACAGCATTTTCTTTTGTTTTTTCGTCACGGGTATCAGCCTCCTTTTGGGGCAGTTTTCTCAGATTCAACAGGTTTTCCCCACAAGGGGCTTATTTTCCACGCTTTCCCCCGGCTTTTCCACGAGGTTTTCCCGCAAAAAGCCGCAAATGCGCGTTCATTTTTCTTTTTTTGCACCCAGAATGTTGAAAACGCCGTGGAAATTGTTGAAAACTGATTTATTTTTCCACATTTTCCACGCGCATCCCGGCAGTGTAAGTCGAAACTCAGATGCCAAAGATCTCGCAGTCGTCCTCGACCTTCTTGCAGGCGGAGAGGACGTTCTGCATGGTAGTCTTGACGTCCGCGCCCTCATCGAACTCGACGTTCATCTTCTGGGTCATGAAGCTGACGGTAGCCTTTGCGACGCCGGCGACCGTGTTGGCGGCATCCTCCATCTTCTGGGCGCAGTTTGCGCAGTCAACTTCGATCTTGTAGCTCTTTTTCATAATAAATACCAGCCTTTCTTTCTATCTCCCCGCTCCGCCGCCGGGTGCGGCAGAGCTTGCAGCGTTTTGGGGGCATCACTCTTCGATGTGGTCCATGCCCATGGAGAGGATGCTGCGCACATGGTCATCGTCCAGTGCATAGTAAATGGTCTTGCCGTCGCGGCGGAAGCGGACGAGCTTTGAGTCCTTGAGCACCCGCAGCTGATGGCTCACCGCCGACTGGCTGAGCTGGACGGCATTTGCAATGTCCTGCACGCACAGCTCATCGTCGTGGAGGGCGTAGAGGATCTTGATGCGGGTGGAATCGCCGAACACCCGGAACAAATCGGCCAGCTCGTAGAGCACCTCATCGTCCGGCAGCTCCGGCGGGGCCTTGGGCAGCTTCTGTTCCGGGGCAAGAGCATTCTCAGCCATCGTCGTCATCCTTTCGCTTCAATATATGAACATCTGTTCATGTGTTCATGATAACACGCTGTATGACTCCTGTCAAGGGGATTTGCGCAAAAAATCAGCATTCTCTTAAAATTGATAAAACAGACCGCAAAACGCAAGAAATTTGCAGATTTATTTTGCAGGAAGGGTGCAATTTGGGGTAAAAGAAAAAGGCAGTCCTGACCGAACTGCCTTTTTCTAAAGCACTGCATTCATGCCCGCTTCTTCTTTTTATCGTCCGCCGCCCACGGCAGATACATGAGGAACAGCGCCAGCGCGGTGGCAGGCAGGAAGCCCAGGATATAATATTTTTCGCCCAGCAGGGCCGTGAAGGTGCTGGTAATGATGTTCCCGTAGGGATTATTGAGGAAATAGAAGTTGGTGTTAAGGGACTGATTCAGAAAGTAGATGGGCAGGGCAGAGCCGAACAGGAACGCCAGCACCTGCGGCACCCGCCGGGGACTGGGACGGTAGCCGCCCGCCACCAGCAGGACTGGATAGAGTACCAGCAGGGCATGGATACTGACGGAGTGCAGATTGATGAGCGTCCACCAAGAGGGGACATCCAGCCAGCTGGGGCAGAGCAGGGCCAGCATTGCGCCCGGGATACAGAGGGCATACAGCTCCTCTTTGCACCAGTTTCTGTCCGTGATCGTGTTGTACAGACAGACGAAGACGTTGATATTGCACAGGTGCAGGGGCAGATAGCTCCAATTCCACTGGCCGGTCAGGGCCATCCCCAGCAGAAGGGCAGCTTCGTCCAGCAGGAGCAAAGCGGTGACTCCGACTAAAATGCGCCGCCGGGTGCGGGCAGAACTGCGGCGATACCACAGGGCCGCCCCCACGATAAAGGCAAGCGAAATGGCCAGTTCCATGAGGTGAACCGTGCCATACAGCGGGTAGCATCGGTAATCGGCCCCGTATTCGGCGTGGGTGATGTCGTAGGATTTCCAGAAATCGTTCATCTTCTTTCCCTCCTTGTCCAGCTTATGATACCGCGTTTGGCCTCAGACGGAAAGAGTTTTGAAGGAAAATCCAGAAAACAGGTGCAATGGCGTGGATTTTGTGGTATCCTTACACATGTGAAATTATCTGCCGCAAACCGCGGCAGCACGACAAATTAAGAAAGAGGGAATTTTTATATGTTAGAAACCGGAATCCGCGGCAAGCAGAGCGTCGCCGTGACCCCCGAGAACACCGCCAAGACCATGGGCAGCGGCACGCTGAACGTCTTCGCCACCCCCGCACTGGTGGCGCTGGCCGAAAAGACCTGCTGGATGAGCGTCGCCGACGCTCTGGATGAGGGCTGCGGCTCTGTGGGCACCAAGCTGGAGCTGGAGCACACCGCCCCCACCCCCGTGGGCATGACCGTCACCTGCGAGAGCGAGCTGACCGCTGTGGAAGGCCGCAAGCTGGTGTTCAAAGTCTCCCTGTACGACGAGAAAGGCCCCGTGGGCGGCGGCGTCCACGAGCGCTTTGTGGTCAACGACGCAAAGTTTGCCGCCAAGGCCGAGAGCAAGAAGGGCTAAGACTCTTTTTTCTCGGCAAGCTCGATGGGCGGCGGGTCGGCAGCCAGCAGCTGCTGCTCGGCCCGGGCCTGAGCTTCCTGCAAAAGCCGTGCCGCCTGTTCGCTGGCACGGAACAGCTCTAAATACATCGCTTTATAGTCCGGCGCAGCCAACACCCCCTTCCGTGTCCCATCACGTTAGAAGCTGTTTTTATAAGCAGGGTACATCGAACGACGAGAATTTTTGCTCGCAGACAAGGCGATTTTCCGCAGCAATCCTGAGCGGATTGCAAGGGAAAGCAACGCAGTATGCGGGCAAAAAGGCCGTTCGGGCGGTGTGCAATGCTTATGAAAACGGCTTCTAAAGGGTTAGTCTGCCCGGCAGGCTGCAAAAAAATCACCTGAGGAGTTTATCATGAAAAAAACCAATCTCTCGTGGGTGGGTGCTCTGTTGGTATTTGCCCTGCTGCTGTGGTGTACCGCCGCAACGCCCGGCAAGATCGACGACCCTTCCACCTACACCTGCGCCGTGTACAGCTCGGCGCTGTCCCTGCTGCCCCCTGTGGTAGCCATCGTGCTGGCCCTGAACACCAAAGAGGTCTACACCTCGCTGCTGGTGGGCATCGCCACCGGCGCCCTGCTCTACGCCAACGGCAATCTTGAGCTGGCGCTGACCACCCTCTTCTTCAACGAAGACGGCGGCATGGTGTCCAAGCTGTCCGATTCCAGCAACGTGGGCATCCTCGTCTTTCTGGTGATGCTGGGCATTCTGGTGGCCCTGATGAACAAGGCCGGCGGCAGCGCCGCCTTTGGCCGCTGGGCCTCCACCCACATCCACACCCGGGCGGGCGCGCAGTTCGCCACCCTGCTGCTGGGCATCCTCATCTTTGTGGACGACTACTTCAACTGCCTGACCGTCGGCTCCGTCATGCGCCCGGTCACTGACCGGCAGAAGGTCTCCCGTGCAAAGCTGGCCTACCTCATCGATGCCACCGCAGCACCCATCTGCATCATCGCACCGGTGTCCAGCTGGGCCGCCGCCGTCACATCCTCTGTGCCGGAAGGCTCGGGCATCAACGGCTTTACCATGTTCCTGCGCACCATCCCTTATAACTACTACGCCATCCTCACCATGGTGATGAGCCTCTTCCTCATCTTCAGCGGCCTCGACTACGGCCCTATGAAAAAGCACGAGGATAACGCCCTGCTGGGCGACCTCTTCACCACCGACGACCGCCCCTACGGCGACGACGTGGACGACGGCAGCGACACCCGCGGCCATGTGGTGGACCTCATCGCGCCTGTGCTGGTGCTCATCGCGGCCTGCATCTTCGGCATGGTGTACACCGGCGGCTTCTTTGAGGGCGTAGACTTCGTCACCGCTTTTGCCAACTGCAGCGCCTCTGTGGGCCTCGTGATGGGCAGCGCCATCGCCCTGATGTTCACCTTCGTGTTTTACCGGGTGCGGGGCGTCATGACCTTTCAGGACTTCGCCGCCTGCATCCCCGAGGGCTTCAAGGCCATGGTCAGCCCCATGCTCATCCTGACGCTGGCATGGACCCTTTCCGGCATGACCGGCCTGCTGGGTGCAAAATACTACGTCGCAAGCCTGCTCAGCGGCTCTGCGGCGGCTCTGCAGTACCTGCTGCCCATCATCATCTTTGTGGTGGCGGTCTTCCTGGCCTTTGCCACCGGCACGTCCTGGGGTACCTTCTCGATTCTGGTCCCCATCGTCTGCCATGCGTTCCCGGATGGTGAGATGCTGGTGGTCTCCATCGCCGCCTGCCTGTCCGGCGCGGTCTGCGGCGACCACTGCTCGCCCATCTCCGACACCACCATCATGGCCTCTGCCGGCGCGCATTGCAGCCACGTGAACCATGTCTCCACCCAGCTGCCCTACGCCATGACCGCCGCCGCCATCTCGGCGGGCTGCTATCTGCTCTGCGGCGCAGCACAGGCTGTCCTCGGCGATGCCGCCAACACCCTGACCTCCTTCGTGCTGCTGGCCTGTGCCATCGTCATCGAACTCGTCGTGCTCAGCATCGTCAGGGCGCGGATGGGCCATACTGGGAAGGAAGAGGTCACAAAATCTTAACGGAATCGTAGATTTTTGTCTTCCCCTCCGGCGCAAATCATGGTATACTTATCAAAAGAGTAAATTTTTTGAGCTATTTGCTCACTGGAGGAAAACCCCATGCTGGAAGAAGTCTTTCAGGACGTCTATACAAAATTCAAGCTGCATTTTTATCAGAATGTATTTCAGCGCTTTGCCACCCGCGAAGCCACGCTGACCACGGTGGAGTCCTTCTGCATGGAGGGCATCATGGCGATGGGGGAGCCCACCATTGCGGAGTTTTCCCGTATGATGGGCATCTCCACCCCCAACGCGGCCTATAAGATCGGCAGCCTTGTCAAAAAGGGCTATGTGGAAAAAATTCAGTCCACCACCGACCGCCGCGAATACTTCCTGCGCCCCACCCAGAAATACATCGATTACTACAGCATCAGCTATTCTTACCTGCACACGGTCATCGAGCGTGTGCGCAAGCGCTTCCCGGCTGAGGACTGCGACAAGATGGAGCAGATGCTCTCGGTCATCAGCACCGAGCTGATGCCGGAGCTGGATATGCTGGCCAAGTGCCGCCACCCCGAAGCTCCCAAATCGGAAGAATAAAATACAGCACGACGAAAGCCCCCGGCAATGCCGGGGGCTTTCTCATTATCCTATAAAAGCGAAGCGCGGCCGCCCCGACGGAACGGGACAGCCGCAGCTTCATGGGAATGTAAAAGACAGAGCTTGTCTGGATGTTGGGGTTATGCGTTCTCCTTCGCGGAGTTTGCAGCAGCACGCTTGTTGATCTTGCTCTGGTTGTAGACAGAGTAGACGATGACCAGAATAGCGACCGTTGCAAAGACCATTGCGATGGGAGAAGTGGTGATGGCGAAGAAGTTGCCGCGCTGGATGTTCATGTAACGCACGAAGTTCTTCTCGCACATGGGTCCCAGAATGAGGGCCAGCAGGATGGGAGAAAGCGGGAACTCGTACTTGTTCATCAGCCAGCCGATGATGCCGAAGGCGACACAGACGCCCACATCAAAGGCATTCTTGTTGATGGAGAAAGCACCCAGCAGAGAGATGACAAGGATGATGGGGTAGAGCATCTTCTTCTCGACGGAGACGATCTTTGCAAAGAAGCGGACGCCCAGGCAGCCCACCACCAGCATGCAGAGGTTTGCCAGCATCAGAGCCGCAAAGACGCGGTAGACGGTGGGCAGCTCGGTGACGTACATCATGGGGCCGGGGGTGATGCCCTTCATGATGAAGGCACCCAGCAGGATGGCGGTGACGGAGTCACCGGGGACGCCCAGAGACAGCAGGGGGATCATAGCGCCGCCGGAGCAGCCGTTGTTGGCGGACTCGGTAGCAGCAACGCCGTTGGGGATGCCGGTGCCGTACAGCTCGGGGTGCTTGCTTGCAGACTTGCTTGCGCCGTAGGAGACGAAGACGGCGATGTCACCGCCTGCGCCGGGGATGGCGCCGATGAAGGTGCCGATGAGGCCGCCGGAGAGGATGTTGGGCCAGATCTTCTTGATGGTCTTCCAGTCAGGCAGCACGTTGGTGATCTTCTCGTTGGACTTCTGCTCATGCTCTTCGCCGCGGATGATGCGCTCAACGCCGGCGATGACTTCAGAGACAGCGAACAGACCGATCAGAGTGGGGATGAACTGGAAGCCATCCAGCAGGCCGGTCTGCTTGGTGGTGATGAAGCGGGGGATGCCGTTGGTGGGGTCGAGGCCGACGGTGCAGAGCAGCATACCGAAGAAGGCGCTGATGAGGCCCTTGGCCACAGACTTGCCGGAAATTGCGACGATGACCGACAGGCCGAAGACGGCCAGCATGAACATCTCGCCGGGGCCGAAGTTCATGGCCATATCAGCGACCAGCGGAGACAGGAAGGTCATGACCAGTGCGCCGATGACGCCGCCGCAGAAGGACGAGAACATGGCAACGGACAGTGCCTTGCCGGCCTGACCTTTCTTACACATGGGGTAGCCGTCCAGCAGGGTGGCGGCTGCGGCGGGCGTGCCGGGGGCGTGGATGAGGATAGCGGAAATGGAACCGCCGTACATACCGCCGCAGTAGATGCCCAGCAGCAGGCCGATGGACGGGATGAGGTCCATGCCGAAGGAGAAGGGGATGAGCAGCGCCACGCCCATGGTGGCGGTCATGCCCGGGATAGCGCCCAGCAGAACGCCGCCCAGTGCGCCGATGAAGGTCATCAGAAGGACCTCGGGGTTGGACCAGACAGTCGCATAGCTGGAAAGAAGCAGACTAAAATCCATAACTGTGCTCCCTCCTTATATCATGTCCACGAGGGTGCGCAGGAAGTTCAGCGGACCCAGCGGAATATTGACGGTAAGCACCTTGTAGAACACCAGCCACATCAGCAGCGGCACCAGAACGCTCACAAGGACCATCTGCACCCAGTTGCGCTTGCCGATGAGGATCATGATGATCATGGACAGCACCATAGCGCACAGGATGTAGCCGCAGCTCTTGAACAGAGCAGCGAACAGCACACAGAGGAGCATGACGAGGTAAGCAGCGGCCACGCCCTTATCCTTGAGGGGATTCAGAGTGCCGACTTCGACAGCAACGGGGTCGGTGGGCTTCATGGTACCCATCAGCTTGAAGATGGACTGGATGAGCAGGACCACCGAGAAGATGAGCATACCCACGATCATGACGCGGGGGAAGGTAGAAGCCTGCACATAGGTGTTGGCCACCTCAGGGAAATTATCGGTCTGGAACCACGCCCAGATGCCGATGGCGAGGAAAATGATGGAGCCTACCAGATTGGAGAAGGCCATCGTTTTCATTTTGTCTTTGTTCAAAAGGGGTTCCTCCTCTCTATATCTTCTCATAAAAAAGGGCAGGCATGAACTGCCTGCCCCAGCAAATACTCAGAGAGACAAATCAGAGGCCGACAGCGTCCATAGCAGCTGCGACATCGACAGCAGCCTGCTTCAGGTAGTCAGCATAGCCCTGTGCATCCAGATAGGAGATTGCCTGACCGTTGTTGTTCATGAAGGTCACGAAGTCAGGGTCCTCGATGGCAGCGGCGCAGGCCTCTTCCAGACGGGTCATGATGGCATCATCAACGCCCAGAGGAGCGGCCATACCGCGCTGGGTGTAGTAGGTGATGTCGTAGCCCTGCTCCTTACAGGTAGGAACATCGGGGAAGACGGGGTTGCGCTCTTCGTCCATGACACCCAGGCAGATCAGGTCGCCGGACTCGATGAAGCTGCGAGCTTCGGCCAGAGAGACGGTAACGCCCTGAATGAAGCCGCCGGCTGCGTTCTGGACAGCGGTAGCAGCGCCTTCCTGATAGGTGATCATCTGGATGTCGATGCCGGTAGCGCTCATCAGATAGCCGCCGGCGATGTGCCAGACAGAAGCGTTGGAAGAACCGCCCATCTGCACCTCACCGGGGTGAGCCTTGCAGTAATCAATGAAACCGGGCAGGTCGGTGATGCCGTTGTCAGCAGCCCACTTTGCGCCGACAGTGATGGCAGCTGCGTCGGTGTTGACGCGGCACAGGGGAGCGTAATTCTCCCAGGTCAGTTCACTGGTGCCCAGCTTCTTGTAGGTGGCCAGCTCGAAGGTGATCATACCGATGGTGTAGCCGTCGGTGTTGGCATCTGCGATTGCCTGATGGCCCAGGATGCCGCCGCCGCCAGTCTGGTTATCGACAGTCAGGGTGACGCCCAGGTTCTTGCCCATAGCCTCGCAGAATGCGCGCAGGCAGGAGTCCGTGCCGCCGCCTGCAGACCAGGGGCAGATGACGGAAATACCCTTGGTGGGGTAGTCGGTGGACTTGCCGCCGGCAGCGGAGCTGGCTGCAGCAGAACCTGCGGTAGATGCTGCGGTGCTGGAAGAGCCGCCGCAGGCGGTCAGGACGCCAGCTGCACCCACAGCAGCAGAAGCTGCGAGGAAGTCACGACGAGAGATCTTTTTCATTTCTTGTTACCTCCGATTCACGTTGCGTTTATCCGTATTATGGCAGCGCCGTGCTTTGCTCACAGCGCCATTCCTTCCGCATACGGGTCGCCTTTGGATATTATGATAGCGCATATTTTCTCATCCCGCAATTAGATTCAAGCACAAATTTTTCAGGCAATGTTTGTACAAAGTGACCCATTTGATTGGTTTTTGAAGCCTTCTGCAAGCCTTCCTTTCGATTCTTAGCTCTTGTGCTCAAAATTCTTTGCTGATGTATTTTTGATGCATACAGTCATTCTGAAATTTCATCTGTTCATCGTCCGGATTTCATTGTATAATAATATTGTATAAAAATGTCGTAACATTATAAAGATACGCAGCCAGCGGCCCGCGCGGCCCGTTCGGAGGCGATGTTTTCATGCTTTGCCGCATCTGGTCCCTTCTCAAGGAAGCATATCATTACGAAAAGCATCCGATCATGTTCGCAAACACGGCCCTTATCGTCATGGGCCTGCGGCGGTCAAGGCCGTGGTGGAGCTGCTGGAAAGCGGAGAGATAGCGGTGCTGTCCCGTATCCTCGCTGTGGCCGGCTTCACCGACCGCCACCGCCGCCGGGGCGAGACGGACGCCCAAATCGCTGCGGCCCTCCGCGAGTGTGCCGGACATGCGTTCGACCCACAGTGCGTGGAAGTCATGTGCGGAATGCTCACTGAAAAGACGTAAAAAGGAGGATGCTCCATGTCGGACGAAAAGATGAAATATCCACTGCTGGAATTCAAATATGATAAAAAACCTTATGAGGAGCTTTTGACACTGAATGTGACCGTGGCCGAGCTGTTACAGGGCTGCCGCGTGGAGGAGGAGCAGCGCTTTACCCGCGAGGAAACAGAGGAACTGATCCGCAAGGCACTGATTTTTTCGGCAGAACCGACGGAACGCCGCCAGGCCCGCACGCAGAAGTTTCTGCCGCTGTATGGGGTCAGCGTGGTGCTTGGCCTTGTAGAGACCGCAGCTGTCTGGGCCGTGGGGCTGGCCGGGACCGAGGGCGCAATGATGCTGCTGATTATAAACGTGATCTTCGGCATCGTATATGGGGCCTACACCTTGTTCTGGATGCCGGAAACATTGCCGCGCTATTATGACGAAAACCATGTCTGCAATTTTGCCCAGGGAGCGTTCCACATGCATATTCCGGGTGTGTACTACAACGCCCGCAACTGGCTCCATGTGCTCAAAGCAATGCGGGTGTGGTGCGTGGTAAGTATGCTCCTGACACCGCTCTGCACGGCAGCGGCGGTCGTGTTTGAACAGGCCACCGGATGGCAGGTGTGGCGTGCAGTGCTTATCGGATACATTGCATCGCTGTTTGGCGCAATCGTCATCCCGGCAAAGAAGTATCAATGACAGGATAGCGCAAGGGGAGCGGAAACGCTCCCTTTTGCTTTTGACGGCAATGTGATACAATAAAAATCAATATCATTCAGGAAGAAGGAAGATCATCCATGCGTGACGACCACATCGACCTGTGCGGCCAGATCGATTTTACCCGTACCGAGGCAATGCCCCTGCTGGCGCGGGATGCACATTTCAGCTTTGCGTGCAATGGCTGCGGCGACTGCTGCCGTGGCAGAGAGGACATTGTACTTTCAGGCTTTGACCTGTGGCGCATTGCAGCCCGGCTGCGCCTGCCGCCGCAGATCGTGGCGCGGGGATATTGCCGGGCCAGCATTGGCACGGTGAGCCATTTGCCGGTGCTGCGTCTGGCCCCGGTGAAGGAGAACCGGAACAACTGTCCCTTCCTT
>ENA-UEQH01000913-UEQH01000913.1-human-gut-metagenome-genome-assembly--contig:-NODE-913-length-13770-cov-38.476959_pt1 | contig 13770 bp, 12 predicted proteins | sample MGYA00242945_ERZ507943 | MGnify/ENA primary metagenome ERZ507943 (study PRJEB26167, sample SAMN06115418) | human gut metagenome | host: Homo sapiens | place: China:Hubei | collected 2015-03-06... | reverse complement strand
ATGTTGTTATATTGTTGTTCGGATATTGTTTACCTTGCCAGGCATCTCGTTCGCGGAGCCGTTTCTTAACCTTGTCGGTAAATTCATGGTTTTTCAGTCCCCAGTCGGGAGCTATCAGCAGTGTTTTGGGGGATTGTGAAACGAAACGTTCCAACACAATGTCCGGGCGGAGATGCTCGATGTAGTCTATCACCAGGTCAATGTATTCATCGGCAGTGAACAGATGGAACATTTCGGGATTTTCCTGATATTCGTGCGCCATTCTGGTTCCTTTTATCAGTTGCAGCTGGTGCAGTTTCAGGGTAGTAATGGGTAACTGTGACAGGCAATGGGCCTGGGCAATCAAGTCATCGCGCGACTCGCCGGGCAAGCCCAAAATAACATGGCCACCTGTATAAATGCCACGTGCGGCAGTTCGCCGGATAGCTTCCTGGGTGCATTGGAAAGTATGACCACGGTTGATGCGTTTAAGCGTTTCGTCGCTGGTACTTTCTATTCCGTACTCCACAAGGAGAAAAGTGTGCTTGGAGAGTGTTTCCAGATAATCTAGCAGGGTGTCGGGCATACAGTCGGGACGTGTACCGATGACTAACCCTACGACTCCTTCTACCTGAAGAGCCGACTCGTACATTTGCTTGAGTTGCTCCAGTTCGGCATACGTATTGGTATAAGCCTGAAAATAAGCCAGGTATTTCATCTCCGGATATTTACGGGCAAAGAATTGTTTGCCTTCTTCCAGTTGCTGTACTACGGTCTTCTCCGTTTTGCAATATTCAGGATTGAAGGTCTGGTTGTTGCAGTAAGTGCATCCTCCATACCCTTTCGAACCGTCCCTGTTGGGGCAGGTAAATCCGGCATTGACGGAAATCTTTTGTACTTTATACGGAAAATGGCTGGCAAGAAAACTGGCTAAATCGTTATATCGTATGCGCTCTTCCATTATTTCTTATTTGTAACGGCTACAAAGATACGTATATTTTTTCTACCTTTGCTGCAAACAATATTAAATCATGCTCAGAATGAAAAAACTTTTTGCACTCTTATGTTTATTTTTAGGTGTCTTGACGCTTCAGGCACAGAAGGTGACATTGCAGGACGTGGCTCAGGGAACCTACAGAGCATCGGGCATTTATGGTATTAAACCGATGCTGGATGGAGAGCACTATACGCAGATTAGCAGTGACCGGAAACGGATTGTGAAGTACTCGTTCAAGACTGGAGAAGAGGTAGAAACCATCTTTGATGTTACGACTGCCCGCGATTGCTCGCTGACTTCTTTTGACGACTATATCATGTCGCCGGACGAGCGCCTGATTTTGATTCAGACAGAAACCAAACCTATTTACCGTCGTTCTTTTACGGCTGTGTATTACATCTATAATGTGCGGAATAACAAGCTGGAACCGCTGTCGAACAACGGACCGCAGCAGGTGCCTTTGTTCTCGCCGGATGGAAACCAGATTGCTTTTGTGCGGAACAACAACATTTATCTGGTAAAATTGCTGTTCAACAACAGTGAATCGCAGGTTACAAAAGATGGTGAGTATAATAAAGTGCTGAACGGTATACCAGACTGGGTGTATGAAGAGGAGTTTGGCTTTAACCGTGCATTCGATTTCAGTGCCGACAGCAAGATGCTGGCTTATATTCGTTTTGACGAATCGGCTGTGAAAATGTTCTCTTTCCCCTGGTATAAAGGAATGGCTCCGGAGAAAATGCAGTATGAAACTTATCCCGGAAGTTATGATTACAAGTATCCGAAGTCGGGTATGCAGAATTCACTGGTGAGTGTTCATACATTTGATATTAAGAGCAAGGTGACCCGTACGATGGACTTACAGTTGGATAAGGAAGATTATATTCCTCGTATCCGTTTTACTTCTGATCCGGAGAAGCTGGCTATCATGGTACTGAACCGCCATCAGAATCGTTTTGACCTTTATTTCGCAAATCCACGAAGTACGCTTTGTAAAGTTGCCATTCGTGATGAGGCTCCTCAATATATCAAAGAGCAGGCTTATGCGAATATTGAGTTTTTTGACAAGAATATTGTCATGATGAGTGAGCGTGACGGTTATAACCATCTGTATTTGTATACAATTGGCGGCAACCTGGTGAAACAGATTACGAAAGGAGACTTCGAAGTGAAAGACTTCCTGGGATGGGATCAGAATGCAAATGTCTTTTATTATACCAGCAATGAAGAGAGTCCGCTGCGTACGGCTGTCTATAAGATAGATGCCAAAGGAAAGAAAACTAAACTTTCTACACATGTGGGTACTAACTCGGCAATCTTCAGTCATTCGATGAAATATTATATCAATACATATTCTAGCATCTCTACACCTACACGGATTACAATCAATAATAATCAGGGTAAAGAGTTGAAAACATTGATGGACAATGCTGCACTGAAAGAAAAAGTGGCTCGTCTGAATATGCCGATAAAGGAATTCTTCACTTTCACTACTTCGGATGGCGTGAAACTGAATGGCTGGATGATGAAACCGGCTAATTTTAATCCGAATAAAAAGTATCCGGTTATCATGCATCAGTACAGCGGCCCTGGTTCACAGCAAGTTATCGACCGTTGGAATATCGGAAGTTTCAGCGATGGAGGTATGTTCGAAGCGTATATGTGCGATAAAGGATTTGTTATGGTTTGTGTGGATGGTCGTGGTACAGGTGGCCGTGGCGCTGCATTCGAGAAGTGTACTTACATGTTCTTGGGTGTGAAGGAAGCCAAGGATCAGGTAGAAACAGCCAAATATCTGGGTACATTGCCATTTGTAGATAAAAACAAAATCGGTATCTGGGGATGGAGCTTTGGTGGATACACTACACTGATGTCAATGAGTGAGGGTACACCGGTATTCCGTGCCGGAGTGGCTATTGCTGCACCGTCTGACTGGAAATTCTATGATACGGTTTATACAGAGCGTTTTATGCGTACACCTAAAGAAAATGGTGACGGATATGCGGCTTCATCGGCTATCCTTAGAGCAGACAAACTGCATGGAAGCCTGTTACTGATACATGGAACAGCCGACGATAATGTACATTTCCAGAACTGTGCTGAATATAGCGAAGCGCTGGTACAGGCTAACAAACAGTTTGATATGCAGATTTATACGAACCGTAATCATGGTATTGCAGGAGGAAATACCCGCAATCATCTGATGAACAGGGTGGCAAACTTCTTTATGGAGGAAATGAAATAATAGAAGAAAAAATTATATCTTTGAGCGATTGTCGTGATATGGCAGAAACAGAGTGCCGTATCGTGGCAGTCGCTTTTTTTTAATCTTAAATTGAGAATACTTATGGAGCATGTCAAGAAACCTTCCTGGCTTAAAATCAATATCGGTGTGAACGACAGGTATACAGAAACGAAGCGGATAGTAGATACGCACGGCTTGCATACGATTTGCAGCAGTGGCCGCTGTCCTAATATGGGAGAGTGTTGGGGAAAAGGAACGGCTACGTTTATGATTGGAGGCGATATCTGTACACGCTCCTGTAAGTTCTGTAATACGAAATCGGGGAGACCTCTTCCGCTGGACGGTAATGAGCCGGAAAGTGTGGCCCGTTCGGTGCAATTGATGAAATTGTCGCATGCTGTAATAACATCGGTGGATAGAGACGATTTGGAGGATATGGGGGCTTCGCATTGGGTAAAGACTTTGAGGAAGATTAAGGAACTGAATCCTGCTGTAACGGTGGAAGCGTTGATTCCGGATTTTCAGGGTAATCTGGAGCTGGTAAAGCAAGTTGCAAGCTGTGGTGCCAATATTGTTTCGCATAATATGGAAACTGTGAAGCGGCTTACACCGGTAGTACGTAGTGTGGCCCGATACGAAACAAGCCTGGAGGTTATTCGGGCTATTGCCGAAACTGGAGTAACTGCAAAATCGGGTATGATGGTGGGACTCGGTGAAACTGTATCCGAAGTAGAAGAATTGATGGATGATTTATTGGAGTATGGATGCCGTATCCTGACTATCGGACAGTATTTACAGCCTACGCATAAGCATTATCCCGTAAAAGAATATGTGACACCCCAACAGTTCGAGGCATATAAAGAACTGGGCTTGAAAAAGGGTTTTGCAGAGGTGGTGAGCGGTCCGTTGGTACGTTCTTCCTATCATGCTGAAAAACAGTTGAAATTTTGTAAGACACAATAAACAAATCGGGCGAAATGTTTGTTGATAAGAAATAACAGAAAAAGAATCGGCATTATGAAATTGTTATTGCAAAATAAACACATCATCGTTTCCCTGGGTTTGCTTCCTGTTATTTTGATGATGGTTTTTATACATTTGTTTCCTTCTACACCTACCTTGTTTGTTACGTTGCTGATAAGTTTGTGCATACAGGCTTATGAAGTCTTGAAACTGAGAAGCTTTAATCTGTTTTTGTTTCATGGCATGGTAGCCATGGCTATATGCATTTTAGTTCGTTCTTTTACAGGTTTCTGGCTGATACCGAACGGGTATCTGGTACTTTCGATAGAGGTGCTGATGTTGCTGTGTTCTTTTGGCCATCTGGTATTTCCGCATTATTATGAAGCTTTTTTACGGAAACATGCTTTGCGCACAGAGGTCAATTACAGACTAGAAGCTAAGGTTATTGTGGTATTGGTTTCTTTTCATTTATTGTGTCTGTTGCTTATATTCAGACTCTTTTCTCCTTTCCCTGAACATTTTGCTCATTTTTTAAGGTGTACTTCGGCTATCTTGGTTTTTTTACTGTGTTTGCTGTTTAATATTATGGGAGTCAGGTTGTTGCTTAGAGAGGTACAAAAAGCTCCCGTCATTCGTGTGGCTCCGATCTGTAACAATAAAGTGTTTCTTACTCCCCGGGAGATTACTGTCGAAGGAAAGATTGTGAAGGAATGGGACTTACCGATAGAATCAATGTATTTGATAAGAAATATGTCGGTGGAGGATTATGTGAAGCGGATAACTCGTAATTTTGTACCGGCCCATATAGAACCTCGTTTCAGTTTGAAGCATTACGGTTGTATGCGGCTTAAGTGTTGCCAGACCATTTGTTTGTATTTGCTCTCGCTTACTGAGGAAGCAGATTTGCAAGGCTTGGAAGGTGATTTCTTTTCATTGGATACAAACTTGGAAGATGAATCGGAAGAGCATCGTTACAGTTGTACGTTGAAAGAGGAGTTTCCTTATTTACGAATGGCTGGAGAATTGTGGCAAAATTACAAGTAAGATATGATACGAAAAGTAAAACAAGAAGACGCAGCAGCTATTGCTGCTATCTACAACGACCATGTAAAGCATACATGTGTTACTTTTGAAGATGAAGAGGTTAGTGTTGCCGAGATGCAAAAGCGCATAAGTGAAATCTCTTCACACTATCCTTATCTGGTTTATGAGGCTGAGAATGGTGAGATTGCAGGATATTGTTATGCGCACGGCTGGAAGGAAAAACAGGCTTACCGATTGACAGCAGAAACAACTATTTATATTGCACCTGCCTTTCAACGACAAGGAATAGGGAAGGCTTTGATGAATGAGCTAATCGTTAAATGCAGGGAAGCTGGTCTGCATGTACTGATAGCTTGTATTACCTATCCGAATCCGGGCAGTGAGAAACTACATGTGGGACTGGGATTCCAACAAGTTTCCCGTTTCCATGAAGTCGGCTATAAATTCGGGCAATGGCTGGATATTTATGACTTTGAATTGCGGTTATAGAGCCTTTATTTGTAGATAAGGAAAATGCAAGGGATTTTGTTGATTTCAGGCAAATGTCCCTTCCATTCTTTGATACTTTTAGTTTTGATATACTCTCCTTCACATGTAATATTAGCTGCGATACACAATTTTGTTTGCGGACGGCAGTTATGAAGCAAATCCTCCATCATTTTCTGATTGCGATAAGGAGTCTCGATGAACAGCTGTGTCTGATTTTCGCTGTAAATGCGTTGTTCCAGTTCTTTGATACGTTTGGCACGAGCTGCCGGTTCGATGGGGAGATACCCATGAAAAGCAAAACTTTGTCCGTTAAATCCTGATCCCATGACTGAAAGGATAATAGAAGACGGACCGATTAAGGGTACTACTTTCAGGTTCTTTCTCTGTGCAATAGCCACAATATCGGCTCCTGGGTCGGCGACAGCCGGACATCCGGCTTCCGAGATAACCCCCATTGGACTTCCTGCAAGCAAAGGTTTCAGATAACCAGAAATCTCTTCGGGTGAAGTATGTTTGTTTAAGGGATAAAAAGTAAGCTCATCTATGTTGATGGAGCTGTCCACTTTTTTCAGAAAACGGCGGGCTGTACGTACTTCTTCTACGATGAAATGTTTTATTCCAAGAATTACTTCTTTATTATAAGCAGGAAGAACTTTTTCAATTGGCGTGTCCCCTAATGTCGTTGGCAGTAAGTACAGTGCAGCTTCCATAAACTCTGAATATCAGTTTAATTTTCTATTTTTATATGATTCATTATCTCGTCATAATTGGTGGCTTCTAGCAATTGCTGGTAGGTAACATCTTTATTTTGCGACATGTATAAGTCAATCAGATGTATTCCAAGCCATAATCCAATCATCGGAGGAGTATCTTTATCCATGATTGAGATAAATGGACTCCGGTTAATATATCCTTTAATGAGGAGTGAATTTGAGCTTTTCAAGTGTCCTTTCTGGAGTATCCATTGCCATAATTCTTTTTTATGTGTTTTACACCAGGCAATGTCTTCTTGTCTGTATCCTAGCTCTTCTTCCAAAGTGTTGTACTTCAGTATCTGGTATACAATCCAGTGAATCTTTCCATGATGCAGTATTACATCTTGAAGTGTCCGCTGGTTGTTTTCTCGTGGAAATGGGTATAAACTCAATAAATAATAGAAGAAACAATCAGGAACAATTCGTTCTGGAGTCATGGTAAAGCTCTGAAAGTCGTAGTAGTATTTCTTGTATAGCGGGTAATCCTGCCCCATATACTTATCAATACTGAAAGCTACCAGACTATCACCAATAATAACAGACTGATTCAGTGCTGAAACCAGTGAAACAAACTGAGGGATGACAATATCAGGAATATGTTCACGGAGTTTGTTAAATCCTGCACTGAACTTTTCTTCTATTTCGCTCATATTTTTGAATTTGCTGGTCGCGTCATTCATGAGTGAGAGCAGGGTAGGGTCTGAATAATATTCCTGTAATTTGTCGTTGATGTGAATATCATCTACTGTTCCTAAAGTCAGAACATCTTCTATCAGCATTTTGGTCGTTTTCGGATAGTTCATGTTCATTTTCTGAAGAGCAGTAAAGCTGTTTGTTGTTACAAACTCCTGCTGGAGTTTATCGTATCGCCATACTTTTATTTTAATATCAGGAACATAGTCATCCTGCTTCTCATCATGAAGACAAGAAGAAAGAATGACTATGCTGCTTAATATGAATAATAGTTTGCGAATCATTTGAAGGATTAACCGTAAATGATGTTTCCGTTTTCGTCTTTGTATTCGTCCAATCCTTTTTCGTAAGTTGCCATGGCGCGCAAGCTCATACCTACGCTAGAGAAACCTCCATCGTGGAACAAGTTCTGCATAGTTACTTTACGGGTAAGGTCAGAGAACATTACGATACAGTAGTCTGCGCACTCTGCAGCAGAAGCGTTGCCAAGTGGAGACATTCTGTTTGCAAAGTCGAACAACTTATCCATACCTTTCACGCCAGATCCGGCTGTAGTCATTGTAGGTGACTGTGAAATGGTATTGATACGTACATGGTGTTCACGTCCGTAAATGTAACCGAAGCTACGTGCTATAGACTCCAGCAGAGCCTTGGCATCTGCCATGTCGTTATAACCGTAGAATGTTCTTTGAGCTGCAACATAGCTAAGTGCAACGATAGAACCGTATTCATTGATAGCATCCAGTTTTTTTGCTGCCTGAATCATTTTATGGAAAGATACAGCTGAGATATCTAATGTCTTGTTCAGCATATCATAGTCCAAGTCATCGTAAGTACGTTTTTTTCTTACGTTAGGAGACATACCAATAGAGTGGAGAACGAAGTCGATTTTTCCACCCAAAACTTCCATTGAACGTTTGAAAACATTTTCAAGGTCTTCTACATTAGTAGCATCGGCTGGAATTACTTCACAGTTTAATTTTTCAGATAAAGCAGAAACCTGGCCCATACGTACAGCAACAGGTGTATTGGAAAGGGTAATCATAGCACCTTCCTCAACTGCTCTTTCAGCAACTTTCCATGCGATAGACTGTTCGTTCAATGCGCCGAAAACAATACCGCGTTTTCCTTTAAGTAAATTATAACTCATACCTTTTATTGTTTAATCAGTATTTATTTGAAATGCAAAGATACAAAAAAACTTAAAATAAAGTCCCTTTTTGCACAAAAAAGAGAAAACTATGCAGATTATCTTGATAATTAGCAGGCTTTTACAACAAAAAAACCTGCTTCCCAATTTAAGAAAGCAGGTCTGTAAGTCTTTAAAGACGATTCTGACTATTATCCCAAAGAGATTGCTTCTGAAGGACAAACATCAGCGCAAGTACCACATTCAGTACACATATCAGGATTGATAGAGTATTTGTCACCTTCAGAGATTGCTCCTACTGGACATTCATCGATACAAGTACCGCAAGCGATACAATCGTCACTAATTACGTAAGCCATTGTCGTAAAAATTAAGTTATTATTAGTACTAATTTGTTGATGCAAATTTATAGGTTTTTCCTTATGGTTGTTGCTTGGAGTATCATTATTTGTGTAATTTGTAACAGGTCTAAATAATATCAAGGGGTTTGTAAAGCCTTGTATATAGTCTCCTGTATCCGTGGGCGTATATTCAGCCGGGTCAAATTTTTCTGGCTGTAAGGATTCGGGTAAATTCGGTTGCATAGAAAGACCATGACTATGTCGTTCTGCGGGTCTGCCCATGCGCATGTCCCCGAGAATCCGGTATGCCCGAATACACAGGCAGGAGCTTCGGAAGCACAGGGACTGTAATGTGCATTATTGGGGTCGGGCTTGTCAAAACCTAATCCTCTCCGGCTTTTGGAAGACTTCATGGTAGTAAACAGCTTACAGGTTTCTTTGCTTAGAAAGCGCTGATGGTTGTATACACCTTGATTTAGCAGCATCTGAAAGATGGCTGCGACTTCAGGGGCTGAGGAAAACATGCCGGCATTACCGGATACACCTCCAAGGAAAGCTGCGGCTTCATCGTGAACAAATCCTTGAAGAGGTTTTGAACCACGCAGAAAGTCTTTGCTTACTGTAGGGATAATTTCTTCTTTCTTGAATTTCCGTAGCGGTTGATAAGCTATCCGTTCCAGTTTCATAGGACGGAAGTATACGCTGTCTATAAAAACATCCATAGTTTGCCGGGTTATGTTTTCTACCGCTTCTTTCAATAGCATGAAGTTCAGACAACTATATCTGTAATTTTTGTTTTTGGGTGAAGCTTCTATAATGCGCTGTAGCATGATGTCTTTAAATTCCTTCCTTATATAAAGATTATCTGCTATCTGTATAGGATAGGATTTTGAGGGAAGAGGAGATACCCATTCTGTTCTATAGTTGAAATCGGTACAGGCATATAGATTGCGTCCTACTTGAATGGTGTGACAAGCGTCTCTCCTGTTCTTGAATAATCCACCTTTACAACTTTTTAAATCGATAGCATCTTTATAGAAGGGGAGATAGGCTGGCAGTCCCGATTCATGGAACAGTAGCTCCTGAATGGTGATATTCTCCTTGTTGGTCCCTTTGAATTGAGGCAGAAATTTAGAAATCTTGTCGGTCAGGTTTATTTTTCCTTCATCGTATAACTTCATGACAGCCAGAAGCGTGCCGGTAGCTTTACTTAGCGAAGCCAAGTCGTACAGATGCTCCGGACGTACTTTCTCTTTTGATTCGTAAGTGACGGTTCCAAAGCATTTGTCATATACGATATTTCCTTGCTTCATAACTAGAATATGGCATCCCGGATAGGCTTTTGCTTGAATTCCTTCCAGAGCTATTTCATCAATCTGGTTTAATACAGAAGTGTTTATCCCAGTTATTTCGGCTGATTGGCTAATGCTTTTGGATGGAGCGTTTAAAGTTATTCCCGTTCCGGCTTTGAACATATCGCCCAAATCGATAGACAAACGTCCGTTTGCCATGGATTTACCAATAATAATATCGGCCACATGTTGTTGTACAATTGCTTCTCCAGTATGGGCCGCGATGACGGCTTGCGCTTTTTTCAGCATAGATTCCTGCCCGCGTAAGGCTGCAAGAGGGGTAAAGAAAGCCATGACAGTAGGTTTCTGCGCAGTCACTTGGTTCAGTAACTTGGCATAGCGCAGATAATGGTCGGATTCAATAGCTATAATGACGCGATTTGCTTTCTGAATCCTGTTGAGCAGCGATTTGGAAGAGTCGGGATGCAGGTTAATCCACTGAATGTTGATTGATTTACGCAGTTGTTCGTACAACGGATGCATTCGTGAAGGAGATTTGCTGATGCTGACAAGCAAGTTACCGGAAGAGTTGGCTGAAACAGGCAACTGATTGTCACGATTACTGATTACCGTAACAGCTTTTTTCTTCAACGTATTAACCAGTTCTTTAGCTTCGGGTGTATTGATTCTGTTCATAATCTGGCCCGACTGGATGTATGGAGTCTGTGTGAGGCCTAGAATGTATTTGTAAGTCAGCACTTTTCTACATTTCTCCGTGATTTGTTCTTCGGTAAGTGAGCCTCGCTTTAGGGCGGACAATACTCCATCCATCTCTTTCTTCAGATTCCTTTGCACCAATATCAGATCATTCCCTGCTATCAGTGCCTGTGCAGCAGGATGTCCATATCCGGCTACTCCATGCATGGCAAGTGCATCAGTGAAAGCAAGTCCGTCAAATTGCAATTCATTCTTTAGCAGCTGAGTTACAACGGCATGTGAAAGTGAGGCCGGCTTCTGAGTGTCCAGTGCCGGAATAAGCAAATGACCTGTCATCATACCACTGATGCCTGATGTGATGGCCGTTTTAAAGGGAATCAGTTCAATACTGTCGAGCCGGGCCCTGTCAAAATTCAGCTTTGGCAAAGATTTGTGAGAATCGGTTTCTGTATCACCATGCCCCGGAAAATGCTTGCATACAGCAATGACACCTCCGTCTTCCAGACCTTTAGCATAGGCCGCTACCTGACGGGCAACTTGCTGAGGATTACTTCCGAATGAACGGGTGTTAATAACGGGATTCTTCGGATTGTTGTCGACATCGGCAACAGGGGCAAAGTTGACATGTACTCCGATTTCCTTGCACTGGCGGGCTACCTCTCTGCCATAGGCATAAAGCAGGCTGTCTTCCGAGATACATCCTAAGACACGGTTACGCGGAAATGAAACGGTTTGCTTTAAACGCATAGCCAGGCCCCACTCTCCATCAAAAGTGAGCATTAGCGGTATTTTGGCAAACGATTGTGCGTAATTTGTCATTTCAATCTGACTTAACACCTGTCCGCCAGAAAACAATAAACCGCCAATGTGATATTCGGTTACTGCTTTTTTGATGTCTGCTTTGCCATATTGAGTAATCTGTGGACTTACCGTGTGGATAAACAGCTGTCCGATTTTCTCTTTTAAAGTCATCTTTTGCAGTTGTTCTTCCACCCATTTATGGCAGTTTATACTGTCTTTTTCTGCCGATTTGATGAGGCTTGGGCATACTTGTCCCCATGCCGTGACAGATACCACGACGGTGAGCAGCACTGATAGTAACCGATGTTTTATCATGATTTATTTTTGATTGAAGGTTAATGTAAATTTACCAATGTAAGAACCGTTTTTCCCCATTTGCTGAACCGGGACTTCTTTCCCGTCCCGATTTTTTATCCATACCGGCTTGTCGAAATAAGTGTGCGAGTGTCCTCCCAATACAAGGTCAATGTTGCGGGTCTGTGAAATCAGTTCGACATCCGACAATGGAGCCGTTGACTCGTATCCCAGATGCGAAAGGCAAACCACGACATCACATCTTTCCTGTTCTTTCAGGATATTGGCAACTCTTTGAGCTTCCTTAATCGGGTCTTTGAAAGTAATGCCTTTGCAGTTCTTTTCCTGGACGAGTCCCTCTAGTACCGGTGACAGGCCGAATACGCCGAACTTAATTCCATCTTTCTCAATGACAACATAGTCCTTTACAAGTCCTTCGAGTGCGGTCCCTGTAACATCGTAATTGGAGCAAACAACGGGGAACTTGGCCATGCGGTACAAACGCGCCAGGTTTTCGATACCGAAATCAAATTCATGGTTTCCGATAGTTGCCGCATCATAACCCATGGCATTCATCAATGCTATTTCTACTTCGCCCTTAAACAAGTTATAATAAGGAGTTCCTTGCGAAAAATCTCCACAATCAAACAGTAGAACAGGCGAAGCACCGTTTCTTGTCTGTTCGATATAGGTTGCTCTTCTTACCACTCCGGCAGTGCCTGCCAGTTCCTGATCCGGTAAATTCTCCGGCATCGGTTCAATGCGGCTGTGTGTATCATTCGTATGGAGAATAATGATTTCCTTATGGCTTTGTGCAATTAAGAATGTGTACGAAAGACATAATATAAAGAGAGTGAATAATCGTTTCATGGTATTACTGGATTATTGGATGATAATTCTGTTTTCTAGTTTGGCTTGGATTTTCTTTCCCATACGGGTCTGCGTTTCGATATGCTTTATAATCAGCTCCCGTAAAATAGCATGTTCAGGATACTGCTTGTCAGCAATGTCCTTCAGCGCATACATTTTGTCATTTCCTTCGGCCAAATAGTCAATCGTAGCCAGGAAGTAATCTTTCTCCGGGGTGATTTCCTTGCCGTTGCTCAGACTTGCTTTAATCAGTTCTCCTTTTTGAGAGATTACCAGTTGGGCTCCGCTTATACCTTCACCATGTCCAGACAGTTCTCTGCTTTTGGTACTGGTTTTTTCAGTTTTTCGCTGCTTAGAAGCAGCATCTTTTTCACTGGCTTTTCAGAAATCTGAGGTTTATCTTTTGTTTCCTGTGATTTTTTCTTATTATCTGTGATTTTTTTGGTAGTTTTTGTAGGTGTAACCGATTTTTTTGTTATCACAGGCTTTTTGCCTTTTTCCTTTTTAACAGGTTCCGGCTTTTCATATTTGTGGTAATAATCCTCAGCCCATTCATATACAACCTGGTCTTCAACTGCAGCGGATCTGCCATTCGACTGCTTCCTGGCCTGTTCAACGATATAACTAAAGCACTTGTTCCAGGTCTTTCCCTCCTGCATCACATCTTCAGCAAGTCCCTGATCCTCTTCGCATCTTTTCATCAGGTAAGTAATGACCGGATCCGCAAAGTTCTTCTGGGTTGCTTTTTTCTTTTCAGCTTCCAGTTTTTCTCTGGCTTTCTGCTTTACCGGCTTTGCATTTTCAGCTTCTGCTGCTTCAACTTCTTCTTTTGTCGGAGCTGGAATCCCGGAAACAACATCAGCAAGAGAGGCTTTTCCCATTGGAACTGTATCCTCTTCTTTTGATTCATCGCCTTCCTGGGCCTCTAATTTGCCCTCTGTCGGTTTCTCTTCCTGTTCCCCTATTGTTTCACTGCCTGCAACCGTTCCCGTCTCTAAACGGTCAGTATCAGCTTCAAGTTCCTGTTTTAACTGTTCTGACTTTTGCAATTTCCTTTCTCGAAATCAAAATAAAAAGTAATCTTTCCAGGGTTGCGTCCTTCCATCGGCGTTATTCATGAACCGCACATTTCTTTACAAA
>ENA-UEQH01000906-UEQH01000906.1-human-gut-metagenome-genome-assembly--contig:-NODE-906-length-13811-cov-63.368938_pt1 | contig 13811 bp, 11 predicted proteins | sample MGYA00242945_ERZ507943 | MGnify/ENA primary metagenome ERZ507943 (study PRJEB26167, sample SAMN06115418) | human gut metagenome | host: Homo sapiens | place: China:Hubei | collected 2015-03-06... | reverse complement strand
GACGGTTGGCATACTTGCTGCCCTTGAACAGCGTAGGCAGTGTCTGTTCGTACATACGCATCATGGCTCCCATGCCCGTACGCCATTCCTCGTGAATAACACCACGCTCCTTGTCTATTTCCTTCGGGTCCAGTGTCAGGTCGTTGGCCCAGTCGTGCAGCACCAGCAGACACGAGTCGATGATGCCGTCGCGTATCACCGGCACGTTGGAGATGTTGTACACCGTCTTGTCCAGCGAGGTATACGCATTCAGGTTCTCGCCGAACTTCACGCCGATTTTCTCCAGATACTCCCGTAGCAGGTTGCCGGGGAAATGCGTCGTACCGTTAAAGCACATGTGCTCCAGGAAGTGCGCCAGACCGCGCTGGTTGTCCTCTTCCAGAATGGAACCCACGTTCTGCGCAATGTAGAAATCGGCCCGCTTTTCGGGCAACTCGTTATGGCGGATGTAATACGTCAGTCCGTTTTCCAGTTTCCCGATACGTACGTTAGGGTCGGTCGGGATAGGGGGCAGCTGCTGTGCAAATGCTCCCGCCGCACCTCCTGCCAGAAGGATGACGGCAAATGTTTTTCTGATAATGTTCATGATTACAGGTTGTTGAATATAAAAAAACCGGCAGGGGGCAATGGCTGTCCCCTCCCGGCATTGTCTGTTCTTATAGCAAGTCATTTGCCGACAGATACCTTTCGGCTTCGATGGCAGCCTTACAGCCGCTACCTGCTGCCGTGATGGCCTGGCGGTAGTGCGGGTCGGCTACGTCACCGGCAGCAAATACGCCCGGCACACCTGTACGCGGCGAACCCTCTTCGGTCAGGATGTAGCCCACTTCGTCTGTTTTTACCCACGGCTTGAAGATAGCCGAGTTCGGCTGGTGACCGATGGCCAGGAAGAAACCGTCGATAGCTACGTCGTAGCGTTCTTCGTCGGCTTCACCCATGCGTTTCACCACGTGCATGCCTTCCACGCCGTTGTCGCCGTACAAGCCTACTGCATTGTGCTCAAACAGCACCTGGATGTTCGGGTGATTCAGCACGCGTTCCTGCATGATTTTCGATGCACGCAGATACGGTTTGCGTACCACCAGATACACCTGTCTTGCCAGACCTGCCAGATAGATAGCCTCTTCGCAGGCAGTGTCGCCGCCACCCACTACTGCTACCACTTTCTTGCGGTAGAAGAATCCGTCGCAGGTTGCACAGGCACTCACGCCCATACCGGCATATTTCTTTTCGTCTTCCAGTCCCAGGTATTTTGCAGTCGCACCTGTTGAGATGATTACGGTATCAGCCGTGATTTCTTTCTCGTCGTCAATTACGAATTTGTACGGAGCAGCGCTCAAGTCTGCTTTGGTTACGATACCGTTACGGATATCCGCACCGAAGCGCAATGCCTGCTTGCGCAGGTCGTCCATCAGCACCGGACCCGTTACACCTTCTGGATAACCCGGGAAGTTTTCTACTTCTGTCGTGATGGTCAGCTGTCCGCCCGGCTGAAGTCCTTCGTACAATACCGGAGCAATGTTGGCACGTCCGGTGTAGATAGCAGCAGTATACCCTGCAGGTCCTGATCCGATGATCAGGCATTTTACATGTTCTGTAGCCATAGTTCTATTCTGTTATCAAGTAAATAAATTATTTGTTTTTATATCTGTTCTTAGGAAAAGTCATGTACCTTCCCTAACTTCTTCCTTCTAACTTCATTACCTTCCCTAACTTCTTCCTTCTAACTTCATCTCAGGTCGATAATCTCCGCTTCCGGATACTGTTTCGGGTCGAAACGGAAATGGGCGTCACCCCATTGCTGTCCCTTGCGGAATTCGCGGATAACAATCTCCTGGCGGTCGCCGCTTTTCATCCGGAACGCGATGTACAGCAACTTGCTTCCGTCGGTTGCCGTTGTCAGCGTGATGTCTGCCACCTCGCTGTCCTGTTTCGGAGTCAGTACCACTTCCGTGCCCTGCACCCCGTTACGGGTCTTGCTGCCCACATACTTGCAGTCGAACACCTGCTTGTAGTTGTCCAGCAGTGCATACGGGTTCATCGCCTGCGTCTCTTCCGGAGTAGGGGAGGACACGTTCACCTCCTCGTTGGCTGCCACATAGCTCCACTGCGTCTGTCCGTCGAACCACGTTTCCACGTCGCCCGCCTTCAGGTGGAAGCGGCTGCCCTGCAGTTCCAGCACCCCGTCCTGCGTACCGCCGAAGCGGAGCGTCACCCCACCTGCCTTGCGCATCTGTGTTGCCAGACGGTCCAGCACCTGCACCGCCCGTGCATCCTGCTGCCCCCAGACCGTCGCTGCGACAGCCCATAGCAGACAGATACTTATCAGTAGTTTCTTCATACGTTCTTTGTTTTAGGTTTTAGGAATATGTCTGTGCATCCGGAAGGTCTTATCCTTTCAGACCTCCCATGCGCATGTCAAAGTCGTTTTCATCCAGACACAGCACGTCACGTGCCTTGCTGCCGTTGGCCGGACCTACGATGCCCGCCTTCTCCAGCTGGTCCATGATACGTCCTGCACGGTTGTAACCGATGGAGAATTTACGCTGAATCAGCGAAGTCGACCCCTGCTGGTTGTAAATCACCAGTCGGGCAGCTTCCTCAAACAGCGGGTCCAGCCGGTTCATGTCCACGTCGGCAGCACCGCCCAGGTCCGCATTCTCGTCCACATACTCAGGCAGCATGAAGGCCGTCGGATACCCCTGCTGCTTGCTGATGAAGTTGGCAATGCGTTCCACTTCCGGTGTATCCACGAAAGCACACTGCACACGCACCGGGTCGTTGCCCTGCAGATACAGCATGTCGCCTTTTCCCACCAGCTGCTGTGCGCCCGAGCGGTCCAGAATCGTACGAGAGTCCATCATCGAAGCCACACGGAACGCCACACGTGCCGGGAAGTTCGCCTTGATGGTACCCGTAATGATGTTCGTCGTCGGACGCTGTGTCGCGATAATCGCATGGATACCCACTGCACGCGCCAGCTGCGCAATACGGCAGATCGGCAGTTCCACTTCCTTGCCCGCCGTCATAATCAGGTCTCCGAACTCGTCGATGATAATCACGATATACGGCAGATAGCGGTGTCCGTTGTTCGGGTTCAGCTGTCGGGCAATGAATTTCGCGTTATATTCTTTCACTGTACGGCAACCCGCCATCTTCAGCAAGTCGTAGCGCTGGTCCATTTCCACACACAGCGAGTTCAGTGTCTGCACCACCTTCGTTACATCCGTAATGATGGCATCCCCGCCGTCCGGCAATTTCGCCAGGAAGTGCTTCTCTATCGGCGCATAGATGGCAAATTCCACCTTCTTCGGGTCGATAATCACAAATTTCAGCTCGCTCGGATGCTTCTTATATAATAAGGAGGTCACGATGGCATTCAGTCCTACTGATTTACCCTGACCCGTAGCACCTGCCACCAGCATGTGCGGCGCCTTGGCCAGATCCACCATGAACACCTCGTTCGTAATCGTCTTACCCAGTGCCACCGGCAGGTCGAACGTCGTTTCCTGGAATTTCTTGCTGTTCAGAATCGACTGCATCGGCACGATGCGCGGATTGGCATTCGGCACTTCGATACCGATGGTACCCTTGCCCGGTATCGGTGCGATGATACGGATACCCAGAGCCGCCAGACTCAGGGCGATATCGTCTTCCAGATTACGGATTTTCGAGATACGCACCCCTTCGGCCGGTGTAATCTCATACAGCGTGATGGTCGGTCCCACACTCGCCTTGATCGAGCTGATTTCGATACCGAAGTTGCGCAACACCTTGATGATACGGTCCTTGTTGGCATTCTGCTCAATCATATCGATCGACGGTGAATTGTCCGTATAGCTGTTCAGTAAGTCCAGGGTAGGGAAGTGGTAATTCTCTAGGTCCAGGCGCGGATTGTACGGCGTGTTCAGGTCGCCGCGGTTGTCCGCTTCCTCCGTAGCCGCCTCTTCAGCCGTTTCCTCGCTGATTTCAAAAACCGGTTCCTCTTCCTTTTTCGCCGCCGCAGCCGGTTGTTCTTCTACCCGTACTTCCGACGGCTTGCTCTCAAAAGGGCGTTCGCTTCGCGGTGCTTCGGCAGCCGGCTTCACAGGTTCCTCCACCTTCTCTTCTTCTTCCAGCTCCGTCTCCATTTCCGTTTCCGGCTGTTCCGGCTCCTCATAAACCTCGTAAGTTTCTTCCGGTTCCTCGTCCATGGTCAGCGGCATCTCCGGTTCCGGTGTCACCGGTTTTTCGGTCCGTTCCGGCTGAGGTTTCGGTTCCGCAGGTTTCACTGTCTCTTCTGTCGCCGTTGCAGCAGTAGCAGCGACAACCGGTACAACCTCCTCCATGCCGTTACCCTCCGGCTGGCGGCGTTTCAGGTCCGGATGCAATACCTTGCGCACCACATTCATGGTACTTCGGCGCAGGTAGATGGCAATCACTACCGCCGTCACCAGCAGCAGCAGTCCCACGCCTGTCAGTCCCAGCTGCGAGCCCAGCCACAGGCAGATGTTCTGTCCGTGCACACCGCCCGCATACAGAAACGAGCTTCCCATTGTCTCCGGCATCAGTACCGACAGGAATCCCAGTGCTACCGAGAACCATATCATCAGGGTGGCACACACCAGAAACCATTTTCTCAGTCGTATTTCGTACGCCTTCATCATCTTCATACCCGTCGCTATCAGGAATACGATAATGAAGAAAGCTGCTATACCAAAACATTTATTGATTAAGAATTCCGCCATCCGTGCTCCCAGTGCGCCGGCATAATTCTGGTAAGCCTTTCCCGGATTCAGCAGTTCTCCGCTTGCCGGATGCTCCAGCAGGCTCTGGTCGGCGGCCCCTGTCACAAAGAACGAAATGAAAGCCAGTGTCATATACACGGCAAATATCAGGCAGAGCAGGCCCATTACGAAAACCGGAGTTTCTCCTCTCATCACAGTCATCACCTTCTTTCCGTTTATCAGCGGTTCCTTTACTGCGGTGCTTTTTTTATCGTTTTTTTTCTTGAACATAGTGCAAATGTATAATTGTATTCAGCGCAAATGTACAAATATAAAGTAGAACTGCGAAATTTTTTTTGTACCTTTGCGGGCGTTAAATATATTTTATGGATACAGATAAACAAATTATTTTCGATAAGAATGTAGTCGAGTTCGTAACGGTTGCCGCTCAGGTATGTGCCTTTCTGGAGCGTGCTTCAGAGCAGCCCCGCAGTACGTTTGTCGACACGTCGCTCAAGTTGCTGCCGCTCTTGTACCTCAAGGCGTGCCTGTTGCCTCCCTGCAGCCGCATGGAGGAGATTGACCCCGAAACCTTCGTCACCGAAGCCGATTACGAGATTGTCCGCGGTGCCGTGGCAGCCGTCATGGCCGACAAGGACGACTACCTCGAAGTCTTCCTCGACGACATGGCCTATAGCGATACCCCCATCCGTCAGACCATCTCCGAAGGACTGGCCGATATTTACCAGCCCCTGCGCGACTTCCTCGAAGTCTACCGCCTCGGTCTGGAGTACACCATGAACGATGCCCTCGTTATCTGCCGTGAGCAGTTTGCCGAGTACTGGGGCCAGCGTCTGCTCAACGTGCTGCGTGCCCTGCATGCCGTGCGTTTTGCCGCACCTGCCGACGATGAAGCTGCTGCCGGCGACGAAACCGATTCCCGCGAAGTATAACCCGAATCCCGAACTTTAATAGAATCAATGACCGTAATCAAGAATAAAATATCCAAACAGGAAGTGGCAGCCTTGCCCAAGGTCGTGTTCCCCGGCCGTGTGTTTGTCATCAACACCGAGTCCGAGGCACAGAAGGCCGTCAGTTACCTGCAGAGCCAGCCGCTGGTGGGAGTCGATACCGAAACCCGTCCCTCTTTCAAGCGCGGACAGACCCACAAGGTCGCTCTCTTGCAGATTTCCACGGCCGATACCTGTTTCCTTTTCCGGCTCAACCGTCTGGGACTGCCCGACTTCCTCATCGATTTTCTGCAGGGCGATGTCCTCAAGGTGGGCCTTTCGCTCAAGGACGACTTCATGATGCTGCGCAAGCGCGACAACTCGCAGGACCCCCGCAAGGGACGCTGGATAGACCTTCAGGACTACATCCCCCGCTTCGGGCTCGACGAGCGCAGCCTCCAGAAAATCTACGCCCTGCTCTTTCACGAAAAGATTTCGAAGAGCCAGCGGCTCACCAACTGGGAGGCCGATGTCCTCACCGAGGCGCAGCAATACTATGCCGCCACCGATGCCTGGGCCTGCGTGCGCATCTATAATTATGTAGAACAGCTCAAGGCCACCGGTCTCTACACCATCGAGCAGGTACCCCAACCCCAGTCCGCCGGGGATAGTGAGGCGGCATCCACCCACTGATTTATTTAGTTTTACACATGTCATACAGAAAAGTATTTCTTAAGTCCGGAAAAGCCGAATCCCTGCGCCGTTTTCACCCGTGGGTATTCTCCGGCGCCATTGCCCGCATCGAGGGCACTCCCCAGGAGGGAGAGATTGTCGATGTCTATACTTCCGACAAGGAATTCATCGCCTGTGGTCATTACCAGGTAGGCAGCATTGCCGTGCGTGTACTCAGCTTCCGTCAGGAACCCATCGATCACGATTTCTGGGTGCGCAAGCTCTCCGTAGCGCTCGACCTGCGCCGTTGCCTCAATCTTGTCGATAATCCGCAGAACAACACCTTCCGTCTGGTACACGGCGAAGGCGACAACCTGCCGGGCCTCATTATCGATGTCTACGGTCATACTGCCGTCATGCAGGCACACTCCGTAGGTATGCACGTCTACCGCATGGAGATTGCCGAAGCCCTTACCGAAGTGATGGGCGACATCGTGCAGAACATTTATTATAAGTCCGAAACCACGCTTCCGTTCAAGGCCGACCTGATTGGTTCGGAAAACGGCTTCATCAAGGGCGGCAGCGACGAGAACGTAGCTCTCGAAAATGGACTGAAGTTCCACGTAGACTGGCTGAAAGGTCAGAAAACCGGTTTCTTCGTTGACCAGCGCGAAAACCGTCACCTGCTCGAACGCTATTCACGTGGCCGCAGCGTGCTCAACATGTTCTGCTACACCGGCGGCTTCTCGTTCTATGCCATGCGCGGCGGTGCCCGTCTGGTACATTCGGTCGACAGTTCGGCCAAAGCCATCGACCTCACCAACCAGAACGTCGAGCTCAACTTCCCCGGCGATGCCCGTCACCAGGCCTATGCCGAAGATGCCTTCAAGTACCTCGACCGTATGGGCGACCAGTACGATCTTATCATCCTCGACCCGCCTGCCTTTGCCAAGCACAAGGATGCCCTGCGCAATGCCCTGCGCGGCTACACCAAGCTCAATGCCAAGGCCTTCGAGAAAATCCAGCCGGGCGGTATCCTCTTCACCTTCTCCTGCTCGCAGGTAGTCGACAAGGTGAACTTCCGCAACGCCGTCTTCACGGCAGCGGCCCAGAGCGGACGCAGCGTGCGCATCCTGCACCAGCTCACGCAGCCGGGCGACCATCCGGTCAACATCTACCATCCGGAAGGCGAATACCTCAAGGGACTGGTACTCTATGTAGAATAAAAAAATGGGAACGAGCTACTTTACAACTCGTTCCCATTTTTTTATTTATTCGGTAATCTTTTCCACATATCCCGGCGGAATGTCCACCACGGCACATCCCAGCTGTTCGATGCGCACCCGCAATTCATGCTTGCCGTCCGCACTCACCAGTTCCCCTTCCAGGTCCTTCAGCGGTCCCTTCAGCACCCGCACCCTTTCTCCGGGGCAGAACTGTCCGTTGCAAAAATGAATCGCCTCGTCCGAGAAATCCAGCATAAAGCGGAACGCCTCCATCTCCTTGTCGCGGATAATGGCCGGCCGGTGTGTCGTGCGGTCCATCAGGAATCCCCTTGCCGACGATTCCGTCTGCAGAATCTCCAGCCGCTGCTTCTCACTGGTACGCACAAACACCATCATCGGAATAACCACCTGCTGTAACTTTTTCTTGCGGTCACTCCATTGCCTCACCACCTCCTGTACCGGTACAAAGCATTCTATCTGCTTTGTCCTCAGCCGTTCGGCCACCCGTTTCTCGTGGTGCATCATTACATACATCGCATACCAATGTCTTTCCATCGCCTTCTCTTTTCTTTAGTTTACGGGCAAATATAAACTAAAAAAAACACTTATCCAAATGTCGCCGTGCGCATATCTCCGTTCTGTCGGAAAGCCCGGTGCAGTGCAAACGCTTCGTCCATCAGGAAAGGCGTATGGCAACCCGTTGTCCGTTTCAGATAATCCCAAAGCAACTCTTTATAGTCCGGATGTGCGCAGTTCTCTATGATACAGCGAGCCCGTTGCATCGGCGATTTGCCCCGCAGGTCGGCCACCCCCTGTTCTGTCACCAGGATACGTACATCGTGTTCCGTACTGTCCACATGCGTCACCTGCGGCACAATGGCCGAAATCAGTCCGCCCTTCGCCGTCGACGGTGTTGTAAAGATACTCAGGAACGCGTTGCGCGAGAAGTCCGCCGAGCCCCCGATACCGTTCATCATCCGGTTGCCCAGCACATGCGTACTGTTCACATTGCCGCAGATGTCCGCCTCCAGCGCCGTGTTGATGGCAATCACTCCCAGTCGGCGGATGATTTCCGGATGGTTCGTAATCTCCTGCGGCCGCAGCAGCAGACGCTTGCCCAGCACATCCAGGTGGTCATACACTGCGTCCAGCTTCTCTTCCGACAGCGTCAGCGAGCTGCCCGTAGCAAAACCGATGCGTCCCTCCAGCATCAGGTCCACCACCGAATTCTGAATCACCTCCGTATACATATTAAATGCCGGCAGTTCCCGTTCGGCTCCCATGGCCCCCAGCACCGCATTGGCAATGTTGCCCACACCCGACTGCAGCGGCAGGAACTCCTTCGGGATACCGCCCCGCTTCCATTCCCCCAGCAGGAAGTCCGCCACGTGCTGTCCAATCCGCTGCGTCGTTTCGTCCGGAGCCTTGAAAGCAGCAATGTGGTCACGACTGTTCGTACGCACCACACCCGCCACCTTTTTCGGGGCCACCTGCAGCGTGCAGCAACCTATCCGGTCGTTCACCTTATAAATAGGAATCTCCCGGCGGTGCGGCGGCATGTCCGGCACATACAGGTCGTGCATTCCCGTCAGCCGTCCCATGTGCGCCTCGTTCAGCTCCACAATCACCTTGTCGGCAGCCGCCACAAGGGTAGGGGTGATGCCCACCGAAGTACTCAGCACCAGTTCCCCTTCGTCCGTAATGTCCGATGCCTCTACAATCGCCACATTCACCCGTCCCAGGAAACCGTAGCGCACATCCTGACCAATCTGCGACAGATGCACATCGAAATACGCCACCTCGCCGCCGTTGATGGCCTCGCGCATGCGGCTGTTCGACTGGAACGGCGTACGGAATGCCACCGCCCCCGCTTCTGCCAGCCGGAAGTCCGTCTGTTCCCCCGTGGCACCGCCCGAAATCAGGCCCACCTTAAACTCCTTGCCTTCCCGGTGCAGCGCTTCCGCCCGTTGGGCCAGAGCCGCCGGCACTGCCTTCGGTGTACCTACCGACGAAAAACCACCTATACCCACCGTATCTCCGTTCGCAATCAGTGCTGCCGCTTCCTCTGCAGTCAGCTCGCTATATAATTTTTTCCACATAAAAATAACGCTTTTATACAATCTCGTCTTGTTTTATTCATTTGCAGACGCAAAAGTAGAATAAAATTCCATTTTGCGCATAAAAAACAAGCATAAATTGCATAAAAGCGCTAAAAAATACAGTTTATTATTATAATTATGCAGAAACTATCCGTCAATCCTGTGCAAAGTCCTTGATGCGCTGTTCCTCGCTCAGGCGGCACACCAGCAGCGTATTGTTCTTTTCGGCCACGATGTAACCGTCCAGTCCCTCCAGAATCACGCTCTTCTCTTCCGCCGCGTGCACCACACAGTTCTTGCAGTTAATCATCTTGATGCGGCTTCCCACCCCCGCATTGCCCAGGTCATCCTGCGGCAGCAGCGTGTGCAGCGAGCCCCAGCTGCCCAGGTCACTCCAGCCGAACTCACTCGGCAGCACAAAAATCGCGCGGGCCTTCTCCATCACCGCATAGTCTATCGAAATCTTCTCGCACGTCGGGAACAGCTCCTTCACCGTCTTCCGTTCGTCCGGCCTACCGAAGTGCGCCGCCATGCGGTCCATCACCCCCGCTATCTGCGGAGCATGCTTGCGCAACTCGTACACAATTGTAGCCGTGTTCCACACAAAGATACCCGCGTTCCAGAAGTAGTTCCCCTGCGCCAGATACCCCTTGGCCGTTTCCAGATCCGGCTTCTCCTTGAAAGCCTCCACCTTCAGCACCTCGCTGTCCGTAGCCGAAGCCCCTGCCGCACAGATATAGCCATACCCCGTTTCCGGCCGGCTCGGCGTGATACCCAGTGTCACAATCGCGCTGCGGTTCTGTTCCACAAAAGCCAGCGCCCGTTCTATCCGGTTGCCGAATTCCGCCGTATCAATCACCAGCGCGTCCGACGGCGTTACCACGATATTCGCCTCCGCATCCCGTTCCTTAATCTTCCAGCACGCATACGCTATGCACGGTGCCGTGTTGCGGGCGGCCGGTTCCGCCAGAATATTTCCTTCGGGCACCTGCGGCAACTGCTCCTTCACAATGTCCACATACTTCTCTGCCGTCACAATCCAGCAGTTTTCCGGCGGGCAAATCCGGCGGAAGCGGTCCACTGTCAGCTGAATCAGCGATTTTCCTACTCCCATTACGTCGATAAACTGTTTCGGGAAATCCGGACTGCTCATCGGCCAGAAGCGGCTTCCTATTCCTCCCGCCATGATTACTATGTGCGTGTTCATATTTTTATCTGCTATAAATTCTGTTATAATCGTTAAGGCATTCTTTGCAAACTTACCATTTTTTTCTGATATGCATGAACAATTTTCCTTTCCTTTTGTTTTAAGATACAGAAAATCGGAAATTTAGTAATACATAACAACAATAAACTGAGTAAAACCTATGAATTTCAAAAATCAAATCCTCTTTGGGGCAGCTTTTGCCACCGTATTTACAGCTTGTACCGATACCGAAGTACCTTCTGATCCTTCCGTACCCGCACAGACCGTATCCAGCCGGGTGAGCCTCAATGTACGTGCATTTGGCGATGCGAGTAGAGTAGAAGATTTGACTACCGAATATACCACCCTGAACGCCTATTTCTTTACCGATGGCAAGCTCGATAGCCTCTACACCGGCCTTACTGCCAGTGACAACAGCTATACCCTCGAATTGCCGGCCACAGAAGGTACCCTTTATTTCGTAGCCAACCCCTCGTCCGACTTTACCGGGAAGGTGAACGCACAACTGGCGGAGGGCGCCTTTCTTCAGCTGACATCCGGACGCGACGGCATCGATGCCGCAACTCCTATGACGGCCGCTATCCAGGTTGGCAGCCATTCCGACTTCGATCACCTCAGCGCCACTCTGACCCGTGCCGTTGCCCGTATCGATGTGCAGCCACTCTCGGACAATGTCACCATCACCGGCATCACCCTGTCGGACGTAGCGCAGAACGGCTACTACTTTGCCCAGTCTTCTGTACAGACAGCAGCCGGCGGTACCACCACCCTCAGCCACAGTTTCGACAGTCCGCTGGCTGCTCTCCAGACCGGCGTGTTCTACCTCTACGAGCAGGCAGGCAATATTCCGGTCGAAGTACAGGCTCAGGTAAACGGCCGTCCGCGCACCTTCAGCGCCACCCTGCCTGCCACCATCGAGCGTAACCATATCTACACCGTCAAGGTCACTTCTACAGGTGTCCGTGTAGTTGTAAGCGTCGGCGTAGGCGAGTGGGAGCAGGGCGAAGACACCGTTATCGATGCCGGCAACTGATTGCTCTTAATTTCATTACAAGTCTTTTATATCAAAAAAAACGGGGATGAGCCGTGAGGCTCGTCCCCGTTTGCTTTATCTCAATAAGCATTCTTTTCACCGTGAATGGCATTTGCCACCGTCTTGTAGATAATGTAGATGTCCAGCCAGAAACTCCAGTGCTCTATGTACCAGATGTCACCGCGGATTCGGCCTTCCATATCCTTCAGTTCCTTGGTTTCGCCGCGGAAGCCCGTCACCTGGCTCCATCCCGTGATGCCCGGCTTCACAAAGTGCCGTATCATATACTTGTTAATCAGCTTCGAGTATTCCTCCGTATGCTTCACCATGTGCGGGCGCGGCCCCACGATACTCATGTCCCCCATCAGCACATTGATAAACTGCGGCAGCTCGTCGATACTTGTCTTGCGCATAATGTTTCCCCACTTCGTCTTGCGCGGGTCATCCTTCGTCGCCTGCACGCGGTCGGCATCCGCATTCACCTTCATGCTGCGGAACTTGTAGCAGTAAAATTCCTTGTCGTTCAGTCCGTTTCGCTTCTGTTTGAAGAAAATCGGTCCCGGCATGGTGATTTTGGTAATAATCGCTACTATCACGAAGATAAACGGGAAGAGCGTACACAGAAACGTCAGCGAGAACACGATGTCGAATGTCCGCTTGATAAACAGATTGCCCGTGCGGCTCAGCGGGTCACGGTGCAGACTCAGATAAGGCACGTTTCCCATCATGTTGAAGTACATCCGGTTGTGCAGATAGTTGTGCACATTCGGCACACTGTAAAAATGCACCAGGTTATTCTCGCAGTAACGGATAATCGGTACGATAGTCTCTTCCTCCTTCGAGGGCAGACAGCAGTACAGAAAGTGCGCATTCTGTTTTTCTTTCAGATACGGAATCACCTCCTCCGGCTTGCCCAGGTACGGGCATTCGTGGCTGAACTCCGCATTTTCCAGAAAATCGAAGTACCCCAGTACCCGGTAGCCCGCCCAGTTCTGGTCCGTCAGCTCGTGATACAGCTCCCGCATGTTCTCCGTGCTGCCCACCAGCACCACGTAGCGCAGGTTTCCGCCCCGCGTACGGTACCGCTTGATGGCAAAGCGCAGCAACAGACGGTAGGTTGTAATCAGCACCAGCACCGCCAGCAGGTAAATCAGGAACAGCGGTTCCCAGGCATCTATATAGTGTCCCAGTGTCAGGATGATACCGCTGGTGATGCCAAAGTAAATCACATTTTTCACTACGCGTGTCACCACCTCGTAGGCAAAAGCCTTACGCCGGTACAGCACCACGCCCGTATGCGCCGCACAGGCACCGTAGCACAGCATCAGCGTGAGCAGAATCTGTACGTTCAGTGTGCTCAGCACACCGGCCTCCGTATCCATCTTGTAGCCCGTCAGTTTCACCATGCCCAGAAATGCGGCACCGCAAATCAGCATGTCGCCTGCTATCACGATGGCATTTACCAGTCTGTTGTAAGTATCCGAGTAGTTTTTCATATTTTTTTTCTTTTTTTAATTCGTTTGCAAAGTAAGCCATTTCGTCTATCCTGACAAAATTATATTGTCGATTTTTTGCATCAGAACCGTTTTAATTCCAGTACAGCGTAATCCGATTGTAACACCAGCCGTTTCCCGTTGGCATCCAGCACCTTGAATGTCGTTTCCGTACTGTTCATTCCCCAGGGCATCAACTGCTCTGCGGTTGCCGGTTTCCCGTTGTCGCCGGTCGAGGCCCGCTGGTAGAACTCCTGCACACGGATGCTCTCGCCCTTGCTGTCGTAGATGCACCGTCCTATGTAGCTGCCATAGCCGTGCGTGCCCTGCTTTTCGGCTACCTCCATTACCCACAGCTGTATGCTTATGTACATCCGTTCGCAGGCATGCACCTCGTTGTCTGCCCGTGTGGTATACCGTTCCAG
>ENA-UEQH01000905-UEQH01000905.1-human-gut-metagenome-genome-assembly--contig:-NODE-905-length-13823-cov-22.262986_pt1 | contig 13823 bp, 9 predicted proteins | sample MGYA00242945_ERZ507943 | MGnify/ENA primary metagenome ERZ507943 (study PRJEB26167, sample SAMN06115418) | human gut metagenome | host: Homo sapiens | place: China:Hubei | collected 2015-03-06 | study... | reverse complement strand
CGCATCAGTTCGGGAGTCACCTCCAGGTCTGTCTGCGAGCGGTACTCCAGCCACTTGGAGAACGCCATGAACACCTCGATGGCATCCACCACATTAGCCTTCTTGTCGAGTTTCTCGATGACCGACGAGAGCTTGGCCAACTTGTCGCCGAGTCCTGCTATGAGTGCAGGGTCGTTGGAGTCATTCACTTGTGTAATGAGTGTGTCGATGGTGAGCAACAGTTTGTTCACCAGTTCGGGGCGTGTGATGTTCTTTGCGGCGCGAGCCTCTTTCCACCCCTCGGCTGAGCACCATTTGGATATGGTGACGCGCGACACGTCCACCTTCTCCGCAATCTCCTGCTGCTCCATACCCGAAAGATAGAGCGTGCGTGCCAGCGATTTCTTTTTTTCAATATCTGCCTTTGTCATGTTGATAAGGTTTTTTGTTCACATCAGGGCATACCACGCCCCGATTCCTTATGCAAAAGTGCCACGATTTCGGTGGCTCTCCAAAAAAGTGTGCAATGGTTTCATAGAAGTGTGCAACCATTGCACACTTTTTTGGCGGACAGACAATTACCTCGTAATATTGCACTGCGAATCGGGCAATGCAGCCCAGAAAACGACAATGATATGAGTAAAGGAAAACGCGTAAGAATAACCAACGACAGCCTGAACAGCTACGGGACAAGAGTGCTGACAGCTGGCATGAACGTGGAGCAGTATCAGCGCAACCCCGTCCTGCTGTATATGCACGAGCGTGGTAGTGTGATAGGCTATGTGAAAGACCTGAAGGTGGAGGATGGTGAGGTGACCGGTGAACTGATGTTTGACGAAGCCTCCGAACTATCCACGCGCTGTAAGAAGCAGTATGAGTTCGGCAGCCTGAAGATGGTGAGCGCAGGGCTTGACATATTGGAGACGAGTGAGGACCCCGAACTGCTCGTGCAGGGTCAGACCAGTCCTACTGTCACCAAGAGCAAACTGTTTGAAGTCAGTCTGGTGGACATCGGAGCCAATGATGATGCCATCGTGCTGCAGAAGGACGGCAAGAAGATTACTCTCGGCAAGGACAGCGAGTGTCCCTTGCCCATGTTGAACAATAATAATCAAAAACAAATGGAACAGAAACAGTATGCCCTGCAGTTGGGCTTGCCGGAAACGGCGACTGATGCGGAGATTACCGCCAAGCTCAGCGAGCTGAATGCCGCTAAGCAAGAGAACGATAGACTCCAGAAGGAGAAGGAGACCCTCACGCTTGCCAGTATCACTGCCGTCGTGGAGAAAGCAGTCGGCGAGAAGCGTATCGCCACAGACAAGAAGGAAGAGTTCATCAACCTCGGCAAGGAAATTGGCCAGGAGAAGTTGGAGCGCATCATCTCTGCCATGTCGCCACAGATGAAGCTCAGTGCCGTTATCGGCCACCAGGGTGGAGCTTCAACCCAGCAGCCCGCCACATACAAGAAACTGAGCGATGTGCCGTCTGCCGAACTCCTTACACTCCGCAAAGAGCAGCCCGAGGAGTATAAGCGACTCTACAAGGAGGAGTACGGCATGGAGTGTGAACTTTAGTACAAACCAATAATACAAAAAGAATGAAAACAATTTTGACCATGATTACGGCTTTGCTGTTCAATGCGTTTACAGGAGCCGTGTTCGGTATGACTTTGGGCGTGTCGCCCGTGGCTGGTGCAGTAGGTGCCAATGCCATCGCATTAGCCGTGAGCGGTGCAATGCCAGTGGGCGTGGCACGCGAGGGCGTGCTGAAGGAGATTTGGACTGGAGAGTTGGTTAAGTCCTTGCGTGAGTTTCTCGCTGGAACTTGGCTTGATGGAATCCCCGACAGTTCAAGCATTGTAGACAATGATGTGATTCACTTGGTGGAGGTAGGCGTTGACCCTGACGTGCTTGTCAACAACACCACCTACCCAATCCCCTTGCAGGCACTTGACGACAAAGACATTGCTATTCAGCTTGACAAGTTCCAGACAAAGGTTACCCCTATCACTGACGATGAGTTGTACGCCATCAGCTACGACAAGATTTCCCGAGTGAAGGAGAGTCATTCAAACGCCATCAACGATGCCAAGTTTGTCAAGGCTGCACATGCGCTCTGCGCCCAGAAGAATACGGCCAAGACCCCAGTGCTGACCACTACCGGCGAACGTGATGCTGCTACTGGTCGTCTCAAGCTGACCGCCAAGGATGTGCTTGCGATGAAGGCAGCCCTCGACAAGTTGGGCGTTCCGACCACTAACCGTCGCCTCGTGTTGTGTACCGACCATGTGAACGACCTCTTGGAAACAGACCAGCGCTTTAAGGAGCAGTACAACATCGACCGCAACACCGGCAAGGTGGGCAAGCTCTACGGCTTCGACATTTATGAATTTGCCAATACCCCTTATTATACAGCCAAGGGAGAGAAGAAGGCTGTCGGCGACAAGGGAGAGACCGCAGGTGATTTCCACTGCTCATTCGCATTCTATACACAGCGTGTGTTCAAGGCTACTGGCTCCACCAAGATGTACTGGAGCGCTGCTGAGAACGACCCAGAGTACCAGCGCAACAAGGTTAACTTCCGCCACTACTTCATCTGCATGTTCAAGAAGGCAGATGCAGGTGTTGTAATGACCAGCGGATATAAAGCTGAAGCAGCGTAATGGCGAGAATGAAGTATTTAGTCCTACACTGCACAGCCACCCCTGAAGGCCGTGAGGTAACCTCGAAGGAGATACGCCACTGGCACACTGACCCGGTAAGCAAGGGTGGGCGTGGCTGGAAGCAGGTAGGCTATACCGATCTGATACACTTGGACGGCAAAGTGGAACGCCTTGTCGATAACAACGAAGATGCGGAGGTTGATCCGTGGGAAGTGACCAACGGTGCCAAGGGTTACAACAGCGTGAGCCGCCATGTGGTGTATGCCGGTGGCTGCACCAAGGATATGAAGCATCCCAAGGACACGCGCACCCCTGCGCAGCTGAAAGCGATGACCGACTATGTGCGGAACTTCCATCAGCGTTTTCCGCAGATCAAGATTGTAGGTCATTGCGACCTTCCTGGCGTGAATAAAGCCTGCCCAGCCTTCGATGTAGCCAAGTGGCTCAAGTCAATAGGAATATACCAACAGTAAAAATATGGATGGCATGAATATCAGCGAAGTCCTGAACGTCCTCCTTGGCGGAGGTCTGGTGGCTACCATTGTTGCAATATGCACGCTGCGGGCTACCATAAGGAAAGCGAAAGCGGAATCGATGAAGGCGGAAGCCGATGCCGAGACGGTGCGTATGGACAACGCCGAGCATGCCACCCGTATCTTGGTAGAGAACATCGTGAAACCATTGAAGGAAGAACTCAATGAGACAAGAAGATACCTCGAAGCCTCGAAACGCGAGATGGCGCGTCTTCGGAAGGCTATCGACACTGCGAACAGTTGCAAGCATCATGATGACTGTCCTGTTCTTGTCGGGCTGCGCGACAAGCCGAAAAGCGAGCGTGGCAACGGAGGAAAGCGTGAAACAAGTATCCGCGGACACCCTCCAGAGCGAGGTGCGTCAGACATGGACGGAGACAGTACCACAGGAGGAAGCCAAGCTGGAGATACCTCTGGCGGAACTGACTAACCTGCCCGAAAAGGCAGAGTTCCGGGCCAAGAACGGACGAGCCAGCGCAACTGTACAGAATAAAGGTGGCATCATCGTGGTGTATGCCACTTGCGACAGTCTGCAACGCCAGTGCGAGTACTATGAGCGCCAGATGGCGAGCTACAAGAAAGCATTGGAGCAGCAGAAGAATGAAGCCAGAACGGAAAAGGAACGCAGTTCAAATCCGTGGAAGATGCTTCTCATCGCCTTTATTGTCGGAGTGGCGACCGGCACAGTATTAACAATCATAACAAGAAAGATATGGCAAAAAGTGTTTTAGACGGAACTGACCTTATCCTTTCCATGGGTACCAATGCCCTCGGCTTTTCCACCGGTTGTAAGGTGTCCACATCAGCGGAGACCGGTGAACGTGTGACTAAAGAGGCATCTGGTGGCAAGTGGAAGGAGTCTTACATCAAGAGTTTCTCCGAGCAGATTACCGCCGATGGTGTTGTGCTTACTGACGGCACGGACGAGGTGCCTTCGTATGACCAGTTGAAGGACGCAATGCTTAAGGGTGAGCCCGTGGAGGCAGCGTACAATCTGCGTGAAGGAGACAAGCGCACCGGTAAAACCACTGGCGGATATAAAGGCAAGTATCTGATTACCTCTCTTGACCTTGACGCACAGGCTGGTGACGATGCCAAGTATTCAATCACACTTCAGAACAGCGGCAAGGTGGAAAAAGTAGGTACGGGTATCACAGACACCACTCAGCAGACTGAATAACAACATCGCGTATGAAAAAGACAAAAATCAAGGTTGGCGACAAGGAGTTCCCTTGCCGTGTGACCATGGGCGCAATGGTGCGCTTCAAGAATGAGAGCGGTAAGGACGTGAGCAAGCTGGAGAAAACCAATATCTCCGAGCTGGTACTGTTTGTTTACTGCTGCGTGAAAAGTGCGTGCAATGCTGACAAGGTGGAGTTTGACTACGACTTCCAGAGCTTTGCTGACCTTATGGAGCCCGACGCAGCGAACTCCTTCTACGAGGATATGGGCGGTGAAGAAAAAAAAACGACCAACCAGGCGGAAAAGAAGTAAGCGTCGAGGAACTGTTGGGTATGGCATTGGGGTGCATCGGGATGAGCAGAGAAGACTTTGAACGATGTACCCCTTTTGAGTTTTACAAGGCATGGGAGCGATGGGCGGAAGCCAAGCGCGATGCGGAGCGCAACGAGTGGGAACGCACAAGAGTGTTGGCGCTCTTTGCCATCCAACCCTATGCAAAAAGCAATCTTCAAGCGCATGACGTTCTACCGTTCCCTTGGGATGAAAAGCAGGAAGAAAAGCGTGAGGAGGTGAGCAAGGACGAGTTCAATGCACGCTTTGAGGCAGCCAAGAAACGTTACGGACTGAAATAAGAAAAGACAATGGCAAAAGCAGTAGAATTTAGAATAAACATCAAGAGCGAGGACGGCGGTGTTCTGAAACGTCTGACAGTGGAAGCCGACGGTCTTGACGACATACTCTCCAAGGTGGGAAATACCGCTGTGGCCACTGGCAACAGACTGCGCGAGATGGCAGACAAGAGCCTCGTGTTCGATACAGCCGTCCGCTCGATCCGCGACCTCAGTGACATGGTGGGCGGACTTGCCGAGCCTTTCGACAGTTTTGAGACCGCCATGCGCAGTGCCAACACCATGGCAGGAAAGAGTGGGGACGAGTTTGAAGCACTGACTGGGCAGATAACGGAACTGAGCAAGAACATACCGCTTGCGCGTGAGGAACTTGCCAACGGCTTATACCAGGTTATATCCAATGGCGTGCCCGAGGATAACTGGATAGAGTTCCTCAACAAATCAAGCCGTAGTGCGGTTGGTGGTATTGCGGACTTGGGAGAGACGGTGACCGTTACTTCCACGCTCATCAAGAACTATGGTCTGGAATGGGATCAGGCAGGAAACATCCAAGACAAGATACAGATGACGGCCAAGAATGGTGTGACCAGCTTTGAGCAGTTGGCGCAGGCATTGCCCCGTGTGAGTGGTAGTGCATCTCAGCTTGGTGTCTCCATGGACGAACTGATGGCAGTGTTCGCCACTACAACGGGTGTGACTGGTGACACGGCTGAAGTATCCACTCAGTTGGCTGCCGTGCTCAACTCACTTATCAAGCCTTCTGCTGAGGCAACTAAAGCTGCCAACGAGATGGGCATCGGTTTTAATGCAGCCAGTATTCAGGCTGCTGGTGGTTTAGAGAACTTCCTGCTTGGTCTGGACGCAAGCATACAGGAATATTCGGCAAAGACCGGACAGTTGAGCCAAACCATTTACGGACAGTTGTTCGGCAGTGCTGAAGCAATGCGACTACTCGGTTCGCTGACTGGCGAACAAAAGGAAAAGTTTTCGCAGAACATTGGAGCGATGGCAAACTCCGCAGGAGAGATAGACGCAGCCTTCGACAATATGGCATCTACGGGAGAGAGCCTACGTCAGACGCTCGCTAACCAGATGCACGCCATGATGGATTGGGCTGGCTCAATAGCCAGTACTTCTGCACCTTATGTGGAATGGATAGCTAATAGCGGCATCGCCCTCATGAGTATGGTGCAGCTCAGCGGCGGCATCAAAACTGTGGTGGCAGGACTGAAAGCTGTGAAGGTGGCCACGCTTGCGCAAGCAGCTGCAGCAAAGGTGGTGGCTGTCGCATCCAACATTTGGAAGGTGGCACAGATTGCCCTGAATTTTGTGCTTAGTGCCAACCCCATCGGTATTGTCGTGATGGCTATAGCGGCACTTGTAGGTGCATTGATAGCGGCGTACAATAACTGTGAGACCTTTCGCAATATCTGTGATGCTGTATGGGCAGCGGTGAAGAAAATTGCATCAGCCGTATGGGACTTTCTTGTCAAGGCATTCGAAAAAGCGAGTGCCGTGATAAAGAAGGCATGGGAATGGGTGAAGAAGTTCTTCGGCATAAAGGACGAGACCACAGCAAGGCAGACGGCTGATTTGGAGAAAAACACCAAGGCCACGCAAGCGAACACCAAGGCAAAGACTGCGAACGCCCAGACCGCCTTGAAGAACAATAAGAAACAGAACGCCCCCTCAACAGACAGCGGAAACGGCAGTGGTAAATCGGGGAACCAGGACAAATACAGCGGAAAGAAGCTTATCGCCAATGCCACGAGTTACAAGGAACTTGGCAATAATATCCAGTATTATCAGAATAAACTGGAAACTGCCAACGGAACGGACACCAAGACCATTGCGCTCTACGCAAAGAAAATCGCAGCCCTGCAAAAACAGCAGGATGCGATAACGCAGTTGCAGGAGGCAGCAAGCCGTCCCACCGAACTGAACACCCTGAAGGACATCGATGCAGAAATCACATATCAACAGGGATTAAGGGAGAATGCCTCTGCAGAGGAACTTGCAGTAATCGATGCTGAAATACAGCGTTTGAATGACCTTAAAACAGCGTTTGAACGCAGCTCGCATGTTGATGTCGGTTTGGACAAGATACAGACATACCGCCAGCTTGAAAAAGAGCTGCAGTATTATACAGACTTGTTGAAAACCGCTACAGAGACAGAGCGCATCGAGATACAGAAGCAGATAAATGCCCTTAACGACCTGAAGAAGAAATGGGACGATACTCTTGATGAACTGAAGAAGCCGGAGGACATCTCCCGGCTGAACACCATCCGTTCGCTGGATGATGCCATCAGCTACTACCAGACCAAGCAGAAGAACGCCAGCGCATCGGAGATTGACGACATACAGCGCACGGTGTTGGAACTGGAGAAGAAACGCGATGCCATGAAGCAACTCACGCGCATTCCCGAAATGGAGGAAGAAGTGGCGAAGCTCGACAGTATGAAGGGCAAGACGCTGACCCTCGAACTGAAAACCATTGGGCTTGATGGTGTGAAGAAACGCATCAAGGAACTCCAGGATATGTTGGCTGACACGAAAAGTCCTATGGACGAGTCGCAGCGAGCCTCCATACAGAAGCTCATCGGCAGTTACGAGGATTACGAGAAGCGCATCCGCAAAAGCAATGTCACGTTAGGTAAGTCGTGGAGCACGGTCAAGGGTGTGGGCAATGGTGTCTCCTCGCTCACCGATGCGCTGCAAGGCAACCGTGACGCATGGTCCACGATTACTGGCGTCGTCGATGCTGCCATTCAGATATATGAGGGCATCAACGGCATCATTTCAATTATTCAGGCCTTGACCGCCGTAACAGGTGTCTCCAACACTGTGACCGCTGCAAGTGGAGTGGCAGCGACTACTGCTGCTACGGCAAAAGAAGCGGCAGCCCCTGAAGAGGTGGCGGCATCGGTAGCTACGATGGCGGCAGTAAAGGCTGAGGCAATGGCGTACCGCGAACTTGCAGCTTCAGAGTTTATGGCTGCACACGCTTACATTCCGTTTGCTGGTGCTGGCATCGCAGCTGGATTTATAGCCATGATGCAAGGGCTTGTTGCTTCGGTTGCCGTGACACCATTCGCCAACGGCGGTATTGTGTATGGCCCGACCTTGGCGCTGATGGGCGAGTATGCTGGAGCGAAAAGCAACCCGGAGGTGATAGCACCGCTGAACAAATTGAAGTCGCTTATCGGTAATAATGGCGGCGGAGGTGGCGGCGTGTACGAGCTGAAGGTTAAAGGCAGAGACCTTGTGGCGGTGCTTGCCAACGAGACGAGAATAAATAGAAAAGGAACAAACATCAAAATATAAGGAGCATGTATCTGCACGGACATTTTTACAACCAAAGGGAAGAGCGCATCGAGGTGCATATACTGACTGGTGGTGACCGTACTAAGGAAACTGTCATTGGTGAGAAGAATGGGGAACTGTCGTTTACTGATGATCCAGTGGAACTGACGAGTCAAGTGAACGATACGTTTGACCACTTGCTCTGCCAGCAGGCTACTGTACGCCTTCTGGCGCGGAACTTCGTGCCGGACTTCTTTTGTGCCTCATGCCGTGACGCTGTGGTGAATATCTACCGTGAGGGGAAATGTCTCTTTGCAGGATTTATCGAACCGCAGAGCTATTCGCAGGGCTACAACGAGGAGTTTGACGAGATAGAGTTGAGCTGTATCGATGCGCTTACCGCACTCCAGTATGCCAAGTACCGTGATGTCGGCTCGCTCGGTGTACTATATAATGTAGTAAAGGCGGAGGCGGAACAACGCACATTCTTGGCGATGCTGAAAGAGATTTTGGGCGGAGTGACGGCTGAGCTTGACATCGTGGGTGGTAATGCCATGCGCTACCTATACGATGGAAGTAAGGCTGTGGATGATTTGGCAGGTAACCGGTATGCGATATTCGGGAAACTGACGGTGAGTGAGTTGCTTTTTATGGGGGATGAGGAGGATGACGTATGGCAGCAGGATGAGGTGTTGGAGGAGATACTGAAGTACCTGAACCTTCACATCGTGCAGGATGGGTTCACGTTTTATCTGTTCTCCTGGGAGAGCGTAAAGGGCGACGAACGCATATACTGGCGAGATTTGCTGACTGGCGCAAGCGTGACGACGGCCCGGCAGACAACGGACATCGTGACAGGTTTGGTGACAGACACGGATACGAATATAAGCGTAGGCGAGGTGTACAACAAAATTATGCTGACTGCCAAGGTGGAGAGTATGGAGAGTGTGATTGAGAGTCCGCTGGACAACGATCTGCTGAAAAGTCCATTCAGCAACAAGCAGAAGTACATGACGGAATACAGTAGTGACGGAGAGGGAACGAAAGCGATAAATGCCTTTGATGCTATGACTCACGGACAGGAAACCTCCTATAGTGGTGGCTGCGTGACTGACTGGTATGTGCAGATGATGAACAACAGTCAGTGGCTGTTCCCAAAGAGCGGGAGCGGTAACCTGATGGAGGAATACTGTAGTGAGGGGCGAAACCAACATATACTGCCTAACTGGTTGGCGAAGAACCAGGGTGCTGCCATCATGGCACTTGGCAAGGTGGAGAAGAAAACGGACGGAAAGGACAACTCCCCGACATCGAAAGTGGAAATGACAAACTACCTGGTAGTGAGTGTGAACGGCAACTGTGACGACAAGGAGGCAACTACCTATCCTAATACCAACTCGCTAAAGGCAGGCATACCGAGGGCAGTGTATAACGGTAGCATGACTGGTGGTGTCTTTTCGCCTACAGATGAGGGCACGACGAACTACATCGTGTTGAGCGGAAAACTGGTGCTGAACCCAGTGATGAAACTGACGGACACCTACGCGCAAATACACTACTCCTCGATGATATACGCATGGTGGCACAAGACCGTGCCGAGTCGTAATAATGGTGACGGACGCTATTACACGCAGCAGTGGTGGGCGACGGAGACCCCGAATGTGGGGACTACCTGGGATATAATTACAGACCACGGCTTTGTTCCGTTTACGGATACCGGTCCTCAGTTGTATGAGTTCAAGTATAGTGCCATTGGAGACGGCAGCGACCATATATCAAAGGTTGGTGTGCTGGCATGTATGCTGATAATAGGGGATAAGTGTGTTGTGGAAAAAGGCACAGAAGGACAGGTGACGGACTTCGAGTGGCGGAAGTACAAAACGCTGGAGGAGTGTTCCAGTGAGGACGAATACTACCAACAGTGTTTCACGATAGGTTTTGACCCGAAAATCGGTGACAAGATAGTTGGCACCAAGTTCGATTTGCAAAACAACGTGAACTATGAGCTCGGAATCGATGCAGAGGGTATAGCGATACCAATTAAAAAGGCTGACAAGGTGAGCGGTAGGGTTAAGTTTATGATCCTGGGACCGGTGAACGCATTGTGGGACGTGGTGACGAGACGGCACAAGACGTGGTTCAGACACACGAAATGGAACAGTACGACGATACCGCTGCTGGCGCATGTAAGTAGTATTATGGTGGAGCAGTTCGAGATGAAAATATACAGTGACAACGGACTGGTGAACAACACTGGTGATAACGACCTTGTTTACATAAGCGACACTAAGGAGAGCTTTGTGAACGTGAAGGACGACATAGAAATGAAGATAAACTCAGCACTGACAGCTGCGGAGTGCCAGACGTTGGATGTGACAGACAGTGTGAAGATGAGCACCCCATTGAACACACTTACTGGCGAGGGACTGCTGGCGGTATATGACTATTCGAGGGGTATGAGCGCTAAGCCTGAGCAGTTGTATGTGGACTACTATTACAAAGAGTGGCATGCACCAAGGGTTATTATGACGCAGAAGTTGACGGATACAGATGGTGGCATCGTGAGTTTGTTCGCTCACTATCGCCATCCCATGATGGATAAAACCTTCTTCGTGCAGGGCATCAGTCGCAACCTCGAGGAAGGATATGCAGAAATGACACTTAAGGAGATCGAGCAATGATAGACATCAAGGTAATAAAGAAACCAAAGAACGAGGGCAGTACGTCGGCATTGCGGACGAGTGGCACCGCTTACGGTGGCATGGCAGTGAAGGAGGCTGCGCATGCGGCCAAGGCTGACATCGCAGAACTGGCGAAGGAGGCTATCCATGCCAAGGACAGCAACCATGCGATAGAAGCTGACCACTCGAAGGAGGCAGACCATGCTGTGAACGCAGATGAGTCGAAACATGCACTGGAGGCGGACCACGCCAAGGAAGCAGACAATGCAGACAAGTGGGATTACCATGAGTTTGATGATTATCTGAATCAGCCAGTGAGAAAGACTGATGGTGTGACCTTTGACTCCGTGACCTCGGACAGCATAAGGAGCGCTGGGCAGTTTGTGGACGGACTGCTGGGCGCAGGGTTTCAACTGTGGAAAGGTGAGGATGGGCGCACCTACCTGACGGTGGATAAACTGACGGTGAGGCAGACGATGGCCGTGTTGGAGCTGCTCATCGAGAAGGTGAGGAGCGTGGGCGGTCAGATATGCGTGAGCGCGGCCAACGGACGCATCAAGACCGTGGAGGAATCGGGCGAGCACTATCTTATCACCTTCGAGCAGGAGAATATGTTTGTACAGCACGACCTGGTGCGCTGCCAAACATTCACGGGCAAGGATATGCGGAGCTACTGGGTGGAAGTGACCGATGTTACGGAGACTGGCATCGTGGTGGTGAAGGAGGAGTTCGAGGGCGTGGAACCGAAGGAGGGTGATGAGTGTGTGCTGATGGGCAACACGGCGAACTCCGACCGCCAGAATATGGTGCTCATATCGGCCACCGAGGACGGTCAGCCGAGAGTTGATGTGATGGACGGTGTGAGTGGCAAGACCTTTGACAACGCTTTGCGTGCAAGGCTCGGTAACCTGGACGGCATTAAGGACGACAAGTTTCCGGCAGACCGCCAACCACGGGGCAACGGACTGTATGCAGACAACGCCTATATGAAGGGAACCTTCGTGCTGGAGACAGGCGAGGACGTGAAGACTCGGTTTGAGATAACGGAGGGCAAGGTGCAGAGTGCCATCGACAGCGTGAGGAACGATTTTCTGAGCGAAAAGGGCTATCTGAACAACCCGACGTTTGCATCGGGACTGGAGAAGTGGAACTCGGAGAATGAGACTGTGTTCTTTCTCGTCGGCAACAAATGGGTGTGGGCCAACGGCGCGGCACTATCGAAGAAGGGAGACGGTGCGAGCGTGGTGACAGACATGGGACGCAAGGTGGTGCGGATACGCAACAAGTATATCCGACAGAAGCATGAGAATCTGCGCTTTGTGCCGACCTTTCCGACAAACAGCGACGGGAAGAAGGAAGCCTTGCCAGTGTATCTGAGTTTCTTTTATCGCTGCGCAAAGTCCGGCACGCTGAAGATAGGATTTGAGAATGTTGACAAGACGGGGTTTGCGGACTTCAACAGTATGGAGGTGAGCGAGGAAATCGCTGCTACCGGCGGCTATGTGCAATACACCTGCAGCGGACTGTGGAACGGCACGGGCGACTTCAAGCTGGCGTTTGACGGCGACATCTATCTGTATATGCTTGTGCTGAGCACAGACAAGATTGAGGCACTGACGTACAAGTACAAAACGCTGTTCGAGCAGTCGGAGCGACTGGTGAAAATATCGGCAGCTGTGTATGACAAGGACGAGCGAGCACTGCAAGAGACGGGACTGATGGTTCAGCCCGAAGGTACGGGAATCTATATTAAGGATGCAAACGGCAAACTGGCTCTGATAGGAGTAGGCGTAGAGGAAACGGATGCAGAGGGCAATAAGAAAACCGTCATCAAGCTGACGGCTGACAATATCAAGCTGGAGGGCCTGGTGACGGCCAACGGCTACTTCAAGGTGAAGGAAGACGGCAGCATCGAGGCTGTGAATGGAACATTCCGAGGCCACGTGTACGCTGAGGGTGGAGCCATAGGTGGTTTCAGCATAGGAAACGGGCACATAGGTGGTGCAGATGTAATTTATAACGAAGATGGCACAATAGAGGTGAAGGATACCGAAAACGGTCTGTTCTTGTATGATGACATGATAGGGTTCAACGACAAGGGACGGCAAGCCATATTCGGCACGTGGAACAACTACGGGCAACCTATGCTATGCCGGTTGGTGGATACTGCCACTGATTACAACTTCGATTTTGGCATATCCCCGAAGTATGGCATCGTGTTCGACATAGAAAACTCCATGAACGGAAACTTTGCCTTTGCGGGTAAGGGTTCTGGTGTGCTGAACGGTGCTATGGACGGATATGCATACAAAAAAATAGCCCTTGACAAGGCGAACACGGTGTTTGTCGGCTATATGGACCTGCAGGCTGCGACCCGCTTCATCGTTAAGGCGACGCAAGGTTCTACCGTTGTGGCACTGCCCAAGATAGGGCAAGTGAGGGATGGTTTGGCCATTGGAAAGAATACCCCATTCTGTATGAGAATAACTATCATCGCCGATATAGGGTCGAGCAACTACAAGGTGTGTGGACGCTACAGCCAGCAGGACAGCAAAAAGGAATATCCTTGGAACACCGAGGAACTGCCTGTGATGGTAGATTGGGATGGCGGACACTACGAAACGCTGAATATGGGTAAGGGAGATACGCTTGAGGTGCTACTGGTATATGACCCAGACAGCACCGAGACGCTGAACGGCTGGCCAACGAAATATACGGCAAGAATCATCAATAAACTATCATAACAAAAAGAGAGATACGACTATGGCACTGACAGAAGAAGAGAAGAAGGAACTGGTCCAGGATGTTGTGAACCAGATAAAGACAGACAGTCAGAGTGTGGACGAGCTGG
>ENA-UEQH01000898-UEQH01000898.1-human-gut-metagenome-genome-assembly--contig:-NODE-898-length-13915-cov-43.529845_pt1 | contig 13915 bp, 10 predicted proteins | sample MGYA00242945_ERZ507943 | MGnify/ENA primary metagenome ERZ507943 (study PRJEB26167, sample SAMN06115418) | human gut metagenome | host: Homo sapiens | place: China:Hubei | collected 2015-03-06... | reverse complement strand
GACCGTACACCAAAAATCAAGTCTTGGAGGATACGACTATGACGAAATTGCTTTCCTGCCGCTTCAATATGGACACCGGCTGCGTGGAGCTGCTGCTCCGGGATGGCACCACCGTTGCCATCGACTGCATCGTCATTGAGGACGAATACGGCAACACCCCGGCGCAGCGGGCAGAGCTGAACTGGCTGCTGTACAATAAGCCGCTGGAGTATGCACAACTCGTGCTGGGTGAGGAGATGGAGCACTATCTCTCGCTGGGGTGTGACCACGGCAGGCTGGAAGATTAAGTGCACCCCATAAAGAACACGATGCCCGCCGGCCTATGTTTTTCGCCATAAGCTGGTGGGCATCTTCTATTATAGCGTTTTCTTTCGACCCTGTGGTCTATTCGGCTTGTGGTTCATGCTCAACCCATGGTCTGGCTCTACAATCGGCTGATACCGAACCAGTCCACTGCTTCATCGCCACCGATAGCTGGTCAACGCCGCTATCCTCTATCTTTATTATACTACAAATGCGTAAACGTTCAAGTAGTCGAAACCGGGAAGGCTGAAATTTTCGTTCAATCGTATTATACATGTTTCAACACTTGGTTGCCCCTGCTTTAGGCCCTGATAACACCGCCCGCATTTTATTCCTATCACAAAAAGCAGTTTTTCTATCACAGAAACGGTTCAGCTACCGTCCGAGATTGTGATACAATAAGAAAAAAGGAAAACAAAATAGATAAGGAGTTTTTCCGCTATGGCTACGATCGAAAAGAAGAAATCCGGCACCACCGACCTTACGGTGGGCAAGCCGCTGTTCCAGATCTTGCGGTTCGCCTTGCCGCTGGTGCTGGGCACCTTGTTCCAGCAGCTGTACAGCTTTGCGGATACCGTCATCGTAGGGCGGTGTCTGGGCACCGATGCGCTGGGCTCGGTGGGCACCACCTACTCCCTCAACTTTCTCATTCTGGGCTTTGTGCAGGGTGCCTGCGTGGGCTTTGGCATCCCGGCGGCAGAGACCTTTGGCGCAAAGGATAAGGACGGACTGCAAAAATACCTGCTGAACGGCGCACTGCTCTGTCTGGTGCTGAGCGTAGTGTTCACCGTGCTTACCACCCTGATGGCAGGGCCGCTGCTCCGGCTCATCCATACGCCGGAGCAGCTGTACGCCGATGCGGTGCTCTACATCCGAATCATTTTTCTGGGCATCCCGGCTACGGTGCTGTATAACTACGCCTCCAGTGTGCTGCGGGCACTGGGCGATTCCCGGCACCCGTTTTATTTCCTGCTGGTCGCCAGCGTGGTGAATATTCTGCTGGACTACCTCTTCATCGTGCCGCTGGGCATGGGGGTGGACGGCGCCGCCCTTGCCACTGTGCTCAGCCAGCTGCTCAGCGGCGAACTGTGCGCTTACTGGTTCTTTACCCGCACGGCAAAGCTGGAGGGGCTTTCCTTCCGGCAGCCGCGCACCCTGCTTTCGGCAGAGCACTGCAAGCGGCTGGCCTATATCGGCCTTCCCATGGGGTTTGAATACTCCGTCTCGGCCATCGGCGCAGTCATCATGCAGGACGCCATCAACCTGCTGGGCAGCACCGCCGTGGCAGCCCAGACTGCCGGCGAAAAGATCCGTCAGATGTTCACCCTGCCTATGGAGAGCGTGGGCATGGCCATGGCTACCTATGTGGGGCAGAACCACGGCGCACACCGTACCGACCGCATCCGGCAGGGCATCAAGGACGGCTGCATGGTGCAGCTGCTCTACTGCGCCGTGGCGTGGGGCGTGATCTTTTTCATCAAGCCCTACGCGGTGGGGCTGGTGCTGGGCGATGCCGACCCTGCCGTCACGGCGGGCGCGATCCAGTACCTCAGCGTCATGAGTATGCTGTTCTGCTTCCACGGCCTGCTGATGATCTTCCGCAACACTTTGCAGGGGCTTGGTTACAGCGTGCTGGCCATCGTTTCCGGCGTGGGCGAGCTGATCGGCCGCAGCCTTGGCGGCGTGCTGGCGGTAAAGACCAGCCTTGGTTATCTGGGCATCTGCCTTTCCAACCCCTTTGCATGGGGCTTGGCGATGTTCTACTGCCTGTTCATGGTCTGCCGCATCCTCCGGCGGGAGACGCAGACCGAAGCCTGAAACTTATAAAAAACACGAAGGCCCGTGGGGAACTCCCCACGGGCCTTTGTGTTTCTGAAGAAGAATTAAAGAAGATTGGAAATGGCTTTTTAGTCCTCTGCCATACCGATCAGGTCAAACTTTTCGGTGGAGACAGTCACCGTAAAGTCCTTCTTGGCAGGCTTTGCGAACTTGACCCAGATGGTGCGGTCAGGCAGGTTGTAGTACCAGCCGGACTCTGCGGCCTCCCAGCCATCGCGGACGATGAACTGAGGAAGCTGCTGTCCGTCCACGCTGGCCCAGAGCGCGCCCTTTTTCTTGCTGACCAGCTTCAGGGTCATGCGCTCCACAGGGGAAGTGTAGCTGCCCTCGGTGGCAAAGCGGATGTCGGTGCGGTCACCGGCCTTGACCGTGATGGTAGTCTTGGCGTAAACGCCGTTTTTGTAGTCCTCGGTGTGACCGTCGTCATCGTACAGCACAAAGCTGGTGTCGGTCTCGGCAGCGACCAGCAGGTCGATCTGGCGCATGGTGTCCTTGAGGATATGCTTGACATCCTCGGTGGTCACCACGACAGCGGAGCCGCGCAGGAACATGGGGATGCTTGCCAGCGTCACCGGGATCTCGATGGTCTGGCCGCCCTCGTATGCGCGCAGGTCGTCGTTCATATCGTACCATGTGCAGCCTGCGGGCAGGTAGATGGTGCGGGTAGTGGCACCCTTTTCCACCACGTTCGCCACCAGAATGCTCTTGCCGAACATAAAGGTCAGGTTCTTGTCGGTGTAGCACTTGGGGTCGTCCGGGAACTCAAGGAACAGCGGACGCCATGCCGGCATACCGTTCTGGTTGCTCTCGTACATCAGGGAGTACAGGGTGGGCATCAGACGGTAGCGCAGCTGGTAGGCTGCACGGATGTAGGGCAGATTCTCCTCGTACATCCACGGCTGGGTGACGGTATTATCGTTGTTGGCGGAGTTCAGGCAGAAGCGCGGCTGGAAGATGCCGTTCTGCAGCCAGCGGAGCAGCAGCTCAGCCTCGGGTGCGGGGCCTGCAAAGCCGCCGATATCGCAGCCCATGTTGGAGCAGCCGGACAAGCCCATGCCCAGAATGGTGGCAATGTTGAACTTGACGGTGCGCCAGTCGGTCAGGTTATCGCCGCCCCACACCTGTGCGTAGCGCTGGATACCGGCGTAGCCTGCGCGGTTGATGATGTAGGGACGCTCGCCGGGGTACACATCTGCCAGCGCCTGCTTGGCGGTATAGGCCATCAGGTTGGAGTGCAGGATCTTCAGCTCTGCCATGGTGCCCTTTTTGCCCTCAAAGTCGCACTGGGCATCGCGGTCCTCTACGCCGTCCATCTCGCAGTTGTCGTTCCAGACGGTCTTGGTGCCCTTTTTGAGGATGTTCTCTTCCAGCAGTTGCTTCCAGGTGTTGCGGCCATTGGGGCCGGTGAAGTCGAAGAAGCGTCCCTCGCCGCCCCACCAGCGGCCATAGTACGGAGCCTTACCGTCCGGGGTCTTGATAAAGACATCGTTCTTTTCAAACAGGTCGATGTAGGGGTGGTGCTTCAGGATGCCGGGCTTCAGGTTGGGGATGACATTGATGCCCCGGGCGTTCATGTTCTCAAAGAACTTCTCCGGCTCCGGGAAGCGCTTGTAGTTCCAGTTGAACACATAGCGCAGGTTGTCCTTTTCGCCGCTGGAATAGCCGGACGCCAGCCAGAAGTTGTCGATGAGGATGCCCTCTTTTTCGTGCTTGTCGATGACCTTGTAGATCTCCTCGTCGCAGTTCTTTTCCAGCTCGGCGTAGTACATGGTGGAGGCGCAGTAGCCCAGAGACTGCTTGGTGGGCAGGGCGCTGCGGCCGGTCAGCAGGGTGTACTCGTTGAGGATCTCCGGCAGGGTCTCACCGGCCAGCAGGAACAGGTCGATGTCGCCGCCGTCGGTCTGGTAGTAGCAGTAGCGCTCCCAATAACCGGACAGCTCCTCGCCAAGGTCGAACACGCAGTCGTAGGAGTTGTGGTAGAACAGACCCACCGGGCGCAGGTCGTGCTCATTTACCCGGATATAGAAGGGGATGTGCTTGTACATGGGGTCGCCGGTCTCGGGGTCGTGACCGATGGCATCCTTGGGGGACATCCGCAGGCGGCAACCATTTTTGTCCAGATGGCCGGTCTTTTCGCCAAAGCCGTAGAAATGGTCAAATTCCCGGTCCACCTTGGAAAAATGGCTCAGACGGCCGATCTGATCTTTCTCAAAGGCGCGCTCCCGCAGATCCTGATAGATCAGCTTGCCGGACTTATCGAACAACTCAAAGTGGAAGGGCTTTTTGAACAGCTTCAGGGTGACGTGTACGGTCTCAAAGGTCAGGGTCTTTTCGTCCTCGGCGCAGGGGACATCCAGCGCGGTGATGCGGGTTCGCTCGTCCTTGAGCAGGGTGTCCATCCGGTCCTCCCACGCGGTGGTCACCAGCGTGTAGGACTCCTCCTCCATGGGGGTGCCCTTGTCGAAGTGCACCCGGATGCGGATGATATCGTCTGTCATGAAAACCAGCTTCACATCGGCAGCATCGCCGTGGATGAGGTAGCCGTTTTCGGTCTTTTCAAAGGATTCAAAACTACGCAGCAGCATAAGAGGTTCCTCCGTACAGTGTTACATACCGATCAGGTCGAACTGCTCGAACGAAACGGTCAGCTCGTGATCCTTAGCGGGATTTGCGTACTTGACCTCCACAGCCTTTTTGCTCTGGCTGTAATACCAGCCCTCGGCAGCGGCGTCAAACTTGCGGCGGTTGAGGAAGTGCTCGATCTTGCGGTCATCCAGCGTGACCCAGAAGGGGCTCTTTTCCTTGGCGATCATCTCCACCTTGATGGTCTCAACGGTGTTCTTGTAGCTACCCTCGGAGGCAAAGTTCATGGTCACCCGCTCGCCTGCGGTGGTGGTGATGGTGATCTTGCGGTACACGCCGCTCTTGAAATCGTTGGTGATGCCGTCGTCATCGTACAGGGTCGTGGTGGTGGTGCCCTTGGGTGCCACGATGAGGTGCAGAGCGGTGGTGTGGTCGCCCTCCATGGTCATCAGCTGGTTGTCTGCCATGGCAATCACTGCGCCCTCGCGGACGAACATGGGGATGGTAGCCATGGTGACCGGCACCTCAATGGTCTGGCCGCCCTCGTAGCAGCGGAACTTATCGTTCCAGTCGTACCACTTGCAGCCTGCGGGCAGGTAGACGGTGCGGGTCTTGGCACCCTCCTCCAGAACGTTAGCCACCAGAATATCCCGGCCGAACAGGAACTCGAAGCTTTCCTCCCAGACCTTGGGGTCGTTCTGGAAGTCGTAGACCAAAGCACGCATGATGGGCGCACCGGTTTGGCTGGCCTCGTACTCGGCGCTGTAGAGATAGGGGGTAAAGCGGTAACGCAGCAGGATGGCGTCCCGGATGGTATCCGCAGACTCCCGGAACATCCACGGCTCGGTGACGGTGTTATCGTTGGAGGCGGAGTGAATGGAGAAGCGGGCCTGGAAGATGCCGTTCTGCACCCAGCGCACGAACAGCTCCTCGGTGGGTGCGGGGCCTGCAAAGCCACCGATGTCCGCGCCCTCGTTGGGCTGGCCGGACAGACCCATGCCGGTGATGATGGGGATATTGTACTTCAGGCTCTTCCAGCTGGTGTAGTTGTCGCCGCACCAGGTCTGGGCGTAGCGCTGGATACCGGCGCTGCCGCTGCGGCAGACCATGTAGGGGCGTGCCTTGGCGTTGTGCTCCACCACGGCATCGGCACCCACCTTGCACATCAGGGTGCTCATGAGGGGCTTCAGCTGGCCGATGGTGCCGCCCTTGCCGTCAAAATCGCAGGTGCAGTCCTTGTCCATCAGGCTGTCGTACTCACAGTTGTCGTTCCAGACGGAATCGGTGCCCACGGCAATGATGGACTCGGTGAGGTACTTCTTCCATGCTGCACGGCCCTCGGGCTTGGTGAAGTCCCAGAATGCGCCGTCGCCGCCCCACCATTTGCCGACACCGTAGGTCTCGGGGTTTTTGCTGTCCTTCACAAAGACGCCGTCCTGCACAAACTCATCAAAGCGGGGATGGCACAGTAGGATGCCGGGCTTGACGTTGGGCACGTTCTGGGCGTGCTTTTCGTTCATGGCGTGGAAGTAGCCGCTGGGATCCTTGAAGCGGTCGGTGTTCCATGTAAAGACGCAGCGCTTGTTGTTCTGGCTGGTATAGCCGCTGGACAGGTGGAAGCCATCGATGGGGAAGCCCTCTTCCTTGATGGTGTCGATAAAGCCCAGCACAGCATCATCACTGTCCTTTTCCAGCTCGGGGTAGTACATACTGGAGCCCTGATAGCCCAGCGCACGCTTGGGCAGCAGTGCCGGACGGCCGGTCAGCAGGGTGTAGTTGTCCACGATGCGGGCGATGGTGTCGCCGCCGATCAGGAAGCAGTCCAGATCGCCGCCGTCTGCCTGAAAATAGGTGTAGCGGGGCCAGTAGTTGCTCTTTTCGCAGCCCATGTTGAACACGGACTCGTAGAAGTTGTGGTAGAACACGCCCACAGCCTTGTGGGTGTCGCGGTCCAGACGGATGTAGAAGGGGATGTGCTTGTAAAGGGTATCCATCTTCTCGGCATCGTAGCCCATGGCATCGGTGGCGCGCTCCCGCTGGAAGGTCTTGTTCTTATCCAGCAGGCCGCTCTTTTCGCCAAAGCCGTAGAAGCAGTCGTCCTCCTTTATCCGGCTGTAAGCCACCACGCGGTTGTTGGCGTCCTTGACGAAGGGGTTGCCGGGCAGGGTGCTGTACAGCTCCGCGCCGTCCGCAGCCAGCAGCCTGAAGTTGATGGGGTCTTTGTCCACCACCAGCGTCACCTTGCCGGTGGCAAAGGTGAGGGCGCTGTCATCCTCGGTGACCTGTGCGGCAAAGGGCTCCACACGGGTACGCTCACCCTTGAACAGCTCGTCCATCCGATCCTCCCATGCGGTGGTCATCAGGACGTAGGACTCCTCTGCCAGCTCATGGTCAAAGCTTGCGCGGACGCGGACAATCTCATCGGTCACAAAGCAGACCTTGATATCAGCATTATCAGTATGCAGCAGGAAAGCGCCGTCCTTGCGCTCCATGCCGGTAAAACGGGAGCAGATCTCCATAGTTTTTATTCCTCTCGTTGGATTTTGATAAAAAATGCCCCCATTCCCCCTCAGATGCAGGATATCTTCAGAGAAATGGGAGCAACGTTTTCGTTGCTTTACCCGGAAATGTCAGGGCTTAGAACGTCCAGCCAAGGCTGGGGACCAGACCGCACAGGTACGGGATGCACAGCGAAATGGCAGGGATGAAGGTGACAAGGAACAGTGCCACGACCATGGCGGCGAACAGCGGCACGATGTACTTGGTAACACCTTCGATCTTGACCTTGCCGACGCCGCAGCCCACGAACAGGCAGGAGCCCACCGGAGGAGTGACCGAGCCAATGCCAAGGTTCATGATGAGCATGATGCCGAACTGCACATCGCTCATGCCGATGCTGCGGGTGATGGGCAGGAAGATGGGGGTGAAGATCAGGACAGCCGGGGTCAGATCCAGGAACATACCCATGACCAGCAGGAACACGTTCATGACCAGCAGGATGACGTAGCGGTTGCTGGAAATGCTCATCAGAGCATTGCTGATGGCGGCGGGGATGCCGGAGTAGCTCATGACGTAGGACATGATGGAGGAAGCGGCGATCAGGAACAGGATGGTGGCGCTGCTCTCCATGGTGTCTGCCAGCAGGTCGTAGAAGCTCTTGAAGGTCATCTCCTTGTACAGGATGGACAGCAGGCCGCAGTACAGGCACAGCACCACACCGGCCTCAGTAGCGGTGAAGAAGCCTGCCAGAATGCCGCCCATGACGATGATGACGGCCAGCAGAGAAGGAACTGCGTCAATGATGATCTTGACGGCGGGATCGGGATCCTTGACGTCGGAGGACTTATAGCCCTTCTTGACGGCGATGAACACCGCCAGACCAGCCACACACAGACCCATCAGGATGCCGGGCAGGTAGCCGCCCATGAACAGAGCAGCCACAGAGACGCCGCCGGCGGTGATGGAGTAAAGGATCAGCGGGCCGGACGGGGGGATCAGGATTCCGGTGGGGGCAGAGCAGATGTTGACGGCTGCGGAGTAGTTGGGGTCGTAACCCTCATCCAGCTCCAGCGGAGCCATGATGGAGCCCATGGCAGAGGTAGCTGCCACGGAGGAGCCGGAAACGGCACCAAAGAACATATTGGCCAGAACGTTGGTGGCAGCCAGATAGCCGGGCATTTTGCCCACGGCCAGACGTGCCAGACGGACAAGGCGCTTTGCAATGCCGCCCTTGTTCATGATGTTGCCGCCCAGAGAGAAGAAGGGCAGCGCCAGCAGAGAGAAGGAGTCGATACCCGAGAAGCAGCGCTGTGCGGCGGTCAGGGCGAAAATTGCGGGATCCATGCTGAACAGTGCCGTGAAGATGGATGCAATGCCGATGCCTGCCGAGATGGGTACACCGGCCAGCAGCATGACAAAGAAGGAACCGAACAGCAGTAACGTAGCCTGTGCAACCATTATGCGTTTTCTCCTTTCTTTTCCTTACGCTCCGCGAAGAGCTGTACATACTTCAGCACGCGAGCCAGAATGATGAACACGCCGGAGATTGGCAGGATGGAATACAGGAACTTGAAGGGGATGCGCATGACCGAGGAAACGTTAGTGGCGTTTGCAGTCAGCTTCCAGCCGCCGTAAACAAAGACGTAGCCCACAAAGAACACGATGGCGGCTTCGATGAACACGCTGAGCACAACGTTGAACGCACCCTTTGCGCGCCCCTTGACCAGATCCAGTGCCAAGTGCTTATCCTTGTAGAAGCAGTAGGCGGAACCGATCATGGAGGCCCAGATTAGGACATAGCGCAGAAACTCGTCTGTTACAGTGGAGGGGTTACGCAGGATCCAGCGGGTAAAGATCTGCCAGGTGCCGCCTGCCAGCAGGGCGAACATTGCCACAGCCATCAGGAAGCGCATGACATTATCCAGAATTTTATCCAGTTTTTTCACAAGATCATCTCCTTGAACTCATTCCCTCCCGCGCAGCTGCGCAGGAGGGAAGAATGGAAAACAATGAGGTCGGCGTTTAGGCCATTGCGCGGATCTCTTCCACGACCGCGTAGGTGGTGGGGTTGGAGGTCTTGAGGTTGTCGTAGATGGGCTGCACAGCGGCCTGGAATGCGGCGATATCCACATCCTTGACCAGCTCCACACCGTTCTGGTTCACAGCCTTGTCCAGCACCTCGTCCTCGAACTTCTTCCAGGCGTCCTTGTACTCCTCGGTAGCAGTCTTGGCGCACTCGGCCACGATGGACTTCTGCTCGTCAGAGAACTTGTTCCACACGCTGGAGGCGATGACCACCATATCGGGAATGCGGGTGTGCTCATCGAAGCAGTAGTACTTGGTCACATCGCCGTGGTCACGCAGTGCGGTGACGTTGTTCTCGGCACCATCGATGACGCCCTGCTGCATTCCGGTGTAGATATCGCTGTAACCCATAACGGTAGCGGAGCCGCCAAGGCAGTTCATCATGTCGATGGCCATCTGGCTGTCCATGGTGCGGATCTTCAGACCCTTCAGGTCAGCCGGGGTGCGGATGGCGGTAGCCTTGGTGTAGAAGGAGCGTGCGCCGGAATCCAGCCAGGTCAGGCCGCGGAAGCCCTGATCGTCGGTGGACTCAAAGACAGCCTTTGCAGAGTCGCTGTCCATGTAGCTGTAGTAGTGTGTCTGATCGTTGAACACATAAGGCACGGAGAAGGCGTTGTACTTCTCGCTGAAGTTGCCCAGGGTGGAAGCGGAGACCTTTGCCATATCCAGTGCGCCTGCCTGGATCTGGGAGATCATGTCAGCCTCGCTGCCCAGCGTGCCGTTGGGGATGATCTGGATGTTGATGCTGCCGCCGGTCTTTTCCTTGACCTGCTCTGCAAAGCTGGTCAGCTGGATGTGCACAGCGTGATCCTCAGCCAGATTGTGGCCCAGCTTCAGGTTGAAGCTGCCGCCGGCGGCGGCAGAAGCTGCGCCGGAACCGGCAGTGCTGCCGGAGGAACCGCCGCAAGCGGTGAGCAGAGCAGATGCCCCAGCAACTGCCATGACCTGTACGAACTGTCTGCGAGTGATTTTCATAGTGTTTTTCCTTCCTTATCTTGTTTCATCGTATCCCACGATCACAGCCAACCGGCTGTGAAACAGCATAATTGCGGTGCAGCACTCAGGACGCGCTGCGCTGAAAGCAATCCTTTCCCATTTGGATCAGGTCTTTCAGGTTGAGCCCCCACAGGCTCTTGGAGCGCTGCCAGTCCTTGCCGGTCTCTTTGGCAAGCACCTTTGCAAACCGCTCCGGGGTTGCCGGCAGCAGGCTTCCCTTGGGGATCATCACTGCCATCTGACGGCTCTGGAAGATGTAGAAATACTGATCATCCTCCACCAGCCGGTCAATCTTTGCAAAGGGGATGTGCGCGCCGTTTTCCACGTCCACGCCGTTATCGTTGACCCGGCAGCTTACGGTGGTCTCGGCACCGCCCCGCTGCATGATGACGCCCTCTGCCGCCACCCGGCTCAGAAAGTCCGGCATGGCGAACATGGCACAGCCCACCAGCAGGCAGAGCACCTTGACAATGGTAGGAATGGCGGTGAACAGCGCCGCCATCACCAGCACAAAGGCCGCTGCAAGCCACAGAAGATGCCGCAGCCCCTCGTAGGTGTAGAACTCTGTGCGGAACATCCGGCGGATGGTCTCATCGTTAAAGACCACTTTGGCTTCAAAATGATTTTTTGAGGTCTGCATGGATGAGCTCCTTTCGAACGGTCACGAAATGCAAGCAATACATTTGTCGATAAGCACAAAAATATTGAAGCAACCTTGTGCATTTGGTCAATCTCGTCTCCTTGCGCCATTATCATACTAAAAAATACATGGGTTTTCCGCAGATTTTGTGATTTAAATGTTGCAAAATGTGATATGTACTGATATACTAGGGCAAAAAAAAAAAAAAGACGTAAAAGAATGATTGTTGTTTTTTTTTTTTTTAACAAGAAACAGGAGCGGCTATGGGCATCGAACGTGTCTCGCATTATATCGATAATGTCCTTACGGAAGCACAGGCGCGGATGGGGCTGCGCGACACCCGGCTTCTGGTCACATGGTACACGAACCGGGAAAACAAGCAGTCTGTGGTGCACTCCCACCCGTACCACGAGCTGGTGCTCCCCATCGGCGGCAGCACGGTACGCTACTCGGTGGACGGCAGCGTGTATCTGGTCCATGTGGGGGAGCTGATCTACTTTCCCTCTCAGGTCTACCACTCCGGCAACTTCAACATTGATGACGACCAGTCGGATCGTCTGGTCGTCCAGATCGATGACGCCCTCTGGCAGGCCACCCGCCGGCGCGTGAACCTGAAAAACACAGGCTGGCTGCAGCAGCTCACCGTGCTGGACAGCGAAGCCTGCCGCAAGTGGGATTTTGCGGGGCTTTTCGTCCGTATGGGGCAAAGTCTGGAGCTGCCGGGCTCTATCCGGGACACCGTTTTTGAGGCGCAGGTCGCTGAGATGATGCTGCTCATCACGCAGGCCACCGGCAGCGGACAGACCACTGCGCCCAGCAGTACCAGTGTGCTGGTCGCGCGCGCCGTGGCCTACCTGCAGGCGCATTATCAGGACCCGACCCTGACCACCGCGCAGCTGGTGCAGGAGCTTTACGCCAGCCGGGAGCACCTTTCCCGCGCGTTCAAAGAGTGCACTATGGAGAGCATCCACAACTACCTGACCTATCTGCGGATGCAGCACTGCCGCAAGGCGCTGGAGGAGGGCGTTTCCGTCCTGAACGCCTGCACCGAGAGCGGCTTTCCGGATTACAGCAGCTTCCTCAAAACTTTCCGCCGCCTGTACGGCATCACCCCTGCAGAATACCGTACGCAACATCGTCGGTAAATCGCAGAGATCAAAGCGCTTCTGACAGTGTATCCATATGATAAAGTAGGACTACACTGCGCATACCGATAATTACTGTTTATAGATCGAGGGTTTATTATTCCGTATAAGCCCTGCTATCACCGCATTCCTGCAATAAAATTTGCAAAACCATATTGACGCACCTTATAAACTGTGACACTCTCTGTCACAAATCCCACCGAGTTCGTAATAAAATGCGAACCAGCGAGGGTTTGTTCTCCATGAAAAGATTTACCGCCCCGCAACACACCCGATCAATTTTGCCGCCGATTCACCCGACAAAATCATCGCTGCGCTGCGTGAGCGGTATTTTTCTTTTGATATCGACCAATTGGCAATCTGGACATTCATTTCCTCAGTGCCCTGCCGGGAAGAATCCAAAGAGCGGCGGAACGCTCTTTGGCACACGACTTTGCTTGTAAAGTCTAGTGTGTTACACCTTGGTTCCGGCTGATGCGGAAAAGGGACTGCGAGCAAATGCGGCAAGCACCTGTTCTGTGGCAGAAGGATGCGTGGATGGGCATGCTGTTGACAATCTCCGCCCACCCAGCGCAGGCTTGCAGAGGAACCAATGGTGTACGTTCCCCGTCCTGCAGTATCGACGCCTTTTTTAAGAATTATAGCTATGTCAAGAGGGCTGGCACCGTCCAGCCCTCTCTATTTTTACCAAAGTTTCCCTTGCATTTTCTTGCAAATCGCTGAAAGCAACGCATTCTCGAAACTTTTTGTTGACACAACTCGATTTTTGTGGTAATCTATCCCAACAATTTAATATAACATATTCATAAATGATTCAGCTCGGCCAATACGAACGCCGGAGCAGTTTTATAACTTTCAATCGCTACATAACAAACCCGAACCAAGGCCATCCCGGAAGGGATGGTCAGGTTCAGGTTGTTGTGTGGCGATTTTTTATTGCCAAATCCAGCACCGTACCTTGAAAACCGCATGACCGTCTGCATGGGATACACGGCGAAGACCCCCAAGTGGGAGAGCCGGAAAACGCCGCCGGAAGGGGGTAGGAAATCCATGCAGAGAGAACGGTACACCCAATATCAACTGGTCAAAATGGCCAGTTGATTTTCCACGACACTTTCAATTTGAGAAAATGTCAAAATTCAGAGAAAATCAATGTGGTCAAATTGGCCACATTGATTTTCCGTAACGCTAGTGAAAAGAGAGGGGGCATCTCTATGTATATGACAAATGAAGGATGGGCGCAAAATAATCAGGATTATTTGAAAGAATCGTATGAGAAAACGGATTTTACTGCCGGAGGATACGCTATCCGCAAAATCATCTGCGGCGGCTGTGGTCGAGTATTCTACACCACGTCCGGTTCCAAAAAATACTGTCATAGCTACTGGTGCGGCAATCGGGCCAACAGTCGGCGGCAACGGGAATACCGTCAAATGCTCCGTCAGGATCTAGTCTGCCAGTGCTGCGGCGAAAAATTCACGCCCAAACGTGCAGGTGCCCGTTATTGCAGCAATGCCTGTCGGCAAAAAGACTATCGAAAACGTGTTACGGATGCTGCAAGTGTTCAAAATGAGCACTTGGTTAAGCGTAACGCATCTGCCAAATAAACCTCAACTCCTCCCGAATGCGGGAACGGAAATCCATCAACCTGTTACGGAAAACCAAGTGGTCAAAATGATCACATTGTTTTTCCGTAACGCCTCAAGGTCGTTGAAAATCAGGTTGCCAAGATGACAACCTGATTCTGACCGTAACAGAATCAGTGGGTCAAAATGGCCCACTGAAAAAGCCGGACGAGCTGTGGGCAGGGATTCGCAAATCTTTG
>ENA-UEQH01000896-UEQH01000896.1-human-gut-metagenome-genome-assembly--contig:-NODE-896-length-13933-cov-5.409931_pt1 | contig 13933 bp, 7 predicted proteins | sample MGYA00242945_ERZ507943 | MGnify/ENA primary metagenome ERZ507943 (study PRJEB26167, sample SAMN06115418) | human gut metagenome | host: Homo sapiens | place: China:Hubei | collected 2015-03-06 | study... | reverse complement strand
GTGAGTACATGGAACGCATGGGTTACGGCGACCAGCCTTATATCGTTTTCAAACACAAGGATATCGAGCGGGAACATCTCCATATCGTGTCATTACGTGTCGATGAGAACGGACATAAGCTACCGCATGATTTCGAGGCCCGGCACTCGATGGAGATTCTGCGTGACTTGGAACGCAAATACGGCCTGCATCCGAGTATCAAAGGCGAGGAGCAGACGGAGACTTCCCCCCCCCGATCTTCGGAAAATAAACTATAAGGCGGGCAACGTCAAACAACAGATATCGTCTGTCGTCAGGTCATGCCTGCGGAATTACAAATGCTCGTCCTATGGCGAGTTCCGCACCTTATTGGAACTGTTCAATGTCTCGGTCGAGGAACGCACGGGAACCGTCGACGGACGGGACTATGCCGGAGTGATTTACGGTGCCATGACCGACGATGGCTACGGTATCGGCACGCCGTTCAAATCGAGCCGTATCGGAAAGGATGTCGGCTATAAGGCCCTTCAAAAGTATTATGAGCGGTCGAAGAGCGCGTTGAAGCAGGACGGGACACTCGACCGGCTGCGGCAAACAGTCAAAGACGCCATGAGCCCGGACAATACAAGGGAAGAGTTTCGGCAACTGTTGAAAGCGGACGGTATCGATGTCGTGTTCCGCATAAATCCCGTGGGAAGGATTTACGATGCGACCTTCATCGACCACAACGCAGGCATCGTTGCCAACGGTTCGCTACTGGGAAAAGAGTTTTCGGCCAATGTTTTCAATGAATTGTATCCGGCACCGAAACAGGCGCAACAGGTCGCAGAACAACACGTGGAACAGAAACATGAAGTGCAAAACCATGCCGCCAATCCTATTTCTGGCATTGTCGATACGGTATTGGATTTGGCCGACACGCAGGCTTATGAAGAACAGCAACGGCAGATGCAACAAAGGCGTAAAAAAAGACGACATCGTTCCTGATACGAAAAACGGGGTCTGATATGGATCAGATCCCGTTTCTCATTGTTCCCTGTCGGCTTTCCGTCGTGGCCTCCCCGTGCCACCGGCATCTTCTATTTCTCTGCCGGAATAAAAGTTATTGCCTGCCCGCCCCGTTCAGCCATCTCGATGCGTATGGTATCTCGTGCCGTCACCGCCCGCTTCCCGATCAGGTATGCCTCCGGATTGCGCCCCGCATCCGGAGCATCGGCATATATGGTCGCGGTATACGTCACTCCGGGTTCGAGGAAGTCGAGCTTCTGCACGAGCGTCCTTGCCTTCTCGTCCGTTCCTGCCCCGAGAAAGTATCTGTCTTTGGCCCGTCTTGCAACGACGATATAGTCGCCGATCTCTCCCTGCAATGCCTTCGACCAGTCGCAGTCTGCGTCGAAGTCGCGGAAGAACCGGAATGCGGGATGCCCTTCGTAGTTCTCGATCAGGTCTGCGGCCATCTGCAGGGGCGAGTATATGATCACCCAGTTTGCTATCTGCCGTGCCAGCGTGGTCTTTATGCAGCATTCCGCGTTGGGCCCGTTCCACTCGATCCGTCCCTTGTCGGCCTTCGCTGTGGAATAGTCGATGTCGAAGATTCCCGGAGTGTAGTCCATCGGTCCGCTCAGCATCCTCACGAAGGGCAGCGTCGTGAGATACTCTGCCGAATTCCCTTCCGACCATGCGTTCCATTCCATGCCCCGCGCCCCTTCGCGTGTCATCATGTTGGGCCACGTGCGTCGTATCCCCGTCTCCTTTATCGGCTTGTGTACGTCGAGCATGATCCGGTATTTCGCCGCCGTTTCCACGACCCGCTGATAGTGCTGCACTCCATACTGCGAATGATGGAGGTAACCGCCTTTGAATCCCCCTGCATATCCCGTTTTGAGCGTGTGAACCCCCAGTTCGGCATACCTCCTCATCGCTGCTTCCATGACGGCTTCGTACTCAGAATATTTCCTCCCGTTTCATTGTGCATCCACAGTTGCACGCCCTTTTCACGGGCATAGGCGGCTATTCGCTCCAGATCGAAATCCGCATAGGGTTCGAGGTAGTCGAACTGCTGGTTTCCGCCCCAGTTCTCCCATCCTTTGTTCCAGCCCTCGAACAACACTCCTTGTATGCCGTTTTCCGCAGCAAAGTCGATGTGCCGGATGGCATTCCGTGTCGTTGCTCCGTGTCGCGGCCCCATCGTCCATACCTGCGTTCCGAGGTGCATTCCCCACCATACGCCGACGTACTTCTGCGGCACGATCCATGAGGTATCCTCGATCTTCGAAGGTTCGTTCAGGTTGAGCACCAGCGACGAGTTTATCAGGCCTACGGCCCTGTCTGCTATCTGTATCGTGCGCCAGGGCGTCGTGAAGCGTCCCGGAATGTACGCCTTCACGCCGTCGGGCAGGGGCGCGAGGTCGGCTTTCAGCACCCCCGCACTGTCGCGCCTCAATACCATTTCGGGCCAGTCGTACAGGGCCGCCTCGTGCACGGCTCCGAATATTCCGTCCCCAGTGCGGAACGTGAAGGGCGTGTTTGCATCCGTAATCCGTGCGACGGGCTGCTCGCGGTACTGAAGTTCATAGGTCTCGAAATTGCCGGGTATGGACCACGACATCGTATGACCCTCATTTGCGAACCGGAATTCCGTCAGTTCGTCCGTCACGGCCAGCGAATCGGGCTGCGCCAGTTCGTAGCGAAATGCTATTCCGTCGTCGAATGCGCGGAAGCGGAGCGTGAAGGCCATGCTTTTATCCGGCTTCCGCACTGCGACGGACATTTCGTTGTAACGGTTGCGGTGCCGTTTGTTCTCGCCCCAGGGGGCTGTCCACAGCCCGTCGTGGGAGGAGTGCCATACGCCTGTTATCGTCGCTCCCTGCAGCGAGGTTCCGCATGCCGCGAGCCCCATCGCCGAGGGCAGTATCAGGGGTTTGTCGTCGACCGTGACGGCATAGGTCACGCCCGCCCCTGCATCGGCTTCGACAGATACGGCGATGCGTCCGTCGGGTGAGGTTATGAAGGGCTGCTGCGGAGAGCATGCTGCAAACAATGCACAGGCGAAGGCCATGAAGGCAGCATAGGGATTCGGAATCTTCATGGGAAGGCTATTTTTCGGGTTCCATCTCGAAGCGCACCTTCGCACCTTCCAGAAGTGTGGAATAGCTAAGGAACGGCCTTTCCGATACTTTTCCGTCGATAGCCATTTTACCGACATAACGGTTCTCGGAGCTGTTCTCCGGAGCGTCGATCTCGATCGTATTGCCGTTTTCGAGGTGAATGACGGCCTTGCGGAACACCGGCGATCCGACTGCGTATTCGTCCGCGCCGGGACACACGGGATAGAACCCTAAGGCCGAAAATACGTACCACGCCGAGGTTTGTCCGTTGTCCTCGTCGCCGCAGTAACCGTCGGGCTTGGCCGAGTAGAGGCGATCCATGACCTCACGAACCCACCACTGCGCCTTACGGGGTTGCCCGGCGTAGTCGTAGAGGTAGATCATGTGCTGCGCGGGCTGGTTTCCGTGGGCGTAGTTGCCCATGTCGGCCACCTGCATTTCGGTAATTTCGTGGATGCGGAACCCGTAGTAGCTGTCGTCGTAGACGGGCGGCACGACGAAGACCGAGTCGAGCATCCGCGTGAATCCTTTGCGTCCTCCCATCAGGTCGATCAGTCCCTCGACATCGTGGAACACCGACCATGTGTAGTGCCACGCGTTTCCCTCGGTGAAGGCGTCGCCCCACTTGTAGGGGCTGAAGGGCGTCTGGAACGTCCCGTCGGCATTGCGGCCCCGCATCAGGCGCGTTTCGGGATCGAAGAGGTTTTTATAGTTCTGCGAAGCCTTTTCCAGCATCGCAGCGTCGTTCGTTTTTCCCAGTTTTTTCGCCACCTGCGCGATGCACCAGTCGTCGTAGGCGTATTCGAGCGTTCGTGCGACATTCTCGTTGATACCCACATCGTAGGGGATGTATCCCAGTGTGTTGTAGTATTCGTGTCCGAGGCGCCCCGTGGAGCTCACCGTGGGGTGTACCTTCCGGCGTCCTGCGAGCATCGCCTCGTAGAGCGTCGCAATGTCTTCCTCGGGGGTGACACCTTTCAGGATGGCATCCGAAACGACCGACGCCGAGTTGTTTCCGACCATGCACCCACGGTGTCCGGGCGAAGCCCATTCGGGCAGAAATCCGCTCTCGCGGTAAGCGTTTGCCAGCCCGGCCTGAATTTCGGCATTGACCGACGGATAGACCAGATTGAGCAGCGGAAACAGACTGCGGAAGGTGTCCCAGAATCCCGTGTCGGTATACATGTATCCCGGCAGTACCTCACCGTTGTAGGGGCTGTAATGCAGGATATTGCCGTTCTTGTCGATCTCGTAGAACTTGCGCGGGAACAAGGTCGAACGGTAGAGGCACGAATAGAACGTGCGGTACTGGTCCGTCGTGCCTCCCTCGACTTCAATACGTCCGAGCACCTCGTCCCAGTGTGCTTGCGCCTTGGCCTTCACGGTTTCGAAATCGTCCTTTCCCAGCTCTTCGAGGTTCTGCACGGCCTGCATCTGCGATATGAACGATGAGGCTGCGCGCACCGTTACCTGCTCGCCGCGCCGGGTTTCGAAACCTACCCGCACGAGGGCGTGTTCGCCGACTAACTGTTCGCCTTCGACGGGCTTCGTGCCGTCATAGATCTGGAAATCCCGGATCTTCCGGTCGAAGCGCACGATAAACCAGTTCTTGAAGTTGTCGGGCACACCTCCGCTGTTGCGCGTGGTGTATCCCACGACAGTCCGTTTGTCGTGCATGACCCTGATGTACGATCCGCGGTCGAAAGCGTCGATCACCACGCCCGACTCGTCCGATTCGGGGAACGTGAAACGCATGATCGCAGCCCGCTCGGTCGGGGCGATCTCGGCCTTGATGTCGTGGTCGGCGAGGTATACCGAATAATAGTAGGGGCGTGCCTCCTCCGACTGGTGCGAGAACCAGCTCTGGCGGCTCTCCTCATCGACCTTGTCGCGTCCGCGTATGGGCATGATGGAAAACTGCCCGTAGTCGTTGATCCACGGCGAGGGCTGGTGGGTCTGCTTCAGACCCCGGATGGTGTGGGCGCCGTAGGTATAGGCCCATCCGCTGCCCATTTCGCCCGTCTGGGGCGTCCAGAAGTTCATGCCCCACGGCAGGGCGACGGCCGGGTAGGTGTTGCCCGTCGAGAGCGTGAAGTCGGAGTGCGTGCCTACGAGCGTCGAGACGTATTCCGAAGGCCGCGCCGAAGGTTCGTCGCAGGAGGTTGCCGCGGTGCGCCCCGTGCGGCTTCCGCAGCTGCCGCACAGAACGGCGGCAAGTAACAGCAAAGAAACAGGTTTTATCATTGTTATTTGGTTTTTTCCGGTCAGTCAATGGAATTAAGTAAGTCGACCTTGTTTTCGTTTACGAGTTTTAATATGAGTTCCCCGAAGAGCGTGTTCTGCCAGGCGAACCACGGGCGGGTGAAATTCGCAGCATCGTGGCGCGAGAAGGATTCATGCATGAAGCCCGTCCCGGCATCGGTGGTCATCAGGGCGACGATGCAATCGCGGATCTCGGCGTCGTCCTCCGACGTGAAGGCCCGCATCATGATGCTCATGGGCCAGATCATCTCCACCCCGATATGGGGGCCGCCGATGCCCTCGCCGGCGGAGCCTCTCCAAAAGTAGGGGTTCTCTTCGCTCCAGACGAACCGCCGGGTGTTCTCATAGATGGGATCCGTGCGCTCCACGTCGCCCAGGTAGGGCATTGCCAGCAGCGACGGCACATTGGCGTCGTCCATCAGAAAGCAGCCTCCGAATCCGTCCACCTCGAAGGCGTAGATCTTCCCGAACTCCGGATGCTCGACCACCGCGTATTTCTGCAATGCCTCTTCCACCTCTCCGGCCAGCGCCGTGCACTCCGCGGCCAGCTCCCGCTCGCCGTTCACCGCCGTCAGGATCTCGGCGGCCTTGCGCAGCGACGTGACGGCCATGAAATTCGACGGGATGAGGAACCCGAAGGTCGTGGCGTCGTCCGAAGGACGGAACGCCGAGACGATCAGCCCCACGGGTTTCACGGGGTTGCCGCGCCCCACGTGGCAGCGGGTGTCCAGCTGGCGGTCGGTCGTGCGCAGGAAGATGTAATCGCCCGGCCCCTCCTTCATCTGCTGTTCTTTCAAAGTCTTTACAATATTGCGCATCGCAGAGATCCACTCCCCGTCGAAGACCGACGTGTCGCCCGTGGTTTTCCAGTAATGGTGCGCAAGGCGCAGAGGATAGCAATGGGAATCGATCTCCCATTTGCGCTCGAAAACCCAGGGACTTTGATCGTTGCCCGGATAGCCGACATCCTCGCCGTCACCCGTAGGGCCGACGTTGAAGGCATTAGCGTAAGGATCGATATTGATGAGTTTGAATTGCCGCCGGATCACCCCCGCGATCATCTTCTGCAACGCCGGGTCCTCCTTACACAACTGCACGTAGGGCCACACCTGCGCCCCCGAGTCGCGCAGCCACATGGCCGGAATGTCGCCCGTGTAGACGTAGGTATCGGGATTGCCCGCCTCGTCCTCGCCGTAGTGCACCGTGGTGTCGAGCGTGTTGGGGAAGCAGTTGGCGAACATCCACCGCAGGCGTTCGTTGGTCAGAAGACCGCACACGCGGGCGATCTCCCCCTCTACCGCTTCCGACTTAAAAAGCCGCTGCTCCTCCGCGGGCCGCTGGTCGGCGTACGCCTCCGGCTCGTCCGGACAGTACCACACCTTCTCTTCGGCCCCCATCTCGAAGCGCAGTTCCCCGCCCTTCATCACGTCGGCATGACCGATCCAAGGCTTTGTGTAGGGTTGGCCATTGAGCCACACCCGCTGGATATATTTGTTCGCAGCGGAGTTGTTCTCGGCGACAATCGTGAAGGTCCCGCCCGGGACGGTGATTTCGACCCTGTCGAACAGGGGCGATCCGAACCAGTATCTTCCGCCCGCAGGCTCGGCCTCGTACATGCCCAGCGACGAGAGGACGTACCAGGCCGACATCTGACCCACGTCCTCGTTGCCCGAAAGGCCGTCCGGAGCGGCGTGGTAGAGCGTCGTGAGCACCTCGCGAACCTTGTCGGCCGTTTCCCACGGCTGACCCAGCATCGTATAAAGGTACAAAATATGGTGGCTCGGTTCGTTGCCGTGGGCGTACTGGCCAATCAGGCCCGAAATGTCGGGCGATGTCTCGCCGCCCTCGACCACGGAGCTTACCGTGAACAGCGAGTCCAGTTTTTCGAGCATCCGCGCCCGGCTGCCGAAGCATCCGACAAGACCTGCGACATCATGCGGAGCCAGCCACGTATACTGCCAGGCGTTGCCCTCGCAGTAATCGTCGGCGCGGTGCGTCGAGGCGAACGCATTGAAGGGCGTCCTCCAGCCTTTTTTCGAATCCCGGCCCCGCATAAATCCCGTCTGCGGGTCGAAATAGTTGCGGTAGCTATGGCTGCGTTCCTCGAAATACTTCGCATCCTCCGCCTTGCCCAGCGCTTCGGCGGCACGCGCCGCCGCGCCGTCAGCCAAAGCGTACTCCATGTCATAGGCTACGGCCTCGTTGAACATCTCGCACGGGATGTAGCCGTACTCCATGCGCAGGCCGTTGCCCCGGTCGGGGTTCATGGCCGTCTTACGGATCGTCTCGAAGGCCTTTTCGCGGTCGAAGCCCCCGATGCCCTTCACGATGGCGTCCGCCACCGCTACGATGCCCGGGTTGCCCACCATGCAGTCGGTCTCATTACCCCACAGGTGCCATACCGGGAGCCGTCCCTGCTCGTCGGCGATGTGCAGCATCGTCTGGATGATGTCGGGCATCCGCTCCGGGTGCAGGACGGTCATCAGCGGCATCGCGGCCCGGTAAGTGTCCCACAGCGAAAAGGTCGTATAGGTATCGCGCCCCGGATTCTCATGCACCTTGCCGTCGGCTCCGCGGTAATCGCCGTTCACATCGCAGAAGAGCGACGGAGCCACCATCGTATGATACAGCGCCGTATAGAAGATGCGCTTCGACGTTTCATCCTCCGTCTCGATCTTCACCTTCGACAGTTCATCGTTCCACGCCTTGTCGGCAGCGGCCGCCGTAGCGTCGAAATCCCATCCGGGGAGTTCCGCCGCAAGGTTTGCCTTCGCGCCTTCGATACTTACGGGCGAAAGGGCCACTTTCACGAGCACCTGTTCGCCCTCCGCCGTGTCGAAGTCCACACGTGCATAACGGGCCACGATCCGGGGCATTTTGGAATCGTCTATCTCGCCCGGCTGCAGGTAGGAAATCCCCTTCGCGGGTTTTGAAAACTCGGCCACGAAGTAGACCTCCTGATTTTTGGCCCACCCCGTCGAGCAGCGCCATCCGGCGATGCGCGTGCTGTCGTCCGAGAAGCGGAAGCCCGTATCGGTGGCCTTGTCCCAGCAGCCGCCGTTCTCCAGATCGAAGACCACGGCTGCGGCGTCCGACGCCGGGAACGTGTAGCGGTGCAGACCCACGCGCGCCGTGGCCGTCAGCTCGGCCCGAATGCCGTAGCGCACAAGCGGAACCGAGTAATAACCGGGTTTCGTGATCTCCCGCGTACGGTCGGCGTAAGACCACAGGCCCGAGGCCGGGTCATTCTCCTCGCCGCGGGCATAGGTCACTTCACCCACGACGGGCATGACGGTAATGTCGAACAGGTCGCCGATGCCCGTGCCCGAAAGGTGCGTGTGCGAAAAGCCGATAACGGTCGAATCGCTCGCGTGGTAGCCCGAGCACCAGTCCCACGTCTGCGGAATGCTCGTCGGCCCCACCTGCACCAGGCCGAAGGGGACGTTGGCACCCACGAAGACGTGCCCGTGGCCGCCTGTGCCGATCTTCGGATCGACATGGCGCGTGTAATTCTCCTCCGCGGCAGGCTGCGTGCACGCGCCCAGCAGGGCCGCGGCGAATAAGAATCCCGTAAGTTTCATCTATTTTCCAGTTTGAAGTTCAAAAGTAAGTTTTCCGCCCTTGAGCAATTCATCGTGCAGGATACGATAATTTTTCAACGGTTTATCGCCAAGCGTCATCCGGTCGATATACCCTTCGCCGCGTTTTTCGATCACCAGCGTTCCCCGCTCCGTGTCGATCTCCACACGGTCGAACGTCGGGGACGTCAGCGTGTAGTACGGCTCGCCCGGGCAGTCGGGGTAGAGGCCCAGCATCGTGAAAACAGCCCACGCCGACATCGTCCCCGTGTCGTCGTTGCCCGGGATGCCGTCGGGGGCGGTGGTAAAGTATCGCTCCAACAGCCGCCGGGTTTCCCGCTGCGTGCGCCACTCCTCGCCCCGGAAGCGGCTGAACAGATACGCATAGGCGATGTCGGGTTCGTTCGCAGGGTCGTACAATCCCTCGTCGAAGACCATTTGCAGTTTGTCGATGAATTTGCGTCGTCCGCCCATCAGCTTCGCAAGCCCCTCCACGTCGTGCGGAACGTAGAACGTATAGTTCCACGCACTCCCCTCGTGGAAGCCCGGAGCCGCCGTGAAGTTCTCGCCCGCCTTCGGGTCGAAGGGGCTTAAAAAAGTTCCGTCGGGATGGAGCGGACGCAAAGTCCCGCTTTCCGGGCTGTAATAACGCTTATAGCCCAACGAGCGGGCGCGGAACAGACGCGCGTCGTCCCCGTGTCCGAGCGAGTCGGCCAGCAGCGACAGCGCAGCGTCGGCCATGTAGTACTCCAGCGCGTGCGAGACGGAGGTGTCGCCCGCAAGGTCCTTGGCGTAGAACCCCAGCGGGATATAGCCTTTCTCGATATAGGGGTCGAGGTCGGGCCGCATGCGGTTCTGCGCACCGGGCGTCGTGGCAGACTTGCGCATCGCCTCGTAGGCCTTGGCGACATCGAAATCCCGAAGGCCCTTCATCCAGCTGTCGACGATCACCGGGATCGCAGGGTCTCCCTCCATCGTGAAGGTCTCGCGGCCGTAAAGCTCCCATTTCGGAAGCCAACCCCACTCCTCGTACATCCCCGTCATCGAGCGCAGCATCTCCCGCTGACGATCCGGGTAGACAAGCGTCAGCAGCTGGTGCAGGTTGCGGCAGGTGTCCCACAGCGAGAAGACCGTATAACGTTCGCCATCCGTCACGCCCGTCTCGCCCGAACGCTCCATCAGCGGGTATTCGCCGTTCACGTCGCTCACGAGGTTCGGGTGCAGCAGCGCATGGTACAACGCCGTGTAGAACACCCTCTGCTGCTCTTCGGTCCCGCCCTCGACCCGGATTCTGCCCAGAGCCTCGTTCCAGCCCTTGCGGGCCTGTTCCCGGATGGCGTCGAACGTCGCGTCCGCAGCCTGCTCGGCATCGAGGTTTTTACGCGCGTTCTCCGTAGAGACATACGAAATGCCCATGCGCACCTCCACCTGCTCGCCCGCCGCAAGGCCGTCGAAGGAGAACCAGTAGCCCACGTCGTCGCCCGAAAGCTCGCGCCCGTACTCCATGTAGAGTTTATACCTCCCGTTGTCCGGGGTCCACTCGGCCTCCACACCCGTCATTGCACGCTGTTTCTTCCAGTAGCCCGAAGCCGAAGGAGTTTTCGATACCCGCAAAACAAAATAGACCGGGAATACCTTCTGCGCATTGTAGCAGAACGTCCCCAGCAGCTTCGTGCCCTCGATCTCCGTGGCGCTCACCCGGCGAACCATCGCGCCGCTCTCGTTCGTAAGCCCCTCGCCCAGATTCAACAGGATATGCCCTTCTCCTCCGGGGAACGTGTAGCGTTCCACCGAGGTACGCGCCGTGGCCGTGACCTCGGCAAGGACGCCGTACTTGTCCAGAAAGACCGAGTAATAGCCCGGGGAGGCCTTTTCGTCCCTGTACGACGTGCCGTACTCCCGGTAATCCACCGTCAGAGGGCCCGTCGTGGCCATCGTCAGCAGCGCGCCCAGCTCGGGGCACCCCACGCCGCTCAAGGCGCCGTGCGCGAAGCCCGTGAAGAATTTGTTGTGGTATTCGTAGGGCGTGGACCACCAGCGGGCGTCCTTGTCGTAGACGTTCTCCTCCGACCCCATGACGTTGAACGGAACCACCGACATCATCCCGTGCGGCGTGACCGCACCGGGGTTCGCGGTCCCGAAGTTCGTAGTCCCGATGAACGGATCCACACACTCCGCAGGCTCTTGTGCCCGTGCTCCCAGACACAGCGTCAGAACCGCAAGCAGCGCAAGGCTTCTCATAGGATGTTGTTTTTCTTCGTGAAGTCGATAATTTCAGGGATATAGCCGAACGCAAGGCCCGTGACGGTGTCGGCGCATCCGTAATAGACGGCGATCCGGCCCGTTTCGGGGTCATGGAGCGACGCGCAGGGGAATGTGACGTTCGGAACGTCGCCCGTCAGCTCGTAAATCTCGCGCGGCGATATCAGGTACGGGCCGCTGCGGGCGATCGTCTTCCACGGCTGGTCGAGGTCGAGCAGCGCCGAACCGAACGCATAGACATAACCGTTGCACGAGCGCAGCACGCCGTGGTAGAGCAGCAGCCAGCCCTCGCTCGTCTCGATGGGCACGGGACCCGCACCGATCTTCATGCACTGCCATGCCGACACCTCGAAAGCCGCCGGAGACATCACATGCCGGTGGCGGCCCCAGAACTCCATGTCCGGAGACTCCGAATAGAAGATGTCCCCGAAGGGCGTGTGACCCGTGTCGCTCGGACGCGACAGCATCGCGAACCGGCCCCCGATCTTGCGCGGGAACAGAACCCCGTTGCGGTTATAGGGAAGAAATGCGTTTTCAAACTGGTGGAACGTCTCGAAATCATCCGTCCACGCAATGCCGATCGTCGGCCCGTGGTAGCCGTTGCACCACGTGACGTAATATTTGTCGTCGATCTTCGCAACACGCGGGTCGTAGCCGTAAACCCACTCGGCGATTTCGGGATCGGCGCCCACGAGTTTGAAATCCTCCTCGCAGATATCCCACTTGATGCCGTCCACCGAGAAAGCGGCGTGGATGCGCATCCGGCGGTTCGTGTCGTCGCACCGGAAAACGCCCGCATAGTTATATTGCCCTTTTTTGAAGGGAACGACCGCCGAGTTGAAGATCGAATTCGACGTCGAAAGCGCATGACGCCCGATGATCGGGTTCGCACTGTAACGCCACATCACCTCTTTGGAGCCGGCGGGACGATCCTCCCACGGCATATCGGGCTGATTCGCGCCCGCAATTTTCAGTGTTTCCATATAAATTATTTGTCGTTTGGTTTGTCGTCATAGGTAAAGGGTACGAACCACGTCACCAGAAATGCCGGAACCGTGGCCAACATAACTGCGAGGAAGAACATGCCGTAACCCAAGGCATCGCTCAGGTAACCCGACACGGCGCCCGCGAGCATCACCGAGAGGTTCATGATACCCGAAGCGAAGGCGTAGTGCGCCATCTGGTGCTTGCCCGGAGCGACCTGCTGCATCATAAAGAGCGTGAGGCCCACGAACCCGAACCCGTAGCCGAAGTACTCCACGACGATGCCCCCGCCGACGAGCCACATGCTCGAAGGCTGGAACCATGCAAGCAAGGCGTAGACCCCGAACGGCAGGTTGAAGATACAGCACAGCGTGAAAAGAGTGCGTCGCAGGCCCCGGTGTGCGATATAGTAGCCCGCCAGCAGCGAACCCAAAAGAAAAGCCCCGGCACCGAATGTCCCGTAGTAAAGGCCGATCTGCTGGTTCGTGAGGCCCAGACCGCCCGAAGCCGTATCGGCTTTGAGGAACAACGGCACGATCTTCATCACGAAGCCCTCGCCCAGACGATAGAGGATGATGAATCCGAGGTAGTACCAGATATGCTTTTTCTGGAAGAAGGCCCCGACGACCTCTTTCAGGCCCGAAAGGCCATCCCGCAGCGAATGCCGTTCGGCAGCGCCGCCCCCGGCGGGAAGCGCCCGGACATGGTAGACGCCCAGCAGGACGAGCAGGCCGCAAAGAATGGCAAGCACCACCGTCCACGAACGTACGTAGGCGTCGAATGTTGCTGCACCCACGGCGCTGAAGCCTTCGTAGAGAAAACCTGCGAACCACACCAGGCCGCCCGTGGCGACCAGTTTCGCAAGGTTGTAGAACGCACCCTGCCAGCCGATATACTTCGCCTGATCCTGCGTCGTGAGTTCCGACATGTAGACGCCGTCGGCCGCGATGTCGTGCGTGGCGCCGCTGAACGCAACGACGGCAAAGACGGCGATCGTAACGGCGAAGAACGACGGTAGGTGAAGCGACAGAGCAGCAAGGCCGAACAATATGCCGCTTAGGAGCTGCGTCGTGACGACGAAGAATTTTTTGGTACGGAAAATTTCCAAGAAGGGGCTCCACAGGAATTTGATCGTCCACGGCCACATGATAAGCGATGTCCAGAACGCGATTTGTGCGTCCGAGATCCCCAGATCCTTGAACAGAACCGCAGAGACCATGTTCAGAACCACAAACGGAAGGCCCATCGCAAAGTACAAACTCGGAACCCAACGGAGAGGAGAAAGCGATTGTCGGGAGTTTTGAGTAAGTTGATTCATTTTGTATACTATATATTAGATCCGACAAAACAATGCCATCTAATATATAGTTCCACAACTCAATAAGATTCCCTCCTCTAAAATGCGTTTTTTTGCAAATAATTTTTTTTATTAAATTAACCTGTTGCAGGTCAATTATATGGGTAAATATTTTTTTTGCATTATAATCTTTTTAATTTTTTCTTATCTTTGTTCTTGGAATGAAACCGGATACTATCATACTGACCCAGCAGTCGTTCGACAAGTTATTTCGCCTATACCAGCGAAAACTATATGCTGTGGCATATAGCCTTGTACATGATGCAAATACGGCAGAAGATATTGTCCATGACAGTTTCATGACAATTTGGGAGAACCGGGAAACTGTACAGTTTACGAGCATAGAGGCCTATCTTTTCGGTGTCGTAAAAAAACGCTGTCTGAAATATCGTCGGGATAGATAT
>ENA-UEQH01000894-UEQH01000894.1-human-gut-metagenome-genome-assembly--contig:-NODE-894-length-13945-cov-48.253173_pt1 | contig 13945 bp, 9 predicted proteins | sample MGYA00242945_ERZ507943 | MGnify/ENA primary metagenome ERZ507943 (study PRJEB26167, sample SAMN06115418) | human gut metagenome | host: Homo sapiens | place: China:Hubei | collected 2015-03-06 | study... | reverse complement strand
ACCATCAGCACTGAAAACGGATGTCATTCCGATTTTCTTTCCTAATAATCCTGGCATTTCAGTTAATTTTTAAATTTCTTAAACTTTAATTTCTACTTCTACTCCACTTGGTAATTCTAATTTCATCAAAGCATCTACTGTTTTAGCAGTTGAGCTATAGATGTCGATAAGTCTCTTATAAGAAGACAATTCGAACTGTTCACGTGACTTCTTATTAACGAAAGTCGAACGGTTTACAGTAAAGATACGTTTGTGAGTTGGCAATGGAATTGGACCGCTAACAATAGCGCCTGTAGCCTTCACAGTCTTAACGATCTTTTCAGCTGACTTGTCAACCAAGTTGTGATCGTAAGATTTCAGTTTAATTCTAATTTTCTGACTCATTAGTTTTTTAATTATTAAATTATATGAATAGGATAAAGCATGAGGGCTAAGAGTCATTCGCTAGCCCTCATAGGCTTTATGATATTTTACATTAAATCAAGTCTACGCGACCTTTAACTTCTTCCAGAACAGTCTTAGCGATTGAGCTAGAAACCTGTGCATGGTGATGATAAGTCATTGAAGAAGTAGCACGACCAGAAGTGATAGTACGCAAAGCTGTTACATAACCGAACATTTCTGCCAGCGGAACCATTGCTTTAACGATACGAGCACCAGAACGGCTAGATTCCATACCTTCAACCTGACCACGACGTTTATTCAAGTCACCGATAACGTCACCCATATTTTCTTCCGGAGTAACAACTTCCAGCTTCATAATCGGCTCCATCAAAACAGGACCTGCTTTAGCGCAAGCATTCTTATATGCCTGGATAGCACAGATTTCGAATGACAACTGGTCAGAGTCTACTGGGTGGAATGAACCATCTTTCAACACAACCTTGAGTGAATCAAGTGGGAAACCAGCCAATACACCATTCTTCATTGCAGTCTGGAAACCTTTCTGAACTGAAGGGATAAATTCCTTAGGAACGTTACCACCCTTAACTTCATCGATAAACTGCAAGCCACCCTGTGTAAAGTCTTCATCAACCGGGCCGATTGCTACGATGATATCAGCAAACTTACCACGACCACCTGACTGTTTCTTATAAACTTCTCTCAATTCAACAGTCTTAGTGATAGCTTCCTTGTAGTTAACCTGAGGACGACCCTGGTTACATTCTACTTTGAACTCACGTTTCAGACGGTCGATAATGATATCCAAGTGAAGCTCACCCATACCTGAAATTACAGTCTGGCCAGTCTGTTCATCTGTACGTACTGTAAATGTCGGGTCTTCTTCAGCCAACTTAGCCAAACCATTAGAAAGTTTATCCAAGTCTTTCTGAGTCTTAGGTTCAACTGCGATACCGATAACTGGTTCAGGGAAGTCCATAGATTCAAGAACGATCGGAGCTGTTTCATCACAAAGTGTATCACCAGTACGGATATCCTTGAAACCAACACCTGCACCAATATCACCAGCACTTACAACTTCAACAGGATTCTGTTTGTTTGAGTGCATCTGGAACAGACGAGAAACACGTTCTTTCTTACCTGAACGAGAGTTGAAGATATAAGAACCAGCTTCTACTTTACCAGAATATACACGGAAGAAAGTCAAACGACCTACGTATGGGTCAGTTGCAATCTTAAATGCAAGAGCAGAAGTCTTTTCATCTTCGTCTGGACGACGATCTTCTTCAGCACCAGTAGTAGGATTAGTACCAACGATATTCGGAGTATCCAATGGAGAAGGCAAGAAAGCACAAACATAGTCAAGCAATGTCTGAACACCCTTATTCTTAAATGAAGAACCGCACAACATTGGAACGATTTCCATCTTCAAAGTTCCTGCTCTTAAAGCACGCAAAATTTCTTCTTCAGTGATAGTAGAAGGATCATCAAAGAATTTCTCCATCAAAGCATCATCAAATTCTGCTACTTTTTCAAGCATCTTTTCTCTCCATTCGTTTGCTTCATCCACCAAGTTAGCTGGAATTTCTTCAACGTCGTAGTCAGCACCCATGGTCTCATCGTGCCACAAGATTGCTTTCATCTTGATCAGGTCAACTACACCTTTGAAGTTTTCTTCAGCGCCAATAGGAATAACAACCGGACAAGGATTAGCTCCCAGTACATCCTTCATCTGACGAACAACTTCGAAGAAGTCTGCACCTGAACGGTCCATCTTATTTACATAAGCAATACGTGGAACATTGTACTTATCAGCCTGACGCCATACAGTTTCAGACTGTGGTTCAACACCACCTACTGCACAATAAGCTGCTACTGCGCCATCCAATACACGCAAAGAACGTTCAACTTCAGCTGTAAAGTCTACGTGTCCCGGAGTATCAATCAAGTTAATTTTATAAGTATTGCCCGCATATTTCCAACGAGTTGTTGTTGCAGCAGAAGTAATAGTAATACCACGTTCCTGCTCCTGCTCCATCCAGTCCATTGTTGCTGCACCGTCATGTACCTCACCAATTTTGTGAGTCAAACCAGTGTAGAACAAGATACGTTCTGAAGTTGTTGTTTTACCAGCATCGATGTGAGCCATGATACCGATATTACGGGTCAAATGCAAATCATGTTTAGCCATTTTATTACTCAGTTAAATTAGTACTTGATTAGAATCTAAAGTGAGCAAATGCACGGTTAGCTTCAGCCATACGGTGCATATCTTCTTTACGTTTGAAAGCACCGCCCTGCTCATTGTATGCATCGATAATTTCAGCAGCCAATTTGTCAGCCATTGATTTACCGCCACGTTTACGAGCAAAAGCAATCAAGTTCTTCATTGAGATTGATTCCTTACGGTCAGGACGAATTTCAGTAGGAACCTGGAATGTTGCACCACCTACACGGCGAGATTTAACTTCCAGTTGAGGAGTAACATTGTCCAAAGCTTTTTTCCATACTTCCAAAGCTGACTTTTCTTCATTAGGAAGCTTTGTAGATACAGTTTCAAGAGCTTTGTAAAAAATTTCGTAAGAAGTATTTTTCTTACCATCGTACATCAGGTGGTTTACAAATTTTGAAACCTTCTGATCGTTAAATACTGGATCCGGAAGGATCACACGTTTTTTTGGTTTTGCTTTTCTCATTTGTTTTGAAAATTGTGTTTTTGTTTGGGGCTGCATTCTGTTTTCTTCAACATCTCCTCTGAGATATTTACTCAACCTTAAAGCTTATTCCAACAAACCAAAACGTTTAATAAAAAAGTAAATTTTAATCAGCTATTATTTTTTCTTTCCTTTAGCTGCTGCTGGAGCCTGTCCTGGTTTCGGACGTTTAGCGCCATATTTTGAACGTCTTTGTGTACGACCAGCTACACCTGCTGTATCCAATGTTCCACGAACAATGTGGTAACGTACACCCGGAAGGTCTTTCACACGACCACCACGAACCAACACGATTGAGTGTTCCTGCAAGTTGTGTCCTTCACCCGGAATGTAAGAGTTAACCTCTTTAGAGTTTGTCAGACGCACACGAGCAACTTTACGCATTGCTGAGTTCGGTTTCTTAGGAGTTGTTGTGTAAACGCGAACACAAACACCACGTCTCTGAGGACAAGAGTCAAGTGCAGGCGACTTACTTTTCTCAACCAAAACCGTTCTTCCTTTTCTTACTAATTGTTGAATAGTAGGCATTTTGTTTGATTTTTAATTATTATATATTGTTTATTGTTTTTCTTCTTCAAAATCAAAACTATACATTTTGGGTTGCAAAATTACAAATAACTTTTTAATAAACAAATACTTTAAAAGAATTAAATGGCCCATCCCGCAAAAAAAATGCAGAATGGGCCATTAATTAACTTTTTTATTCCAAATTATGCCTCTCCTTTAAAATCGCTCAACGGCGGTACAAATGTTTTGCTACCTTGAGCCTGAGCTGCAGCTTGCTCTTCTGGCATTCTAATCGGTGCAAAGTTGGCTTCATACTTTGCTACATTGTCTTGCAAAGCATACATCAGACGTTTAGCATGCTCTGGAGTCATAACAATACGTGACTGAACGCCTGCCTTTGGCAATCCTGGCATGATACGTACAAAATCAATAATGAACTCTGATGTCGAATGTGTTATTATTGCCAAGTTAGAATAAGTACCTTGAGCTACGTCCTCTTTCAATTCAATTTGCAACTGATTTGGATTATTTGTGTTTTCGTTTTCCATGATATTTATTATTATATGTTTTTTAACTCAGCACAAAAGTAGAAAAAAACTTCTATCATCCTACAAAAAAAAGCAAAAATATTATAGGATAACCTCTAAACATCTAAAAACATCACATCAGAAGTAGGTAAAAGGCATTTCTGTTACATACTCAATTATTTATCATATTACAAACCACTCTGATTATTTTTTTCAGAAAATTCTATTCACCAGACAATAAGTAAAAAAATAAGGGTAAAAGGACTCACCCCCTTTACCCTTATTAAAATCTATGCATAAGAAATATTCTTACTCAACTTCACTATAATCTAATACATTCTTTTTATTTGCCAGAATGCGATCATATTCTTCTTTTGAGCCAACAATAATCTTGTCGAATTCACGCTGACCTGTACCTGCAGGAATCAAGTGTCCGCATATTACATTTTCTTTCATACCTTCCAAGCGGTCAGTCTTACCGTTAATTGCAGCTTCATTAAGAACCTTGGTAGTTTCCTGGAATGAAGCAGCAGACATAAAGCTTGAAGTCTGCAATGCAGCACGCGTAATACCCTGCAGAATCTGAGTTGATGTTGCAGGAACTGCATCTCTAACCTGAACCAACTTCATGTCACGGCGTTTCAACATACTATTTTCGTCACGCAATTTACGGGCTGTTACAATCTGACCCGGCTGAAGTGTAGTAGAGTCACCTGCATCCACAACCACTTTCTTGCCCCAAATTCGGTCGTTTTCTTCCATAAATTCCATTTTGTCAACAGTCTGTTGCTCCAAGAAGCGTGTATCTCCCGGCTCGTCAATCTGAACCTTACGCATCATTTGACGTACAATAATCTCAAAGTGCTTATCGTTAATCTTCACACCCTGCAGACGATATACGTCCTGAATTTCGTTCACAATATACTCTTGTACTGCAGTAGGACCTTTAATAGCCAAAATATCAGCAGGAGTTATTGCTCCATCCGACAGAGGTGTACCTGCACGTACATAGTCATTTTCCTGAACCAGAATCTGCTTAGACAATGCAACGAGATATTTTCTGACATCACCTGTCTTAGAAGTCACAATAATTTCACGGTTACCACGTTTAATCTTACCCATTGTAATTTCACCATCAATTTCGGAAACTACAGCAGGGTTAGACGGGTTACGAGCTTCGAACAATTCCGTAACACGTGGCAAACCACCGGTAATATCACCAGCCTTACCTACGGCGCGAGGTATCTTAACCAAAATATCACCCGCTTTTACTGTTTGTCCATCTTCAACCACAACGTGACCACCTACCGGTAAGTTGTAAGTACGAAGGATACCTCCCTTTTCATCTGTAATATGTAAAGAAGGAATCTTAGTCTTATCTTTCGACTCAGTAATGATAATTTCACGCAAACCAGTAGCTTCATCCGATTCTACCTTATAAGTTACATTTTCTATTACTGATTCAAAGTCAATCTTACCTCCTACTTCTGTTACGATAACAGCGTTAAATGGATCCCATTTTGCAATCAGCTTGCCTTTTTCAACTACATCACCGTCCAACGCATACAGTTTAGAACCATAAGGAACATTGTGTGTAGAAAGTACAATACCAGTGTTTACGTCAACAAAGCGAAGTTCAGCCAGACGACCTACTACAACTTTAACAGCTTCACCGCTTTCCTCTACAGCATCAACGGTTCTCAATTCTTCAAACTCAAGACGAGCAGGATTCTTAGCAACAATACTTGCATTTGCAGCCATGTTTCCTGCGATACCACCGGCGTGGAATGTACGCAATGTCAACTGAGTACCCGGCTCACCAATAGACTGTGCAGCGATAACACCTACGGCCTCACCTTTCTGAACCATCTTACTTGAAGCAAGGTTACGTCCATAACATTTCGCACATACACCTTTCTTCGACTCACAAGTTAATACCGAACGAATCTCAACACTTTCGATAGGAGATTCTTCGATTTTCTGAGCCACTGCTTCTGTTATCTCTTCTCCACCGGCAACAAGCAATTCACCTGTTGTTGGATGAATAATATCATGCACCGATACACGTCCAAGAATTCGTTCATACAGCGTAGCAATAACTTCATCATTATTCTTAAGTGCCGTACAAACCAAACCACGCAGTGTACCACAGTCTTCTTCGTTGATAATAACATCATGCGATACGTCAACCAAACGACGAGTCAAGTATCCGGCATCGGCTGTTTTCAACGCTGTATCGGCAAGACCCTTACGAGCACCGTGAGTAGAAATAAAGTACTCCAACACCGACAAACCTTCCTTAAAGTTAGAAAGAATCGGGTTTTCAATAATCTGTGCTCCTTCAGCTCCTGCTTTCTGCGGCTTCGCCATCAAACCACGCATACCAGACAACTGACGAATCTGTTCTTTAGAACCACGGGCTCCAGAGTCAAGCATCATAAATACTGAGTTGAAGCCTTGGTCGTCATTCTTAATGGTCTTGTAAAGGATATCCGACAAGTCACTGTTAACGTGAGTCCATGTATCAATAACCTGGTTGTAACGTTCGTTATCGGTAATGAATCCCATGTTATAGTTCATCATAATCTGTTCGATTTCCTCATTACCACGTTTTACCAGTTCTTCCTTTTCCTTCGGAATAATAATATCACCCAAGTTGAATGACAAACCTCCTTCGAAGGCCATCTTATAACCCAAGTTCTTGATACCGTCAAGGAATTCACAAGCACGAGCTACACCAACCGCTTTAATTACATCGCTGATGATGTCGCGCAATGACTTTTTCGAAATGACAGTATTAATATATCCACATTCTACTGGTACAATTTCATTAACAATTACACGACCAACAGAAGTTTCCTTTATCATCTTATCCACTATATTGCCATTTTCATCCAAGTCTTTGGCTACAACACTTACAATAGCGTGGATATCAACTTTTCCTTCATTGTATGCAATCAATGCTTCTTCAGGACCGTAGAAAATCAAGCCTTCACCTTTAGCGCCTTTTCTCAGTTTAGTAATATAATACAAACCAAGAACCATATCCTGTGCCGGCACTGTAATAGGTGCACCGTTTGCAGGGTTCAGGATATTATGTGACTGAAGCATCAACATCTGAGCTTCCAAAATAGCCTCATTGCTCAAAGGCAAGTGAACAGCCATCTGGTCACCGTCAAAGTCGGCATTAAATGCAGTACAAGCCAACGGATGCAACTGAATAGCTTTACCTTCAATCATCTTCGGCTGGAAGGCCTGGATACCCAGACGGTGCAGTGTCGGAGCACGGTTCAGCAATACTGGATGACCTTTCATTACATGTTCAAGGATATCCCAAATAACCGGCTCCTTACGGTCTACAATCTTTTTAGCAGATTTCACAGTCTTCACAATACCGCGTTCAATCAGTTTTCGAATGATAAACGGTTTGTAAAGTTCCGCAGCCATCAGCTTAGGAATACCGCATTCGCCCATCTTCAATTCCGGACCAACAACAATTACCGAACGTGCAGAATAGTCAACACGTTTACCCAGCAAGTTCTGACGGAAACGTCCCTGTTTACCTTTCAAGCTATCAGAAAGAGACTTCAACGGACGGTTAGCATCCGTTTTAACCGCACTTGACTTACGTGAATTGTCAAACAATGAATCTACTGCTTCCTGAAGCATACGTTTTTCGTTACGCAAGATAACTTCAGGTGCTTTGATTTCAATCAGTCGTTTCAAACGGTTATTACGGATAATAACACGGCGATACAAGTCATTCAAATCCGATGTTGCAAAGCGGCCACCATCCAATGGCACGAGAGGACGTAAATCGGGTGGAATAACCGGAACAATACGGACAATCATCCATTCCGGTTTATTACGGCCTCTAGAAGCACGGAATGATTCTACAACCTGCAAGCGTTTCAAAGCTTCATTTTTACGCTGCTGAGAAGAATCATTGTTAGCTTTATGACGTAATTCATATGAAAGCGCATCCAAGTCCAAACGGGTCAGCAAATCATAAATGGCTTCAGCACCCATTTTTGCAATGAACTTATTCGGATCGCTATCTTCCAAATATTGATTTTCCTTTGGAAGTGCTTCCATAATATCCAAGTATTCTTCTTCTGTCAGCAAATCATATGCATTGATGCCATCCTCAGCTTTAATACCTGGCTGAATAACTACATAACGCTCATAATATATAATTGCGTCGAGCTTTTTAGTTGGCAGTCCCAACAGATAACCTATTTTGTTAGGTAATGAACGGAAATACCAAATATGTGCAACAGGAACAACCAGCTGAATGTGTCCCATGCGTTCACGACGTACTTTTTTCTCTGTGACTTCAACACCACAGCGGTCACAAACAATACCCTTATAACGAATACGCTTGTACTTTCCGCAATGACATTCATAGTCTTTTACAGGTCCGAAGATACGTTCACAGAACAAACCATCACGTTCTGGCTTGTAGGTACGATAGTTGATGGTCTCAGGTTTCAGGACTTCACCACTTGAATTCTCAAGAATTTCCTCAGGAGATGCAAGTCCGATCGTAATCTTCGAGAAATTACTCTTTATCTTAGTTTCTTTTCTAAAAGCCATACTTCTTATTTATATTGTAAAGAGTTATATATTTATTCCAAGTTGATACTCAAGCACAGACCTCTCAGTTCATGCAACAATACATTAAGTGATTCCGGAATACCTGGAGTTGGCATTGGATCTCCCTTAACAATTGCCTCATAAGCTTTAGAACGTCCTACGACATCATCAGACTTGATTGTCAGAATTTCCTGAAGAATATGAGCTGCACCAAATGCTTCAATTGCCCAAACCTCCATTTCTCCGAAACGCTGACCACCAAACTGTGCTTTACCACCTAATGGCTGCTGAGTAATCAATGAGTACGGACCGATAGAACGTGCGTGCATCTTATCTTCAACCATGTGTCCCAGTTTCAACATATAAGTTACACCTACTGTTGCCGGCTGGTCAAACTGCTCACCTGTTCCACCATCGTACAGATATGTCTTACAATAACGAGGCAAGCCTGCTTTATCTGTCCACTTGTCCAAATCCTCAAGAGTAGCACCATCAAAAATCGGAGTTGCAAATTTTACACCCAATTCTTTACCGGCACGTCCCAATACAGCTTCAAATATCTGACCGATGTTCATACGAGAAGGCACACCCAACGGATTCAAAACAATATCAACCGGTGTACCATCAGCCAAGAACGGCATATCCTCTTGACGTACTACACGTGAAACGATACCCTTATTACCGTGACGACCGGCCATCTTATCACCAACACCGATTTTACGTTTCTTGGCAATATAAACTTTAGCCATCTGGATAATACCTGAAGGAAGCTCATCACCGATAGTGATAGCAAACTTCTTACGTTTCAATTCAGCATCGAGTTCTTTGTATTTCTTCAGATAATTCATCACAAGATCACGAATCATCGCATTCTTGTGTTCATCATTTGTCCATTTACTCAACTGAATAATAGTATAATCCAATACTTCCAGGTCACGCTTCGTAAACTTAGCACCCTTAGCAATAACTTCTGTACCCAAATAATCTTTTACTCCTTGCGAAACTTTATCAGCAGTAAGAATTAAAAGTTTATCTACCAGAATTGTCTTCAATGCAGCAGCCTTTTCCTCAAACTCTTCATTCAGTTTCGGCATCAAAGCCTTGTCTGCACTCTTTTCACTTCTGTTTTTAAGAACTCGGCTATACAGCTTTTTATCAATAACTACACCACGCAATGAAGGAGAAGCCTTCAATGATGCATCTTTTACATCTCCAGCCTTATCACCGAAAATAGCACGCAGCAATTTTTCTTCTGGTGAAGGATCTGATTCACCCTTCGGAGTAATCTTACCAATAAGAATATCACCCGGTTCAATGCGAGCACCGATACGGACGATACCATTCTGATCCAAATCTTTGGTAGCTTCTTCACTAACATTAGGAATATCCGAAGTAAGCTCTTCCATTCCACGTTTAGTTTCACGAACTTCCAAAATATACTCGTCAACATGCACAGAAGTCAGAATATCTTCGCGAACCACACGTTCATTCAAAACGATAGCATCCTCGTAGTTGTATCCCTTCCAAGGCATGTAAGCTACAAGCAAGTTCTTACCCAAAGCCAATTCACCATTAGCAGTAGAATAACCTTCAGTAAGGATATCTCCTTTCTTCACACGCTGTCCCTTATTGCAGATAGGACGCAAGTCGATAGTCATGCTTTGGTTAGTCTTACGGAATTTAGGAATTCTATATTCCTTCAATGCCGGTTCGAAGCTTACAAATTCCTCATCCTCTGTACGGTCATACAGAATTCGGATAGTAGTAGCATCAACGAACTCAATTACACCGTCACCTTCGGCTGCAATCTGTGTACGTGAGTCTTCACACAACTGTTTTTCGATACCTGTACCTACGATAGGAGCCTCTGTCTTCAACAAAGGAACAGCCTGTCTCATCATGTTTGAACCCATCAATGCACGGTTCGCATCATCATGTTCAAGGAACGGAATCAGAGAAGCTGCAATTGACGCAATCTGCTGAGGAGCAACGTCCATCAGTTCAACCTGATCTGGTGTAACAACAGGATAATCTGCATCACGGCGAGCTTTGACTTTTTCACGGATAAATGTACCGTCGTCATTCAACGGAGCATTACCCTGTGCAATGATTTTATCTTCTTCTTCTTCAGCCGACAAATATTCAATTCCTTCCGGAGACAAGTCTACAACTGCATCCTTAACTTTACGGTATGGTGTTACGATAAAACCAAGATCATTGATTTTGGCATATACACACAAAGAAGAAATCAAACCAATGTTCGGACCTTCAGGAGTCTCAATCGGACAAAGACGACCATAATGAGTATAGTGAACGTCTCGCACTTCAAATCCTGCACGGTCACGAGAAAGACCACCAGGACCAAGGGCAGACAAACGACGCTTGTGAGTAATTTCAGCCAACGGGTTAGTCTGGTCCATGAATTGTGACAAAGCATTTGTTCCAAAGAATGAATTAATAACAGAAGAAATAGTCTTCGCATTAATCAAATCTATCGGAGTAAAGACTTCATTGTCACGAACATTCATACGCTCACGTATGGTACGGCTCATACGCGCCAAACCTATCGCAAACTGATTTGATAACTGCTCACCTACAGTACGTACACGGCGGTTACTCAAGTGGTCAATATCATCTACATCTGCTTTTGAATTAATCAATTCAATCAGATACTTGATGATTTCAATAATATCTTGTTTAGTCAATACTCTGACATCCATTTCAGTCGTCAGATTCAGCTTCTTGTTGATTCTGTAACGACCTACTTCACCCAAGTCATAACGTTTTTCAGAGAAGAACAGGCCGTTGATAACTTCACGAGCACTTGCGTCATCTGCAGGATCGGCATTACGCAACTGACGGTAAATATACAGCACAGCTTCTTTTTCCGAGTTACTTGGGTCTTTTTGCAGTGTATTGAATATAATAGAATAGTCAGATAAGTTTACATCTTCTCTATGAACGAGAATATTCTGAACGCCAGACTCTAAAATAACATCAATATGTTCTGGTTCAATAACAGTCTCACGGTCAATTACAACTTCATTACGTTCAATAGAAACTACTTCACCAGTATCTTCATCAACAAAATCCTCCGTCCATGTTTTCAAAACACGAGCAGCGAGTTTTCTACCGACAATCTTCTTCAAGTTAGCCTTATTAACCTTAACATCTTCAGCCAAGTTGAAGATTTCAAGAATGTCTTTATCATTCTCGAATCCTACGGCACGCAGCAGTGTTGTTACTGGAAGTTTTTTCTTACGGTCGATGTAGGCATACATCACGTTATTGATGTCTGTCGCAAATTCAATCCATGAACCCTTGAACGGAATAATACGGGCAGAGTACAGTTTTGTACCATTAGCATGTACACTTTGACCAAAGAAAACACCAGGAGAACGATGTAACTGAGAAACAACAACACGTTCAGCACCATTGATAACAAATGTACCTTTCGGAGTCATATAAGGGATAGGTCCCAAATAAACATCCTGAATAACGGTATCAAAATCTTCATGATCGGGGTCTGTACAATAAAGCTTCAATTTAGCCTTCAAAGGGACACTATATGTCAAACCACGCTCCAAACAATCGTCAATTGTGTAGTGAGGCGGATCAATATAGTAATCAAGGAACTCGAGCACGAAGTTATTTCTAGTATCTGCAATTGGGAAATTTTCTGCAAATACCTTGTACAAACCGTCATTCTTACGGTTTTCGGGTGGGGTGTCTAACTGTAGAAAGTCTTGGAATGACTTCAATTGCACTTCCAAGAAATCCGGATACTGCATCGGATTCTTAATAGAAGCAAAGTTAATTCGTTGATTTTGAGTAGTAGAAGACATCTGTTAAAAAATTTGTAGAACTTAATATTAATATAGACGCAAAAAGGTTAAGAATCCTCCCAAGGGAGGACTCTTAACCGAACTACCTGATTATCAGGATATCTTATTTAAGTTCAATTTCAGCTCCAGCTTCTTCCAAAGTTTTCTTCAAAGATTCAGCTTCGTCTTTAGCCAAACCTTCTTTAACTACGCTAGGAGCACCGTCAACCAAGTCTTTTGCTTCTTTCAAGCCAAGACCACAAGCTTCTTTAACGGCTTTAACAACCTGCAATTTAGCAGCACCTGCGCTCTTCAAAACTACATCGAATGAAGTTTTTTCTTCAGCAGCAGCTGCACCAGCAGCAGCAGGACCAGCAGCAACAGCTACAGCTGCAGCAGCAGGTTCAATACCGTATTCTTCTTTAAGGATAGTTGCAAGTTCATTAACTTCTTTTACTGTCAAGTTAACTAATTGTTCTGCAAAAGCTTTCAAATCTGCCATTTTTGTATGATTTTAATTGTTTAATACTAATTGATTATAAAGTTGTTTTTGAGTAATTCTTTCACTTGGTGCAAGCTGATTATTCAGCACGTTCACCCAAAGTTTTAAGAACACCGTGAATTGTGTTACCACCTGATTGAAGAGCAGAAATAACATTCTTCGCAGGAGACTGCAGCAATGCCACAATTTCAGCGATAACTTCATTCTTACTCTTAATTGTTGCAAGAGCATCCAACTGATCTGCACCTACATAGAATCCTTCTTCTGCATAAGCAGCTTTCAATGCAGGAACACCATCTTTGTAGTCCTTTAACAGCTTAGCAGGAGCGTTAGCTACCTCACTAAACATTACTGAAGTTGTACCCTTCAAAGAACCATACAATGGAGAATAATCAGTATCCAAACTCTCCAGAGCTTTGTGAAGCAATGAATTCTTCACTACAACCAGCTTGATACCAGCTTTGAAACATTTTTTTCTTAATTCAGCTGTAGCTGCAGCATCCATAGCTGTAGTATCAACCAAATAAAAATGTCCATACTGTTTAACTGTATCAGCCAACTGACCAATAATAACGCCTTTATCTTCCTTTCTCATGATTCCTCCTTATTATTAGATTTCTTCTACTGTTTTAGGGTCTACTTTGATACCCTTACTCATAGTACTTGAAAGATAAATGCTCTTAATATAAGTACCTTTAGCTGTAGTTGGTTTCAACTTAATGATAGTTGCGATAAATTCTTTCGCATTTTCACGGATCTGATCAGCAGTGAAAGAAACTTTACCAATTGAAGTATGAACGATACCGCTCTTATCAACTTTAAAGTCAATCTTACCTTGCTTAACTTCCTTAACATCCTTATCTACATCCATTG
>ENA-UEQH01000891-UEQH01000891.1-human-gut-metagenome-genome-assembly--contig:-NODE-891-length-13983-cov-6.004530_pt1 | contig 13983 bp, 9 predicted proteins | sample MGYA00242945_ERZ507943 | MGnify/ENA primary metagenome ERZ507943 (study PRJEB26167, sample SAMN06115418) | human gut metagenome | host: Homo sapiens | place: China:Hubei | collected 2015-03-06 | study... | reverse complement strand
GGTGCTGCAGGTAAAGAAGTTTTACGTTATGGTGGTGACTTTGATGATAAACCGGCAGACTATGAATTCTCGGCAAATGGAATCGTATTTGCTGACAGGAAAGTGTACCGAGCAATTAAAAATTTGAAATCTCAGGGCAGGGATTCCCCTGCCCTTTTATATCCCATAGAATGTGAGGTGAACGCTATGGCCTTATCCCTGCCCTATTACTATGGACATTCTGGCGAACAATACGCTTTCTTTCGCATTCCAAAACTGCTAATCACCGATAGTCGGTTTGATGGCGTTTCCTCTGATGCAAAGCTATTGTATGGACTGCTACTTGATCGCATGGAGTTGTCCTATCGGAATGGGTGGGTAGATGACCAAAATCGCGTCTTTATCATTTTTACGGTAGAAGAAGTCATGGAAACCCTGCGCTGCCGCTCTGAAAAGGCGGTGCGCCTATTCGCAGAATTGGACAGCAAGAAAGGTATTGGTTTGATTGAACGAAAGCGGCAAGGACTTGGAAAACCGGCTATCATTTATGTGAAAAACTTTGCCGGCGATATATCCTGAATAAATCGAAAGTCCAGACTTTCGATTTTCGAAAATCATAGATGTGGCCGGAGTCTGCGCTTCTGTGACTTTCGATTTTCGAAAGTCTTGATTTTCGGTTTTCGAATTTCTTGACTTTCGAAAATCGAAATCTAATAAGACTGAGATATAGCAAGACTGAGAATAGAAAGAATACCACCCGAAAAAAGAATAACCGTAAGAAGCAACAGCTTTGTTAGAACAGGGGCCGCAAGGCTCCTTTTTTGTTGGAGGAGGTGTCCCATTGAAAACAATCGCACTGGCAAATCAGAAGGGCGGCGTGGGTAAGACCACCACAGCCGCCAGCCTCGGCATTGGTCTTTCTCGGCAAGGTAAAAAAGTCCTGTTAATCGACGCCGATGCACAGGGCAATCTCACGCAGATGTTGGGCTGGCCGCAGCCTGACGAATTATCCCCCACACTCTCCACCCTGATGGAGAAAATCATCGCGGAGCAGCCCATCGCCCCCGGTGAGGGCATTCTGCACCACCCGTCCGGTGTCCATCTTGTCCCCGCCAATATTGAGCTGTCGGCACTGGAGGTCACGCTGGTCAACACCATGAGCCGGGAAACGGTGCTGCGGCAATATCTGTCCACCGTGGCAGACCGCTACGATTACGCGCTTATCGACTGTATGCCGTCCCTCGGTATGCTGACTATCAACGCCCTGACTGCGGCGGACAGCGTAATCATTCCTGTTCAGGCGCAATATCTCCCCGCAAAGGGGCTGGAGCAGCTTTTGCGAACCATCACCCGCGTGAAACGGCAGCTCAACCCGAAGCTGGAGGTGGACGGCATTGTACTGACGATGGTGGACAGCCGCACCACATTGGCACGGGAGATCAACGCACTTGTCCGCAAGACATACGGCGGTCATGTGTTCGCAAGCGAAATCCCCCGGTCCATCAAGGCGGCAGAGATCAGTGTGGAAAACAAAAGCATTTACGACCATGACCGCAGTGGCAAGGCGGCGCTGGCGTATGAAAATCTGACGAGGGAGGTGTTGAGCCTTGGCAAGCAAATTAAGCGGCATCGAACTGACCCGGTACGATGACCTGTTCAAAACGGACGCGGAGCGAGAAGCTGACCGGCAGGAGCGGATTCAGATCGTTCCCGCAGCAGAGGTTTTCCCATACTCCCGCCAGCCGTACACCATCGACCGCCCCACGCCTGACTTGGCGCGCCTCATGGACAGCATTGAGCACATCGGCATCGCGGAGCCGCTGATCGTCCGCCCCCGCGAGAGTGGTGGCTATGAGATCATCTCCGGCCATCGGCGGGATTACTGCGCGAAGGCTGTGGGGCTGGATACTCGCCCCGTCATTGTCCGCAATTACAGCGACGAGGAAGCGGACATCCTCGTGGTGGACTACAACATCAACCGCGAGGACTTGCTGCCCAGCGAGAAAGCCAAAGCCTACAAGCTGAAGCTGGACGCCATGAGGCGGCAGGCTGGACGGCCTTCTAAAAATTCTCTCCAAGTTGGAGAGAATTTTCGTGGTAAATACTCAGTTCAAGTTCTTGCCGACCAAGTGGCAGACAATGCAACGGCAATTCAGCGTTATATACGCCTAAACAAGCTAATCCCTCCGCTATTGGACGCAGTGGACGCAGGAACGCTTAAATTCGTTCCCGCAGCGGATTTCCTCTCCCACCTGTCCGAAAACGAGCAGACCTACCTCCTGTTGGTCATGGAGCGTGACGAGGTATCCCCGTCGCTGGGGCAGGCTCAGCGTCTCAAGCAGCTCAGCGGCGAGGGCAAGCTGGAAAACAACATCATCGACCTCATCATGCGGGAGGAAAAGCCGTTGGAGCGCAAGGTCACCATCCGCAACGACCGCCTGCAAAAATACTTCCCCGCCAGCTACACCCCAAAGCAGATGGAAGATGTCATTATTAAGCTGCTGGAGGGCTGGCACCGCAAGCGCCAGCAGGAGATGAGTCGATAACGCTTCTGCCGGGGCATTTGTTGACATCGGACTGGTGTGTTGCTATGATGCGAGCATCAATGAAAAGTGAGGTGCCGCAAGTGGCTTTGCAAGACGATAGAAAAAACAGTGCCGATGGTCACAGTGATTGGGAACAGAATTTGCCGGAGTTTTTGCAGGAGTCAATCCAAGCTATGGTCAGCGCGTGGGATAAGCTGGATCGTGGTGAAGAATATTATCTCTGGGATTGCGATTACTGTTCTCTGCAAAGCGACATCAATAGCGCGGAGGTAAACCGGATCATCAGTCCTGAACAGGCATGGTATCTGCGCGAAAAGTATTTGCGAATGGAACGTGAAGTCATAGAATGACCGCGGATCTGCTCTGCCTGTCGGAACAGAAGATTTCAATGAAAACGGCACGGCTTCCCGTGCCGTTTTGCGTTGCAGCCGCCGAAGCAGGCGGCTTTTTTCATGAGAAAATTGGAGGTGTTTTCATTCAACAAGCAGATTTTTCATGCAGTGTCCCTCTCAGGAGGTAAGGACAGCACGGCTATGCTCTTGCTGATGATAGAACGAAGTTTGCCCATAAACACGGTCCTTTGGGCAGACACGGGCATGGAATTTCCGGAAATGTATGACCATATCCGCAAGGTGGATGACTACCTTTACCGGGAGCGTGGTATCCACATCACCATGCTCCGTCACCCAAAAGGCTTTGAATACCTGATGTTCGAGGAAGAAAAGCAAAAGCCATCTTCCATCGAAAACCGGCAAAGGCTGGGTGTTCCGCTTTACGGAAACGGCTGGCCCGGCGTTAAGGTACGATGGTGTACGGGGCAGCTTAAAACGCATCTTATCAGCAAGGAGGTCAATCGGCTCAAGGGCGAGTATCAGGCTCTCCACTATGTCGGTATCGCAGCAGATGAGCCGAAACGTATCAAGAACGAGCAGTATCCGTTGGTGGACTGGGGTATCACCGAAGCAGAGGCTTTGAAACTATGTTACGACCGCGGTTATGACTGGGGCGGATTATATGAGATCTACCACCGCTGTTCCTGTTGGTGCTGTCCCCTCCAGCGGATCGACGAACTGAGAAAGCTGCGGCATCACCACCCGGAATTATGGAAAAGGCTCCGCGATATGGATCAGCGGGCTATCGCCCAATTTGGGCATAACCCTTTGGGACAATTTAAGCAAAATTGGACAGTAGAACGATTGGAACAGAGATTTGCAGCGGAAGATGCTCAAATCTCTGTTTTTCTATCTTCTGGAAAGGACAGCACCATGACAGAAAAGCAGAAGCAGGAGTGCAGCGAGGTGGAAACCATGCTGCAAGGCACACCGAAGCAAAATGTTCTGATCTCCTTTGATGGCAAACCACCGAAAACGCTGGAAGAATTGGAAAAGGAGCAGAAGCGGCAAAAAAAGAAACATAAGGATCGGGGTGAAGCACGATGACGAACTATCAGAAGCGAAAAGAAAAGAATGACGAGTACCGCAGCAAAATCATGCGGTTTACCTTCCAACTCTCCCTCGGTGATACCGAGGTGCGGGAATGGTTTGAACAGCAACCCGAAAAGGGTGCCTATCTCAAAGACCTAATCTTACGGGATAAAGCGGAGCGGCTTGGGTACAGGGAGCAGAAAAGCGCAGAACCCGACAAAGCCGGTGACTACGAGATCATACAGTCCATTCGTATGGGTGGGCGCGTTCTGCTTATGGGGTTCAATCCGAAGGACGAAACCTATATGACCTGCTATCAGCAGTACAATTTTCTCGGAGAAACAATGTATCCCGAAGCACTTGCCTGTAAGAGTTATCTGGAAATTGCAGAAACCTTTTTGAATCGCTTGCAGGCACAGGTCGAAAAAGTCAAAGCATTCCGTGCGGCCCGAAATGTCCCCTATGCCGTTTTAGGCGTGGACGATTGCCTTCCTCCGTCAGAGGGATCTCTGCAAGGAAAGCTGATCGTTCTCCGCCCCACCAGCCTTGCACCGGAATACCGCACGGCAGACTGTCAACTCGGCTTCGCGCTGAGTGGATTTGGCTGCACCCCCGGCGCACGCGGGCGTGCGGTTTACTTCGAGGAATTGTATTCCGGTGAACGATGCCGGTGGGATGCTTCCGACATTCTTGGCGTAGCCAATCCAGAAAAGATACCGGATTGGGCGAAAGAAAAGCTGAGAGAATATGAACAAAAGCGTACTGAGCCGAAAAAAGAACGAGGTGAAGCCAGATGAGTGACCGTGAGCCGGTAGACATCATGGGCGTGTTCGCCTTTCCAAATCCCGACAAAGACAATCGTGATATTCGCTTTATTGACAGCGCGTATCGCACGCTCTTTACTATCAAAGATGGGGAAAGCATCGTTATCACTCGCTTTGACGGTAAAAAGATGGTTTTCCCCTGCAAGTACATTGACGATTGCCATGTCTGCATCGGTAATTCTGCCTATCATATCTGCGAGTTTGCAGAAATGCAGGAACGCAATGGCAATATCTATGTTCCCAGAACGCCGAAAATCAGCGCTGAGATCGGCACCTATGAAATCTACCAAATCCCTGCAATCGCTGATGTAGACTACTGTTTCCGGCCTTATGCAGAGGCAAAGGGAAAACTCCAGAACGCTGATTATCAGCGTTCTTACGCCGGTATGTACGCAAAGGAAAATTCGCTGGAGCATCTTTGGACAAAGCACAACAGCGACCACCGCCCCTTTGCCCGTCGGATGCATTCCCTGTCCGTAAGCGATGTGGTGGTACTGACACAGGCCGGAAAGAAAACTGCCTACTACGCAGATACCATCGGTTTCAAGGAGGTCCCGGAGTTTTTGGCACAACAGAGAGTGCAAAAGAAACACAAAGAACGAGGTGAAGCCAGATGAACTATGACGCACAGAAGGTGACCTATCAGGAGGTCACGATTTTTGACCGACCGGCATTGTTTACAGAATGCCGCATTGACCAAGCTACCGTGCCGGAGGGCGTATATCGCTACGAGCTGCGACACGGGGATGAGGATTGGGGAGAGCCGATAGAACTGTCACGGAGTCTCATGGTCAACTTCTATGGCACTGTCCTCACCCGCGAGCCGTTCCAGCTTCCCATTGATGGGTGGATTCCGCTGGAGAGCGACAGCCTTTCCTTTCAGGACAGCGGATGCCGTACCCTTGCGGAATTTCAGGAGAAATATCCCGCCAGCGATAAGGATGTCATTGACTTTTACAGCGTCAATGAGCCTGCGCTGCACGCTCTCTATTTCTCCCGCAGTGAGGAACAGGACAAGACCGTAGGTTGCGTGGGACACCTGCGGGGTGATTTTGGCAGCGGCAAGCAGTTTTATACAACATGGTGGCCCCACCAGCAGGATGCGCTGAACACGCCGGAGTTTAAGGCCGACATTGACCGCACCGTAAACTGGCTGCGGGAGCAGCCGGACTCCCCGCTGCGGGACTTTGACAGCATGAAACGCTACTGTAACCGGTATGAGCAGATCTGCGCCATCAAGGGTGCGTTGCTTCCCTCTTGCGGCTTCATGGTAAAAACCAAACAGTATGTGTATATGCTCCGCTGTACGCCGGTTAAAGGTGACTACCAGTTTTATATTTACTGTTACCAGCGGAAACCGTTTGAAAAGGCCCAAAAAGAGCAGCAGAAGAATGACCGGCTTGCAGCAAAAAAGCGGGCGGAGCCGGAGAGATAGGAGGTACGAGCCTTGCCAACCAAATTTCAGCTTATCACAGAGCTATATGACCAGACCGTGCAGAGCGTCACCGGCAGCTATCAAAGCTGGACAGGCTTTCTCCGCGCAGCCTGCTATAACTACAAATGCCCCTTTGATGATCAAATTCTGATCTACGCCCAGCGCCCGGATGCCACCGCAGTCCTTGAGATGGAGCGCTGGAACCGTCAGTTTGGCCGCTGGGTGAATCGCGGGGCCAAGAGCATTGCCGTATTTGGTGATGACGGTCAAAACTGCCTGAAGCTCTATTTTGATGTTTCGGATACTCATGCGTCCCGCTTTGCCCGCCCGCTGCCTATTTGGACGATGCACCCGGCCTTTGAGCCGGAGGTCATCGAAACCTTAGAAGCCACCTTCGGCAACCTGGCCGAAAAAGAAAATCTGGCGGATGCGGTGCGCTCCGCCTGCCACAACGCCGTGGCGGACAACTTCACGGACTACCTGCAAGATCTCCGCGACTGCCGCGAGGACAGCCTGCTGGAGGAACTGGACGATCTGAACCTTGAGGTTTTCTACCGGGACGCGCTGGAGGTCAGCGTGGCCTATATGCTGATGACCCGGCTGGGCCTGCGGGCGGACGATTATTTCACTGCTGACGAATTTGCCCATGTTTACGAATTCAACACGCCGCCCACCATCAACGCCCTGGGCATCGCCACCAGCGACATCGCGGAGATGGGCCTGCGGGAGATCAGCCGCACAGTCATGCAGGCCCAGCGAGATCAGTTTTTTGCAAACCGTGAAAAAAGCAGATATGATGACCACACAGAACAACACGAAACACCCCATGAAAGGAGCAAACAGCATGGAGGTCACTTACAGGATGCAGAACGGCTATCAGGTGCCGAATTTGATGATGCCCAGCGTACCGGAAGTCCATCTGGGCAAGTACGCGGAGCTGCGGAGAGCGTACCTGAAGAAGCACCGCAGAGTGCTTTACACCAACCTCAAGACCAGCGGCAAGCTGACGGAGCATTTGGCGGAGATCGAGCAGACCGCGCGAAAGATGGTGGAGCAGACCGTGACGCAGATGGCGAGAGCCGAGGGCGTGACGGAGGATCTGAAGGCGACCGATCCCCTGCGCTGGACGGGCCTGATGAACAATCTCCGGCACAGCGCGGAGGAACTGGTGCTGAACGATCTGATTTACGCCTGACAACCGAAGAACCCACAGAGGCAGGAAGTGATGAGCTTCCTGCCTTTGTCGATCACAGCGGGGATTATGTGCTGCTGGATCGTCTACGCGCCGATTGTGATTATTTCCTCGGCGCTGGCGGGCGAAGTGAAAAGCACCTGTGGGCAGGCAGTGTCCACGCGCAAATCAAGAAAATGCGGGAGCTGTATGACGCCCTCGCAGAAAAGCCGGAATGGCTGACCGCAGAAGCCATTGACCGCTACGCCGCGCAGATGGCCGCGCCCTATCAGGTCGCTGCTTATCACCATTTTGAAAACGGCTTTGACGATAAGCTGGACTATCAAACGCTGGAGGAAGCGGAGGCTGCGGCGCAGGGCTATGTTGCCGGTACGATGGAGGAAGATGGTTTTGCCTATGACGGCGCTGCCGTCTATGACGCCGAAACACGCCAGTGCCTCCGCGTCTACGGTGATTACCCGGACGAAAAGGCACAGGAACAGGCAGCAGCCTTTGCGCTGGAGGAGCATGACACCGCACAGCAAAATACCGCAGAACTGCCCGCCTTTTTGGATATGCACCTCATTGAAGCGAACCTGCTGGATGACGGCGGGCGCAAGCACAAGCGGCAGGAGATCTTTGAATACTTTCAGGCACACAAGAGCCTTGCGGAGCGCACAGAGTTCTTAAAAAACAGCTACAACGATATATGGGTGGAAGTCCTGACCGACGGCGTTCGGACAGGCTACCATGCCGAGAAAGACGGACTTTTGATGTGGGAGGGCAGCTACCTCTCCCGCACTTCGGAGTCTGTTTTTTCATGGTCGGTCATCACCGAAATGACCGAGGGCCTGATCGAGCGAGGCGAATACAAGATCAAGCTGGGTCTGCAAAACGCGCCGGTGATGGCGGAGCAGCTTGCCCTATTCGATATGGGCGGCGACGCCCCGGTGTACGAGGCTCCGGCAGACACAGCCACCGGCATTCTGGCCCCGGCCCGCACGGTGCCGCAGGAGGTCATCGACCAGGCGCTTTACACAGCCGGAAACGAACCCGGCAGCGCCGAACGCATTGCGGTGTTCTATATGCGGGAGCATTCTGAACAGGAAAATATAGCGTTTCTGCGCCGGGAGTTTGGCACGGGAAATGGGCGCGGCATCGAGTACGAGGGCCGCAAATACGCCGTGTGGTTTATGGAAGATGGTATCCACCTCGCCCAAGGGGACAGCGTCCGCACTGGATACAGCAAAACCGTGGTCTCATGGGGACTGGCGGCGGGCCGCATCTTGGGGCTGCTACGGGCCGGGATCTATCTCTCCGCCGCCGAACTGGCGCAGGCCCCTGACAAGGTGCTGCACGAAGCGATGGATGCGCTTTTGATGACAGCCCGCGACCTGACCAAGGAAGGCAGGGACATGGGGCTGCTCCCGCAGACTTTGGCCATCCACGACCAGCACAAGGGCTACCCGGAACTGGACGAGGACATGGTCGCGTTCGCAAAGACGGATGGTGGCCTACAAATGCTGGCGCAGGAATACCACGCTTTTCTCTACGCTTATTATGATGATCCATCCATTCTGCGTTACCGTCTTTCAGCGTATAACACCCACCGCATCGGCATCATCCTCAACGACCTGCCATACGAGGAACGACACTTTACCGCACAGCCGAACTTTCTTCGGCAATGCAAAATGTTTATCACGCAGGATGAGATTGACCAGTACTTTTTGAATGAAGAGACAGAAAGCCGTCTGGCGGTCTACTCCCATTTCTGCTATCCCCACACGCCGGAGGAACACCAGAAATTCATCAAGAGTAGCTTTGGTGAGTACAGCGGCGGCAGCCGCGCCGGGTATGGATACACCAAGACTTACAAAGGGCTGGACTACGAACGGGACTATAATTCCAAGAAATACGATACCGTCCATCTGACCATCCCCAATGTTGTCAAGGAGTATGAGCGCCTGATCGCGCAGAAACGCTTCCCCGGCGAGGATGCTATCGCCAAAATCCCGGAATATGAGCGTGGGCAGTTGGCTCGGACCGTCTACAACGGTTTTTACAATGCGCCGGACGATGTTCCGCGTCCCTATCCCAAGGGCACGGATTATTACGATGCGCTTCCCATGATCGAGGAGCAGCTGCAAGATAAGGGCAAGACTGCGGAAATATTGGCGGCGTTGACCTCCCGGCTGGACGGCTTGCCGGAGGATGATCGCTATTATAGCTCCGTTCGGCGCGCAAAGGAGCAGCTTTCCGAATATGTGGACGGCACTTTCAGCCTGTTCAATCACCGGCATGATGCTCCTCAGCAGGAACGCAGCTTTGTGGAGCAGGTCGCAGAGGATGCAGCACGGCTTGCCGCAGAGCAGCCGCCCGCCTATGAGCGGTTCAGCGTGATCGAAACGGAGGACGGCTACGCCGTCTGGGACGATATTCGGGATGAAGTCTATGTGGATGAAGAGGGAGTCAGCGAACACTTCTCCAGCGAGTGGCAGGCCGAGGATTATCTGGAGCAGGTCAGAAAGGCGGTCAGCGAAAAGGAAGCGGCGGAATGGCTCTATGTGGAGCAGTCCAGGAACACCGCAGCGAAGCCGGAGCAGCCGCAGTCCGAACCTGTTTCAACTGCCAATCCCGTTATCGTTGGCACACGCCTGACCATAGATGGGCGGCAGTTTGAAGTGGACAGCGTAGACGATCATACGCAAAATGTATCACTGCGGGATGTGACCTTTGAGGCCGGAACGGGATTTCCTATCTTCCGAAAGGAATCCATCGACTATGTCCGCGCTCACATGGAGCAGCCGGACATAGTGCAGGAAACCGCAGCACCGCAGGCGGACGAGCCGCCTGCGGCGCTCACCCCGCCGAAAAAGAAAAAACGGAACGCGCTTGCCTATCCGCTGGACGCGGATGGCCGGAACTACCGCATCACCGATGACCACATCGGAGAGGGCGCGCCGCTGGAGCGTTTTCAGCGCAATCTGGACGCGATCCGCACCCTGAAAACCGTGGAGGCGGAGAACCGCGCCGCCACAGCGGAGGAACAGGCGGTACTGGCGCAGTATGTGGGCTGGGGCGGTCTGGCGGACTTCTTCGACGAGAAAAATGCCCGGTACGGCGAACTGAAAGAACTGCTTACCGACGCCGAATACGCCGCCGCCCGCGAATCCACACTTACGGCTTTCTTTACGCCGCCCGTGGTCATCCGCGGCATCTATGCCGCCTTGGGGCAGATGGGCTTCACGCAGGGCAACATTCTGGAGCCGTCCTGCGGTATCGGCAATTTTCTCGGTATGCTGCCGGAAAGCATGAGTGGCAGCAAGCTCTACGGCGTGGAGCTGGACGATCTCTCCGGACGCATCGCCCGCCAGCTTTATCAGCGCAGCAGTATTGCGGTGCAGGGCTATGAGAAGACTTCCTTCCCGGATAACTTTTTCGATGTTGCCATCGGCAATGTCCCCTTCGGCCAGTTCCATGTGCCGGACAAGCGCTATGACCGGTTGAATTTTCCTATCCATGAGTATTTCATCGCCAAGGCGCTGGATCAGGTCAGACCGGGCGGCGTTATCGCCGTTGTGACCTCCAGCTACACCATGGACAAGCGCACCGCCAGCGCGCGAAAATACATCGCGCAGCGAGCGGAGCTGCTGGGGGCCGTCCGGCTGCCCAACAATACGTTCAAGGCCGCGGCGGGCACCGAGGTGGTTTCAGACATTCTGTTCCTCCAAAAGCGCGAGCGCATGGTGGACATCGAACCGGAGTGGGTGCATCTTGCCACCAATGAAAACGGCATCCAGATGAACAGCTACTTCATCGACCACCCCGACATGGTGCTGGGCGAGATGAAGATGGTGTCCGGGCCGTTCGGCCCCACGCCCACCTGTGAGCCGTACCCGGAGCAGCCGCTGGAAGCGCTGCTGGCGGAGGCCGTTCAGAATATCCACGGCGAAATCACCGCTTACGACCGGGAGGAAGAACTGGAGGGTGAGGATCATTCCGTTGAGGCCGACCCTGCTGTCCGCAATTTTTCCTATACGCTGGTGGACGGGCAGATCTACTACCGTGAAAACAGCCGCATGAACCCCGTGGAGGTATCCAAGACGGCAGAGAGCAGAATCCGCGGCATGATCGAGCTGCGGGACTGTGTGCGGACGCTGTTGGAATACCAGACCGAGGACTATCCCGATGAAGAAATACAAGCGCAGCAAGCCAAGCTGAATACCCTCTACGACGCCTTCACCCGGAAATACGGTCTGATCAATTCCCGCGGTAACGCCATCGCGTTTGACCAGGACAGCTCCTATTTTCTGCTCTGTTCGCTGGAAATTCTGGACGAGGACCGGAACCTAAAACGCAAGGCGGACCTGTTCACCAAGCGCACCATCCGCAGCCACAAACCCGCTGAAAAGGTAGACACAGCGGTGGAGGCCCTGGCCCTGTCCATCGGGGAGAAAGCCCATGTGGATATGGACTATATGAGCAGGCTCACCGGCAAGGACGAAGAAACGCTGTTTTCTGATCTCAAGGGCGTGATTTTTTTGAACCCCGCTTACACCGGCGAGAACGACGGGCATGAGAAATACCTGCCTGCGGACAAGTATCTTTCCGGCAATGTGCGTCAGAAATTGGCGGTTGCCCAAGGCAAGGCGGAACAGGACCCGCAGTATCAGATCAACGCTGATGCGCTCGCGCAGGTGCAGCCCACCGACCTCACCGCCAGCGAGATCTCCGTCCGGCTGGGCGCTACATGGCTGGACACCGAATATGTCCGCCGGTTTATTTTTGAAACGCTGGGAACACCCCGCAGCGCGCAATGGGGTATGAAGGTCCACTATTCCGGCATCACCGGCGAGTGGCGTATTGAGGGTAAGAGCAAGGATCGCGGCAATGTCAAGGCCATCAGCACCTACGGCACCAAACGCATTAACGCCTATGAGATCATTGAGGACACCCTGAACCTGAAAGATGTCCGCATTTTTGATTACCAATACGATGAGGAAGGGCGCAGAATTGCCGTTCTGAACAAGAAAGAGACGGCCATCGCCCAGAGCAAGCAGGAACTCATTAAAGACGCTTTTGCTGAGTGGATCTGGAAAGACCCTGACCGGCGCGAAGCCATCTGTAAGACCTATAATATCCTGTTCAACAGCAACCGCCCCCGTGAGTATGATGGCAGTCACATCAGCTTTTCAGGTATGAACCCGGAGATCACGCTCCGCAAGCACCAGGTCAACGCCATCGCCCACATTTTGTACGGTGGAAATACCCTGCTTGCCCATGTGGTGGGCGCGGGCAAGACCTTCGAAATGGTAGCTGCTGCCATGGAGAGCAAGCGGCTGGGCCTGTGCCAGAAATCTCTTTTTGTGGTGCCCAACCACCTGACAGAGCAGTGGGCCACTGAGTTTTTGCAGCTCTATCCGGCAGCGAACATCCTTGTCGCTACCCGTAAGGATTTTGAAACCAAAAACCGCAAGAAATTCTGTGGTAGAATCGCCACCGGCGACTATGATGCCGTTATTATCGGCCATTCACAATTTGAGAAGATCCCCATGAGCGTAGAGCGCCAGCGAGCCATTCTGAAGCGTCAAATCGACGAAATTATGATGGGCATTTCCGAAGCCAAGCGAGAAAAAGCGGAAAATTTCACGATTAAACAGATGGAGAAAACCAAGAAGGGCCTGCAAGCCAAGATCGACAAGCTGAATGACCAGAGCCGCAAGGACGATGTGGTCACCTTTGAGGAATTGGGCGTTGACTGTATCTTCATTGACGAGTCACATTATTTCAAAAACCGTGCGAAACGTTGTGCATAAGTCGTAGCAGACAGCTATGACGAAAAGCACCATGCGATAGCACTTGATATATCAAGAAAATATCGTAGAGAACTCAAATCTCAAATTCAGAGGCGAAATTCCTCTGCCGTACAGAATCAATGCCGGAAAGGAGAAATCCCACAGCGGTCTGTCAAACCGCAGGCAGTACGAGAGCTAATACTCCACTGTGCGTTGTCTATCTGTAAATAGACAGGGTACAAAGCGTGGTGAAGTCGTAACCTGAAAACCTAAACCGAAAGGCATGGATAATAATGGTGCGGGCTTCCGAAACCTATGGCTATCCAGTAGTGAAAGCTATGCAGCATCGTAAGAGTGCTTGGCATCCGAAAGGATGAAGATTGGAGAAAGCAGATACGGCTGGTTTTTCCGTATATGCCCCATGAAATGAAATATTCATGCGGAACCACACAACAACTGTGATTCAAAGTGTGGTTAGGTTCTCCCGGTGTAAGGTAGCGGCCTAAGGGTTTCAACGGTCTATTGACCACAAGGATAGAGATTTGGGAACGTTTGAGAGCCTGTATTTGGAGTGTTACAGCACAATGAAGAATACAGGAAGTCAGCCGTGCCATAGTAGTCTGCAATTGGGTAATGCCAATTACACGGGGCTGAAATGCCCCACGGCGAAGGGCACGAGTCAGATTGATTTGTAAATTTCACGAAAGAAAATCCAATAACTCCCTGAAAGACGGGTGACGAACTGCGAGGTGAAAACCTTGTGCATTTGAACGTCAGATTTTCAACGGAAACGGAACTTAAAAAGATTC
>ENA-UEQH01000880-UEQH01000880.1-human-gut-metagenome-genome-assembly--contig:-NODE-880-length-14093-cov-36.397546_pt1 | contig 14093 bp, 12 predicted proteins | sample MGYA00242945_ERZ507943 | MGnify/ENA primary metagenome ERZ507943 (study PRJEB26167, sample SAMN06115418) | human gut metagenome | host: Homo sapiens | place: China:Hubei | collected 2015-03-06... | reverse complement strand
CTTGCTCTGCTTGAGCAGTGCCGAAGCAGTCGTTACGGTTTCAGCCCGGTCATCCAACGCACAAGCGCTTCGCAGAGCACCCACTTCAGCCTGCAGACGCTCTTCCTGCACAGCCGAGCGGTCGGCCAAACGCTTGTAGAGGTTCAACGCCTTGGCATATTCCTTCTGGTTGTAAGCCATATCGGCACAAAGCGCCAAAGCCTTTCCTTCGTACTTGCTTCCGGAAAAGCGCAACACTTCTTCCAGACGGGCTGACGCTGCCGCATAATCCTTCTGGTTATAATCAATCAGACCTAAATAATAAGACGCATCCACACTGAAAGCTCCTTGCGGGAACGACTGAAGATAACGGGTCAGACTGGTCTTCGCTCCGGCAATATCCCCACGCATGTAAGCACGTTCGGCTGCCGTGTACGTCAAAGAGTCGCGTTCACTCACATTGAAGGTCGCACCACCAGGCACTGTAGAAGCAAACGCCATATAGTCATCCACCTTATTCAAATCCACATAAATGGACTTCAAGTCACGCTGTGCCAAACGCGCCTCCGCACTACCCGGATACTTCGTAATGACCTGCTTGTAAGCCGCAATGGCTTCCTCGTAGCGGTCGTTCTGATAATAAAGCAAACCTATTTCATTAGCTGCCTTACGTGAAAGCTCACTTTCCGGATAACGCTGCACCAGCAATGAATAGCGCTTGATGGCATTCTCACTATCCTCCATCTGCACAAAGGCACGTCCCTGCTCATACAGGGCATCGTCCAGATAAGCCGACGACGGATAATCCGTAATCAATTTGTTAAGCACCTGAATCTTTCCGGCATAATCACGCTGCAGTCCTTTCACAATACCCTCCTGGAACAACGAATAATCTCCCAGCGAAGGAGAAGTGACGACAGCTTGCGCATATTGCTGGCGGGCTTCTTCAAAACGGCGCTCATAAAAATAGCAGTCACCGATACGGTTGTACGCGTCGCCTGCTACAGAAGCCTCCTGCGTCCGTCCGTTCTGCACACAGCGGATAAACCAGTCGCGTGCGGAATTATATTGTTTCTGCTTGAACAGACTGTATCCCAAACAGTAAAGAGCCAGTCCGTACTCCTGTGAATTCTTGTCGGTAGCAAACTCCAGATACAGCCGCATGTCATTGGCAGCCTCCGGATAACGCTCCAGACGGTATTTCGATTCTCCGCGCCAATAATAGGCATCGGCCTTGGTCTTCTGATTATACTGGCCCAACTGCAAAGAACGGGTAAAATAATCAATGGCATTCCGATAGTCGGCCTGTGCAAACAGCTGTGTTCCCATACGGAAAAGCAGTTTCTGTTTCGCTTCCAGAATGCGGGCACTCGGATGCGTGATTTTCTCGATAGAACGCAACGCCACTTCATAGCTGCGGGTGTTCATATACACCTCTACCAAGTAATCGTTCACCTTTTCAGCATATACCGACGAGGGATATTCGTTCAGGAAGCGTTCGAACACCGTTACCGACTCGGCAAAAGGAGAATAAGACGTTTCATGAATGCAGAGTGCATAATTGAACAATGCCTGTTCCTGGATGCTACGGTCGAAGTCCATGCGCGAAGCCTGTTCGAACGCCATACGCGCCTGATTGCGTTCCTTCAGTTGCAGTCCGGCCAATCCCATGTGCAGGTAAGCATTCTGAGCCAGCGCATCCTGCGCACCGGTTGCCTCACCCAAACGCGACAACGCCTTGGAATAGACTCCCGTATTAAAATAACTCATACCCAACTTGTACATGGCCAGACGGGCAGGCACCTCCTCCGCTTCGTGGTAGCGTTCCAGCGACTGGATGGCAGCCGCATAGTCTTTCTGTCCGTAAGCCGCCTCACCGGAGATACGGCTCATCTGAGCCGCATGCTTCTCTTCCGGATACAAAGCCAGATAAGCATCTGCCACCTTTCGGGCCTGTGCATAATTTCCCTTAATCAGGTAAATGTCGGCAATATAATAAGGTGCCAGTTTCTGGAACTTCCGGTCATCCTGCACTTCGCGGAATCCCTGCAAGGCGGTATCATATTTCTGCTGTACGTAATCAATATAGGCCAAATTGTACACCGCATCGTTATGGAAGTCCTTACTCGTCTCTTTCAACACAGCGAACCAGAAAGCCGCATCCTGCAATTTACCGACTTTCAGGTACGACGTACCCATGCGCAAGGCACTGGCATCACGTTCTTCATCGGACAAAAGAGAAATGTCACAACCCTTCAGCGTAGCAATGGTCTCCATGTATTTCTCTTCCGAAAAATAGCTGGCTCCTATCAGTGCCTGCACCCGATTACGGTAACGCGACTCCGGATGTGCTTCCAGATAATCCGACAGCACTTCCCGGCAATCCGGCATTTTCAATTCATAGGCCGTACAAGCCAGCATATAATCCACTTCATCGGCCCAGGCCTTTTCCCCCGCCTGACGGGTATACCGCACCAAGGTCTGTCGGGCTGCCGCATAATCCTGACGCAAGAACAGCTCCCGCCCCTCGTTGAACAAACGGTCTGCCCCGGTCAGCGGCTCCACCTGCTGCCCGGAAACCGTCAACGGCAAGGCACAGCACAGCCCCGCCATCCATATATATTTCTTATATTTACCCATAATCCCTTTTATTTTTTATTCCGACAGGTTTCCAAAAAGCGTGCGACTCCCTTACGTACAGAGTCCAGCCCGAAATCATCCGGATTCACTTTATCCAGCGGCATCCACCATGCATCGGCCACATCGTCCATGGCTTTTATCAGATGGTCATCTTCCACCTGACACAAGAAGAACTGGTCGAGTGTATGTACCAGAAAGCCGGAGTACAGATACGTATTGGGCAAGGAAAACAGATATTTCGCTTCCGTCACCACCAGTCCCGTTTCCTCTTTTACCTCGCGTGCTACCCCTTCTTCGCCAGTCTCGAACATATCAATAAATCCGCCCGACAAATCCAGCGTGCCCTTGGCAGGTTCCTTCCCCCGCCGGCAAACCAGCAGTTCCCCTTTTCCGTTCAGGATAAAAGCCACCGTAGCCGCACTTGAGTTAAAATAATACACAAACCCGCAGTCCGCACATTTCTTAGACTTCTCATTATGTATTTCAAAATGAGGAGAACCACATACCGGACAAAACTTAAACAATTCCAATGGATGCATAGTTCTTGAGTTTAATAAATAATAAGTCTTACAAAGATAGTGAAAGGTGAGAGAAGTACGAACGAAAAACATGTTTTTCGGCTCTACTTCCCAACCGCATCCTATCTTCGGGAAATCAAAGATAGTCAAATAGAGGCGAACGACTTACACAATTTACCCACAATTTGTTCTTTCGCCAAAAATAATCACGTTTTTTTTGGCAAAATAGCATATAGATAAAAAAGTTTTTCTACATTTGCTTACAATATGATAAAAACAAGAACCATTTAGTAATATGGAGAAAATTGATAAACTTGACAAACAGATTCTGGAAATCATCTCACAGAATGCCAGAATCCCGTTCAAAGATGTTGCAGCAGAATGTGGCGTGTCACGTGCTGCCATTCACCAACGCGTTCAGCGCCTGATTGACCTTGGCGTAATTATCGGTTCAGGCTACCATGTAAATCCCAAGAGCCTGGGATATAGCACCTGCACATACGTAGGAATCAAGCTGGAAAAAGGCTCTATGTACAAGAGCGTAGTGGCAGAACTGAAGAAGATTCCGGAAATCGTGGAATGTCATTTCACCACTGGTCCGTACACCATGCTGACCAAGCTGTATTCTACCGATAACGAGCATCTGATGGATTTGCTGAACTCCAAGATTCAGGAAATTCCGGGTGTAACTGCTACGGAAACCTTGATTTCACTGGAACAGAGCATCAAGAAAGAAATTCCCATCCGTAAAGACGCCGACGAATAATGGAATGGATTGACAGCCTTCATTGGGAAGGAATCCTCATTGGCATCTGCACATTCCTGATTATCGGTCTGTTTCATCCGATAGTAGTCAAAGCGGAATATTATTGGGGAACGCGCTGCTGGTGGATTTTTCTGCTATTGGGCATTGTCGGCCTCATCGGTTCCGTACTGGTAAGTCAGATTCTGCTGTCGACCCTGTTGGGGGTTTTCTCATTCTCTTCTTTCTGGACCATCAAGGAGGTCTTCGAACAGCGCGAACGCGTACTGAAAGGCTGGTTCCCGATGAATCCGAAGCGGAAAAAGGAATATGAACAGTAAATCATATAATATAATCGAGTAGGAGGAAAACAGCTTTGCTTTCCTCCTACTTTCGTTTTCCGACTTCTTAGTTGAGCAGATATATGTCCGTGCTCTTTTCTTTATCGCTTTACGGATCCCATCGTAAGAGTGATTCATCATGAGGAAGTATCTCCCCTCCGCTTTTTGTTTCGTATTCCTTTAACAGTTCCCTTATTCTCCTCTGTAATCGCTTTACTTCGCTGGCGAATTGGGACGGGGTTTCCCCTCCGTTAAGGAAGTATCCCGGATCAATTTTTCTGTCAAGCAAACTATTTTCGCAAATGGAAATCTGATGTTGGTAACTTCTTCTGTTGTTTTTTTCAAAGCGAACTTGTTTTGACTTTTCCCGAAACTCCCGATAAAATTCTTCTCTTGAGTCGGAACGGGAATCGTCAGCATAGGTATCCATGCCTTGCACATCAGCCAGTTGCTGGCTTAACCGACTCTTTTCCTCCAGTAGTCTTGAATATTCATCGTGAAGTTGCTGAATTCGTCTTTTGACATCGTTTTCCTGATTCCTGTATGGAACTTGCGCTTTAGCACTGATTTCAGCCTGCTTTCTTACTCTGGAAGCTGAAAAATTGCGGGTAAGATTACTTCCTGTCTGTATCTTGACAGCTGTACCTGCAGACGATACCACCTTTCTATAGCTACTTTCTCTTTCGTGGAGCAATCGAATCTCTTCTTCTCCTATTTCATTAAGGCGCTGGTCAATGAAAGCAATCCGCTGCTGCAAGGCATTCACGTCGGCATTTTCCGTTGATGAAGGGTTTTCATAGGAAGATGCATTACTTTCTGCTCTTGAAACGGAAGCGACATCCCCATAATGACTCTCTTCACCCCGTATGGAGTTTACCAAATCGGCGGTAGAGCCGATGAGCGCACCGGTGCTACCCGTCTCTTCCAGTAATCCGGATTCGTTCATTCCATCGGCCACCCCTACGATAATGTCACCCAATCCTTTCCAAAAAGCCTTGCGCGATGACTTTCTTTCCGCAGTTCTTTTTGCTTTTGCATCTTCGGGCGTGGTGGAGGCAAGTGCCGTACCGCCATCGGCAGAAAGGGGCTCTACTTTTACGGGAATCTGCAACTTCAGTCCGGTATAGCAGACGGAATGGTTGGGATTAGCCGCCTTCACTTCTTCTTCGGTCAGTCCATACCGTTTGGCTATCAGAGCGAACGTTTCGCCGCGCTGTACGATATGTTGCTTAGTATTTTGCGCATGGAGTGAAAAGCACAGGCCAGCTACCGCCAAAAACAAAAAGATTATTCTCATGGCTGTGGGTTATTTATATTCGATGACAAGAAAATTGCTTATGCTCCAGAATTTGAGCGGGTCGGTAATAACGAGAGTTGTCGTACCGTCTGAATGGCTGTCGAAACGATAGGAAGATTCCGGCATTTGGGTCAAAATCTTAGGTTTCTTCCCGGCAATCTTCAGTTCCTGAAATTCTCGGATGTCGATTTTAGTGAACTGTTCGGGATTTAAATTAGATACATCTAATTTTTTCTTGCCGAACAAGCCTGAACTTGAAAGTAATCCGGCTGCCTGTAGTTCTTTTTTGGTTCCGGTCTTAACATAACCTTCGTTCAACATATCGCTTTGCACCGTCAGCGCTTCTTCCTGTTCCTGACTTTTTTGCTGTAGATTAGAAACATCTTCACTCAAGGCCGAAACGTGTGAACGCAATTGGGCGATATCAGCATTCTTCTTGCTGAGGTCACTGCGCAAGCCGGCAATCATTCTGTCTTTCTCTTCCATCTGGATGTTCAGATAACGAATAATATTTTTCAGTTTTGTCACTTCCGCTCCGTCAACTTTCGACAGAGAATCCTCCAATTCTGATATGCGCCTCCGCTGCCGTTCCAACAATTCTTCAAAAGCATCCAAATTATCTCGTATCTGTTGCTTGGACGGTTTTACCGGAGTCTCTCCGTTATAGACACTGAAGATATGCCCTTCCTGAATAAGTATGCTGTCAATACTCTCTGATACAGCGTCAAGAAAAGCATTCAATTGTTCATTTACATTGCGTATGGAATCTTTTTCCGCCTCCAGGCGGTCCATCTTTCCTCTTCCTTCGCATGCGGCAAGGAAAAGGACAGCAATCATCAGGCTTATCGAAAAATTTTTTTTCATTACTTTGTGTATTTAGTGAGTTATAAGCTTTATCGTTTGAGCACAAAAATAAAATTTTTAATACTACCCATGCTTGCACAATCGTATAATTTACTCGCCATCTGTTCAGGAGGAAAACTCTATCTAGCTTGTACAAAAACTATCTTCTCCATTGTTTTTCTTTCAAACGTCAGGACAAGTTCTCTGTTTCACACTGTGGGATACAAAAACCACAGTGTGGAATACATATTTCACACTGTGAAATACAAATCCCGCACTGTGAAACAGAGAATATGCAAGGGGATTTCAAAAAAATACTTGCCAGGAACTCCAATTAATTCAGCCGGCAAATCAAATAAATCCTGAATCACTTTCATATTAATCAGCAAAACAGATAACTTTGCGTAATAACCGATTTTTCAATCATTACGAAAATATGGCAACAAGCACACAGCAAAAACAAGAATTATTCAAGACGATATGGGCTACGGCCGAAGACTTACGAAACAGTGTGGACGGATGGGATTTCAAGCAGTATGTGTTAGGCATGCTGTTCTATCGCTTCATTTCGGAAAACATTACCAACTATATCAACAGACTGCAGCGTGAGGCTGGGATGGACGATTTTGACTATGCTTCTTTTCCTGATGAAGAAGCTGAAAATGCACGTGAGATGATTGTGCAGGAAAAAGGGTTCTTTATCCTTCCTTCGGAGTTGTTCTGTAATGTGCGTGCCAGGGCGAAAAACGACCCTAACCTGAACGAAACCCTGCAGGCGGTGTTCGACCACATTGAATCATCGGCTAAAGGAACAGACAGTGAAGACGACCTGAAAGGGCTCTTCGACGACATAGACGTGAACAGCAACAAACTGGGAAACACCGTAACCAAACGTAACGAAACGCTTTGCAAAATATTGAACACCATCGGAGGGCTCGACCTGAAAGGAGATTATGCGGAAAACCAGATTGATGTTTTCGGAGATGCCTACGAGTTTCTGATGACCATGTATGCTGGAAATGCCGGGAAATCGGGTGGTGAATTCTTCACGCCGCAAGAAGTGAGTGAACTGCTGGCCCGCATCACTGTGGTGGGTAAAAAAGAGGTGAACAAGGTGTACGACCCTGCCTGCGGCTCGGGCTCCCTGTTGCTGCAGTTTGCCAAGGTGCTGGGCAAGGAGAATGTACGTACAGGTTTCTTCGGACAGGAAATCAATATCACCACCTACAACCTGTGCCGCATCAACATGTTTCTGCACGACATCAACTACGAGAAATTCGACATCCATTGCGGCGATACGCTGACCGAGCCTTACCATTGGGATGACGAGCCTTTCGATGCCATTGTGTCCAATCCGCCTTATTCCACCAAATGGGCGGGCGACTCCAATCCGGTGCTCATAAACGACCCGCGTTTTGCACCTGCCGGAGTGCTGGCACCGAAAACCAAGGCCGACCTTGCCTTTACCATGCACATGCTGTCGTGGCTTTCTACCGACGGTACGGCAGCCATCGTAGAGTTCCCCGGTGTGCTCTATCGTGGCGGAGCGGAACAAAAGATTCGCAAATACCTGATTGATAACAACTACGTAGACACAGTTATCCAGCTTCCAGCCAACCTGTTCTTCGGTGTATCCATTGCTACCTGCATCATTGTGCTGAAAAAGAGCAAGAAGGAGAACAAGACTCTATTCATCGATGCCAGTGCCGAGTTTATCCACGAGGGCAACAAGAACAAGCTCTCGCCTGAAAATATAAATAACATCCTGAATGAGTATATCGACCGCAAGGAAGTGAAGCATTTCTCTGCCTTGGTAGACAATGCAGCCATTGCAGAAAACGACTATAACCTGTCTGTCAGCAGTTACGTAGAGGCGGAAGATACCCGTCCGCAGACCGACATCAAGGAACTGAACGAACGTATCCGCCGTATTGTGGCACGCGAGAACGAGTTGCGCACGGAGATAGACAGAATAGTAGCAGAACTAGAGGAGGACGGATTATGATTGAAAAACAAGACCGAATAGATAAAACACATTATATGATGTTGTCAGCTTTGCAAGAGGAAGTTAAAAGTAGAATGCTTATTATACGGAACAAACAGGTTATTCTTGATTCAGATGTCGCAAAGCTTTATGGTATTGAAACCAAAGCAGTGAATCAGGCTGTGAAACGCAATGCCGATAAGTTTCCGTCAGACTATATGTTCCATCTTGAGAAAGAAGATGTTGAACATTTGCGGTCACAAAATGTTACCGCAAATATATCTGCAAAAAGTCGCTTCTTGCCCGTGGCTTTTACAGAAAAAGGATTGTATATGTTAGCTACCATTTTAAAGAGTCCTAAGGCAACAGATGCTACATTTGCTATAATAGAGACTTTTGCTGCCGTACGCGAGCTAAAAAGGGAGTTAATTAATTTGCATAAAGAAACTGACCCTAAGGTTCAGCAATCAAAAATGAAACGTTTTGGTGAAGTATTGTCTGACATTGTAATGCCTGATCTTGAAACGTCAGAAATAGAGTCAACGCTTGAACTTAATTTTATAATAGGCAAGATTAAACATACAGTAAAACGGACAAAGACGAAATAGTTTATGAGCAAGTTGCAGGAATTGATAAAGAAACTTTGCCCGGACGGGGTGGAGTTTAGGAAGTTGGGGGAGGTATGTATTGATATTACGACTGGCAAATTAAATGCAAACGCAATGGATAAAAATGGTAAATATCCTTTTTTTACTTGTGATGCACAACCTTATTGGATAAATGAGTACGCTTTTGATAAAGAAGCTATCCTTATTTCTGGTAATGGAAGTCAAGTTGGACATATTAATTACTACAATGGTAGATTTAATGCATATCAACGAACATACATATTGTCAGGTTTTATATCAAGTATAAATGCTTTTTTCCTTTTTTATTATTTAAAATGTTATTTTAGGCAATATATTATTTTAAGCTGTAGAAATGGTTCTGTTCCATATATTACACTACCTGTATTATATAATTTTGAGATTCCTCTCCCTCCCCTTGAAGTACAAAACGAAATAGTCCGTATCCTCGATGCCTTCACAGCACATACAGCGGAGCTGCAAGCAGAGCTACAAGCAAGAAAAGAACAATATGAGTATTATCGAAATAAGTTATTCACATTTGATGAGAATGATGAGGAGGTGAAGTGGATGAAGTTAAATGAATTTGCAGAGATTGGAACAGGTAGCAGTAATACGCAAGATGAATTATCTGATGGCTTATATCCATTTTTTGTCCGCTCTCAAATTGTTCGATCGAAAAATGAGTATGAATTTGACGAAACAGCCATTATAACATCAGGAGATGGTGTGGGAGTAGGTAAAATATTCCATTATGTAGAGGGTAAGTATGCATTACACCAGAGAGCTTATCGAATACATATATTGGATAATACTGTAATGCCTAAATTCTTTTTTTATTATATGCGCAGTGAATTTTATAACTATATAACCAAAAATGCATTTTCGTCTTCTGTTACATCTATTCGTAAGCCGATGTTGTTAAATTTTCCTGTCCCTTTACCGCCCTTATCCGAACAGCAACGCATCGTTTCCATTCTCGATAAATTCGAGTCCTTGGTAAACGACTTATCCGAAGGACTTCCGGCTGAAATTGCAGCCGTACAGGAACAATACGAATATTACCGAAATAAGCTATTGACCTTTAAACGAAAAAGCTAAAAGCATGATGAATTTTCAGACATTTAAGGAGCACATAGCCTCGCTAAAAGTAGTTTATAGCGTAAGAGACAAAGTGCCATACAAGGTGTGTTCCGTGCAAGGTAATCTGTTGACCATTCAGAGAGAAAGTACTGGAAACTATGTGGAAATCAAACTGAATGAATTGTATAATTTCTACTCAAACGAAACAATCTATACAACAAAGAATGCGAGAGAATACATATCTGGTTATGTGTATTCTCCGGCTGTAGCCGTAATCAAAGAGTTAGTAAAATAAGTAAAAAACTTAAATCAAACATATAATGATAAAACCAGACACAAAAATAGAACCTCTTCGTGAGGATTTAAGACGTATCATTGAGGACTCTTTTTTGCTTAGTATTCCATTCAAACGTTGGATTATTTCTGTGGGATTAGATAAGATGTGGGAGCAATGTCTTTCAAAAGCGAAACAAGAGAATAGTTTTTTTGGTATAGGTTCTGATGAGTATGAAGCAGGTAATGCATTAACGCTTTTGCTTAATATTTCTTTTGAAAATGGTAATGAAACCTTGGTATGGTTAGTAAGTGGATTGTTGCATCTTTATCACAATGAAACGAAAAAAAATATTGACGTATCTGCTCTTCGGCTTGATATGCAAGTTATAGGTATAGATAATACGTTGATGCAACAATTGGATGATTTATGTGATAGTGAAGCCGTAACCGAGGAAGTAAAACCTGTTGCTTTTACAAAAGAACAAAAAATCCGACAATTGGAAAATGAATATAAAGAAGCTTCTAAAACTGATAGAACTTTGAGAGCATCAATGGATGCATATTTAGAGTGGCATAAAGAAGCACTAATATATCTTAGTGGTTTTTATACTGATATGAATAGTGATTTTAAGGAGTTTAAGAATCTTGATAATTCAGGCAATGGTTATTCTCTATATTCAAACTTTAATAAAATCTATGCCAAATATAATCTTTTAATGTCTCAAGTAGATATGCAATTAAAAGATAATTCTAAAAAAGGAAATAGTCCAATGGTATTTATTAGTCATTCTTCAAAGGATAAGGAGTTTGCAGAAGCTTTTGTTGATTTGCTTGAAAGCATTGGATTAAATAAAGATACATTGTTTTGTAGCTCTGTTGATGGATATGGTTTAGGGTTAAGTGATGATATTTTTGAAACTTTACTTGGACTTTTTGAAAATCATGATCTTTTCATGATATTTCTTCATTCACCAAGATATTACAAAAGTTCAATCTCTCTAAATGAAATGGGAGCAGCGTGGATTTTACGTTCTGGCTTTTGTTCCATTTTGACAAGTGATATGGACTTTTCTGGCTTGACAGGCGTAGTTAATGGAAGTAAGATTTCTATTAAGGTAAATGCACAAGATGCAGCAAGTAGATTGAATGAGTTGTATAAAATCCTTCAAGAGATTTTTAATCTCACTCCTCTTGATATAACTCAATGGGAAAGAAAACGTTCTATCTTTTTAAGAAATGTCAACGCTATAAAATATACAGAATAAAAAGATATGTCAGAGCAATATAAAATGGTAGCGGAAAACCCGCTAAGCACCGTGGTATCGGATTATGAACCAAGATACCGCACCGCCAAGCAATATCAGAGCGAGGCAGAAATGGAAAAGGAGTTTATCGAACAACTCCAGACACAGGCTTATGACTATCTGCCCATCACTTCCGAAAAGAAACTGATAGAGAATCTGCGCCGCCAGTTGGAAAAACTGAACGGCTACCGTTTTACTGACAAGGAATGGACGGCCTTCTTTAAGGAAAAGATTGCCAACCAGAACAGTGGTATCGTGGAGAAAACAGCCATCGTGCAGGATGATTACATCCAGTTGCTGACTCGTGAGGACGGTTCCACCAAGAATATTTATCTGCTCGACAAAAAGGACATACACAATAACTACTTGCAGGTTATCAACCAGTATGTACCCGAAGGTGGCAGTCACGAGAACCGTTACGACGTGACCATCTTAGTAAACGGACTGCCACTGGTACACGTGGAGCTGAAACGCAGAGGAGTGGACATAAAAGAGGCCTTTAACCAGATACGGCGCTATAACCGGGAAAGTTTCTGGGCCGGATGCGGACTGTTTGAATACGTGCAGATATTTGTCATCAGCAACGGTACGCAGACCAAGTACTACAGTAATACTACCCGCGTTTCGCACATTGCAGAACAACAGAAGAAAAACCAGTCGAAAAGTAAGAACCAGACCAGCAACAGCTTTGAGTTTACCAGCTACTGGGCCAGAAGGGATAATCAGATTATTCCGGATTTGGTGGACTTCACGGCTACGTTCTTTGCCAAACATACACTGCTGAATATCCTGACCAAATATTGTGTGTTTACTTCCGAGAAACTGCTCTTGGTGATGCGGCCTTACCAAATTGCCGCTACGGAAAGTATTCTGCAACAGATACGGGTATCTACCAACTACAAGAAGTATGGCACGGTGGAAGGCGGTGGCTTCGTATGGCACACCACGGGAAGCGGCAAGACGCTTACTTCATTTAAGACAGCCCGTCTGGCCAGCAAGATGGAAGGTATCGATAAGGTACTGTTTGTGGTAGACCGCAAGGATCTGGACTACCAGACCATGAAGGAATACGACCGATTTGAGAAAGGTGCTGCCAACAGCAATACCAGCATGGCAATACTGAAAAAGCAACTGGAGAATGACAATGCGCACATCATTATCACCACCATACAGAAGTTGTCGGTATTCATATCCAAGAACCGTACACATGCGGTTTATGGCAAGCATGTGGTGTTGATTTTCGATGAATGCCACCGCAGCCAGTTTGGCGAGATGCACACGGCTATCGTGAAGAAATTCAAGAAATACCATCTGTTCGGTTTTACAGGCACACCGATATTCCCCAACAACTCCAGCACGAGCGGTAAGTTTGATTTGAAGACCACCGAACAGGCCTTCGGCAAGCGGCTGCATATCTACACCATTGTGGATGCCATTGCCGACGGAAATGTACTGCCTTTCCGGGTGGATTACATCAGCACGATGCGTGAACAGGAGAACATCAAGGGCGAACAGGTGCGCAACATAGACCGTGAAAGGGCTTTATTGGCTCCCGAACGTATCCGTCATATCGTGACGTATATACTGGAACATTTCAACCAGAAAACCAAACGGAACGGACGGTCGTTTGCTTTCCACAAACTGACAAACATTTCGGAAGTGGCTTCGGCCAAGAAAGGAAAAGGCGAAGTGGAAGAGCGGAAGCAGAAAGTACATCTCCAGGGGTTCAATTCTCTGTTTGCCGTGTCATCCATCGAGGCGGCCAAACTCTATTACCTGGAGTTCAAGCGGCAAATGGAAGGGCTGCCACCCGACCGGAAACTGAAGGTGGCCACTATTTTCAGCTATGGAGCCAATGAAGCGGAAGAGGATGGCACGGGTAACATAGACGATGAAAACTCTGAAAATACGGATGCACTGGACAAAAGCTCACGTGACTTTCTGGAAAGTGCCATTGAGGACTATAACGACCTGTTCAAAACCCAATACGACACTACCGCCGAAAAATTCCAAAACTACTACAAGGATGTGTCGCTGCGCATGAAGAATCGGGAAATAGACTTGCTCATCGTAGTGAATATGTTCCTGACAGGATTTGATGCTACCACCCTCAATACGCTATGGGTGGACAAGAACCTGCGGATGCACGGCTTGCTGCAAGCCTATTCCAGAACGAACCGTATTCTTAATTCGGTAAAGACATTTGGAAACATTGTCTGCTTTCGCAACCTGGAGCAGGCTACCAACGAAAGTATTGCGCTTTTCGGTGACAAGGAAGCAGGCGGACTGGTGCTGCTCAAGACATTTGACGACTATTACAACGGATATGAAGACAAAAACGGCAAGCATCAGGCGGGCTACAGAGAACTTGTTGATACGCTGTTAACGTGAGTTCGGGATAAGAAAATCATAAAAAAAGTTGTGATATAGGGAGATTATTTGTATATTTATAGCTGATAA
>ENA-UEQH01000860-UEQH01000860.1-human-gut-metagenome-genome-assembly--contig:-NODE-860-length-14384-cov-17.471378_pt1 | contig 14384 bp, 12 predicted proteins | sample MGYA00242945_ERZ507943 | MGnify/ENA primary metagenome ERZ507943 (study PRJEB26167, sample SAMN06115418) | human gut metagenome | host: Homo sapiens | place: China:Hubei | collected 2015-03-06... | reverse complement strand
GAGGTTTCTTCATCTTTTCCATTTTACTCTTGTTTTTGTTAAAATGGTGTGAAGTAAATCTGTATTAAGTCAAAATTTTCCCCTTTATTAATACGCATACACATCTTTCTGAAAAGGATTTTCACGTGAAAGTATGTTAACCAATTGTTTTATTGACAGTCAAATCCTCTCTTTATACTAGAATAAAACGTATATTTGTAAAACAATAAGTTACAGTCAAACAGCTGTGGGGCAACCTAGACGGAGGTTTTCTGTAAAACTGTTGTATTTATGGAGTTCTTTTTTGCCTTGCACATCTGTGTGTAAGGGAAAGAAAGAACACCCCTAACCAAAACAATAACTAACTTATAATAAAAGAAAAATCATGGACAAACGGGACGATGCAACAACAGAATGGATGCCCCTTAAAACCATTTATAACAAGGAGATGCAAATTGCAGCCTATCTTAAAGAGCAACACATCGAGTACTACATCCCCATGTCCTACCAACTGAAAGAGAATCCGCATGAACCCGGCCGGTGCGACCGCATACAGGTTCCCGCCATCCACAATTTGATTTTCATACATCGTCCTTACGACAAGAACTGGTGCAGTGAATTTCTACACAAAACACCTTTTCCGGTTTATTTTCTCAAAAAAGAACGAAACGGAGAAGAATATTGCACTATCAGTAATAAGGAGATGCAGAACTTCATCCACGCAACCGATCCTGACATAGAAGGAACACGTTTCATTGACCCTGAATTACTTCGAGCCAAGAAAGGAGAACCAGTACGTGTCATCAAGGAAGGTCCGCTATACGGAGTAACCGGAAAATTTCTGCGTTATGGCAACCGCCATTATGTAGCGATTGAATTAAGCGGCACCACCGCACTCATGAAAGTGAGCTATACATGGTGCGAACGAATAAACGAACAAGACAAATAACTTTTTTTACACTAAACCCAATATGGAGAATATTCTCATCATTGCGGCAGGCTTTATTACTGCCATTCTGTTGGGACGTATCATTATTCCCAACATTCTGATAATTTCTTTACGCAAGCGCCTTTTCGACGTTCCAGACGAACGTAAGGTACATAAGCGTCCCATACCTCGACTGGGAGGTGTCACTTTCTTTCCGGTTATCGTGTTTACTGTATGCGCCTATACAGCAGCACGCCTGCTTACCGGTCAAATGAATTTGGGAGAGCTTAGTATCAATATGATTTCCGAACTGCTGTTTCTTATAGCAGGTCTTACTCTACTCTACATTGTCGGTATTGCCGATGATATGATTGGTGTACGCTACCGCAAAAAATTTGTGGTACAGATTCTTTCGGCTGCCTTATTTCCACTTGCCGGCTTATACATCAACAATTTCTATGGCCTTTTTGGTATTTACGAAGTGCCTTCCTTTATCGGCATTCCCCTCACCATGCTCCTCGTTGTATTTATCACCAATGCCATCAATCTGATTGACGGCATCGACGGGTTGGCATCCGGCTTAAGTATGGTAGCTCTCAGTGTTTTTGGAGTTATCTTTATTCATTATCAGGAATGGATACTTGCGCTGCTGGCTTTTGCCTGTGTAGGAGTGATTATTCCGTTTTTTGCTTACAACGTATTCGGCAATGCAGACCGAGGACGCAAAATCTTTATGGGCGATACCGGAAGCTTGACATTGGGATATATCTTGAGTTTCTTTGCCATCCAATACTGTATGTATCGGGGCGATACACCATGGGAAGCAGCTGGCTCTCCTATCCTTACGGCATTTAGCGTACTGATGGTACCATGCCTGGATGTAGTACGTGTTGTATTGAAGAGAGCACGTCAAGGTAAAGGTTTATTCCTTCCCGACAGAAACCATATTCATCATAAATTTCTGGATATGGGATTTACTCCACGCAAAGCAATGGTTACAATTCAGGTAATGTCTGCTTGTTTCTGCATATTTACAATGTTAGCGGTACATTATGATATTAATAATACATTAGTATTTATTATTGACGTAGCAGTTTGGAGTGGATTAAATTTGTGGTTTGATAAAGTTATTGACAAAAAAAACTAATTTTTCTGTATGTCTAAAGAGACAAGAACAAGTAAAAGTATAAAAAATGCTCAAATAGCACTTTTATTTTATTTGTTGAATCTAATACTACAATTTTATTCAAGAAAAATCTTTCTTGAATATTTAGGAAGTGAAGTATTAGGTTTAAATACAACAGCTCAAAACCTTATTAATTTTTTGAATTTAGCAGAATTAGGAATCGGTGCAGCGGTTTCCTACAGCCTATATAAACCACTATTAGAAAATAATAAGAGTGTAATAAATGATATAATTTCCATACAAGGATGGCTATATAGAAAAATAGCATATATAGTCATAGGCGCAGGAATTATATTAATGTTATTTTTCCCATCAATATTCGCAAAAACCAATCTTCCTTTATGGTATACATATGGATCCTTTATATCTCTATCTGTAGCTGCCTTATTGGGTTATTTCGTTAATTATAACCAAATCATCCTATCGGCAGACCAAAAGGAATATAAAATTACACAATGCACTCAAATTACAAAAATAATTAAAGTAATCCTGCAAATCGCTGCTATCTATTATTTAAACAATGGATATCTATGGTGGATGATTATAGAAATATTAATGTCAATACTAACTGCATATACGATAGATTACTCTGTAAGAAAAACATATCCATGGTTAAAAACCCAAATATCTAAAGGGAAAATATTGCAACAAAAATATCCAGAAATATCTACCAAAACTAAACAAATATTTTTTCACAAATTTGCAACATTTGTCCTTACTCAAACAAGCCCTCTTGTGATTTATGCTTTTTCTTCTTTGACATTAGTTGCCATATATGGAAATTATATGCTAATTATTACAGGAGTAACATTACTAACTAACGCATTATTAAATAGTATAGCAGCAGGAATTGGAAATTTAGTAGCAGAAGGCAATAAAGAACATATAAAATCTGTTTTTTGGGAAGTATTCACATTAAAATTCTGGATAGCTTCTATTATTTGTTTTGGAATTTATATTTTAGGTGATTCATTTATCAGCTTATGGGTAGGAAAAGAATATCTCCTACCACCGCAAGCTTTCCTTATTTTAATATTTACAGCATTTATTAATCTTTCAAGAACAGCTGACACTTTTATTTTTGCATATGGAATGTTTCAAGATATTTGGGCACCAATAGCAGAAGCAACACTAAATCTAGGCCTATCAATAATTTTAGGATACTATTATGGAATCACAGGTATTCTAATCGGAGTATTAATAAGTTTAATTATTTTGGTCTGTATATGGAAACCATATTTTCTTTACAGATGGGGCTTTAAAAATTCATTCACCGAATATGTTTGTAAATATATACAACTTCTATCCATAATAGTAACCTGTATACTATTAAGCAAATACATAATAAATAATTATATAGAAATAAATATAAAGAGCTATTTCACATGGGGATTGTATGCTATTATATGTATTTCTATTTACTCATTAATATCATTAAGTATACTTTATATTTTTAATAAATCTACAAAAAAATTTACTCAAAGAATTATTCGGATAATAGTAAAACGATAATCTATAAATAGTAAAATATGGATACTCCTCTTGTTTCAATATTGATTCCAATTTATAATGTAGAAAAATTTATTGGAAGATGCGTAGAATCACTTATGGAACAAAGCTATAAAAATATTGAATACATTTTCGTAAATGATTGTACACCAGATAAAAGTATAGAAATCCTTAATAAAGTATTAAATAAATATCCGCAAAGAAAAAACTGGAAAATTATTAACCACTCTCATAACAAAGGATTGGCTGCATCAAGAAATACCGGACTAGAAAACGCAAAAGGAGAATGGATTGCATTTGTTGACTCTGATGATTACTTAGATAAAAGCGCAATAGAAAATCTCACTAATGGAATAAAGTTAAACCAATCAGATATAATTATTGGTGAATTTTCAATTATAACAAATGAAGGAATTTATAAACATAATCGTCCCCAAAAAGCATATAAAAAGAACGAATATATACAAACATTATTAAGATGGAATGAGATTGATTTAACTCTATGGGGAAAGTTATTCAAAAAAGAACTATTTACTAAAGGAAATATAAAATCGTATGAAGGATATAATCTAGGAGAAGATTTTGGCGTTACAGCTAGACTTTCTTATTATGCAAATGACATTACATTCATTAATAAAATTGTTTATTATTACGAAAACAGTAACACCAACTCATATACTAAAACGGTTTCAGAAAACAGTATTAATAGTTTAATTTATATTACAAGGAAGATTATAGATTTCTACAAGGAGAAACCTGATTTTTTTAAATTCAAGAAACATATATATATCGGATTAACGCGTATGAAATGTTGGATCTATTACAACAACTGCAATAATAAAATAGAAGAAATCGACAAATTAATACAAATTAACAACCTTAATGAAGGAGCTTACTATAAATTCATAAATAATTTACTCAAAACACCTATATCTTCTTTTTTATACAAATTAAACAGAAGAATAAAATTCATTTAATATATCCATGAAAAAAAAAATATTATTTATAATTCCAATATATTCGCATGGAGGAACAAATAGAAGCTTACAGTTTCTACTATCATTAATAAATCCTCAAGAATTCGATATATATATATTATGTCTTATTGATAAAGGTATATATAAAGAAACATTCAATAATTACAAAACAATTAAACTTTCGACTAAACTTCATTTATTTTTTAATTCCAACAACATAATTATAAAATTTATACGTCTATTAGATAGAATTCTAAACTATAAACTACTTAAATTCTTTTCTAAAAGAGAAATATCAAATATTGAAAAGAATTATAAATTCGATAAAATAATTGGTTATGAAGAAGGCATTGCTACCTATTTTACAAGTTTTTTTAACTCCCCAAAAGTAGCATGGGTACACTGTGATTACCATTATTACAAAAACAAAAATAAAAAGATCGAAAAATTAACTTACCCCAATATTAACCAAATTGTTTGTGTCTCCAAACATACAAGTCAATCATTTAAGAACTATTACCCAACCTTAGAAAGAAGGATTACATATGCATATAACCTTTTAAACGAAAAAGAAATTATTGAATTATCTAAAGAAAAAATTACAGATAATAGATTTAACAACAGCACATTTACCATTATTTCTATAGGAAGGTATGATCCTATAAAACAGTTTGACAAAATTCCTGAGATTGCAAAAAAAATTTATAACATAGGAAACTGCAAATATTTTAAATGGTATATTATAGGATGTGGAAATGAAGAATACACAAAAATAATTGAAAGCAACATATGCAAGTATCAATTACAGGATACTGTAATATTATTAGGTGAAAAAAGCAACCCATATCCTTACATTAAAAATTCAAATATTTTAGTTTCGACGTCATTATCTGAAGCATGTCCATATGTAATAAATGAAGCTAAAATTTTAAAAAAGATTGTAGTATCAACAAATTATGAATCAGCTTCAGAATTAATAGGAGACGACAATGGAGTTATAACTTCTTTAAACACAATGCATACAATTCTTTATAATTTAATAAATAATAAAGACTCAGGATATACTATTTTAAATGATAAAGTATCAAAATACACTTTTAATATAACAAATGATAGAAATAAAATAATTAGTATAATAAATCAATAATAATGATTAGAAGAATTTATAACAAGATATTATTGTGGAAAAAGAAAAAAGAATTTAATAGTATAGGTACAGAGCTAATCTTTTATCCATGGAATTCATATTTTTCATATAATAACATTAAAATAGGCAACCATGTATCAATTGGTGAATATGCAGACTTTATTGCTACTAGAAGTCAAATTACAATTGGTGACCATGTGATTTTTGCTCCGAAAGTTTCAATAAGAGGTGGAGATCATAGAATAGATATTATTGGTAGATACATAGACACTATAACAGATGAAGAAAAGTTGCCAGAAAATGATCAAGATATATACATTGAAGGCGATAACTGGATTGGAATGAATGTTACAATTCTAAAAGGGGTAACAATTGGGAGAGGTAGTGTAATTGGTGCAGGATCTGTTGTCACAAAATCCTTACCACCTTATTCAGTGTGTGCTGGTGTACCTTGTAAAGTTATAAAAAGAAGATTTACCATAGAACAAATTATTGAACATGAGAAAAAGTTATATGGAAAAGTTATTACTAATTTATAATCTTATTTTAGATATATAATCATGAAATATATTCAAGAAAATCCTCTTATCACTATAATAACAATCACCTTTAATGCAGTAGATACTATTGAAAACACCATCAAATCCGTCTTAGAACAAACATATCCTAACATAGAGTATATCATAATTGACGGAGGCAGTAAAGACGGAACTGTTGATATTATAAAAAAATATAGTAAAAAAATATCATATTGGATTAGTGAACCAGATAAAGGTATTTATAATGCTATGAATAAAGGAATTAATCATGCTCATGGAGCGTGGATTAACTTTATGAATGCAGGAGATACTTTTTTTAATAAAAATACAATAGAAAATTGTAAATTTAAAGACTTAAACAACCAAGTAATAAAAGTAATATACGGTGATACAATAATTAAAAGAAAAGGTAAAAGTTATACAAAGAAAGGATTACCAATACAAAAGATTCATCGATGCATTATAGGATGTCACCAATCTATATTTGTATCTACCGATAATATTCAAGATATAAAGTTTAATGAATCATACAAACTTGCTAGTGACTATAACACAATATATTCTCTATACAAAAAGTACAATAAAGAGGCTTTCCATTATATACCAAGTCCTATTTCTATCTATGATGCAGAATTTGGTATATCATCCAAGCAAATTCTAAAAACTCTAAAAGAACAACTTCTCATACGAAGCAAACATAAAGATTTTTTATGGTATTACGACTTCATAAAATATATTATAAAGTGCGGAATACACAAATATATTTAAAATATAGATTGGGACATCTACATTTTACGCTAATAAACATCTAATAATACCCCGAAAGTCCTACAAACACAATAAATTTCACAAAAAACGACTGCTTTTAATATTAAAGACAATCAATAACCATCTTCAACATAGTTAATAATCATAGTATAAATTAATAAAGCAAACTTATTGAGACTTATGATATTTGCGATAAACCTAATTTATACGACAATTTATTCGTATATCTTCTCTAAATATAATAGCACCACCCAGAAATATAAATTTCTCAATTATTTTTTATTTTTATTCCCAATATGGACTATATGGTTAATCATTTGCGGAGGTCAATATAAAGTTGGAACAGACTATGAAGCTTACTATAATATCTTTAAAACATGTGATGTAACTCTATACTATAAAAAATTTGAATATATCTTTGCATATATTGTGGAGATATCTAATTATCTTGAACTAAACCCTCAAATACCATTCTATATATTTTACTTTATTGGGTGTACTTTTTTTATCAAAATATTAACAAAGTTACATCATAACACCAGTTTTATATTTATCATTCTATACCTCTCTCTCTCCACTGTATTCAACAATCAACTAAATGGTCTAAGACAATATACAGCCCTTTACATTTGCACATATGCACTATTAACTTTACAAGAAAAAAATGGAGTTATCAAATTTTTCACATACACTATATGTGCTACAATGATTCACTCATCTTCATTATTAATTCTACCATTCATTCTTTTGAAGTTTAGTACTCAACTATCCTACCGTAATGGAATTATATTATTAATAATTGCTATAATATTAGGAGCTTTTGGAGGATATAATATTATTGTATCTTATCTACTTTTTCTAATACCAGCTCATTATCAACATTATATTGGAGGTACTTTTGATACGACATATGGATTTACATCTTTAATTACAAAACTAATATTCATACCTTTTTATTTTTATTCGTTACTACTTCTAAAATCAAAGAAATTAAACAACTCTGATATGTTTCTATTTAAATTAGGAATAATTGGATATTCAATTCGAATAATGTTTTTAAGTAATTTCATTTTCAATAGAATAGGTGACACTTTTCTACTAATTTCTATGTTACCTTTATATTTTTTATTAAGAGATTTATATTTAGAAAAAAAATATACGCAATTTATTTTAATATGCATATTTTTTATATCATTCTATTTATCAAAAGTTCTTTTATTTCCTGCACAAGAATATCTATATAACTCAATATATTTAAAAGATGTTTGAAATTTCCATTATTATTCCAACATATAATCCTGGTGATTATATAAATGAATGCCTAAATTCATTATACAACCAAACATTTCCCCTAAGAAGTATTGAAATACTTGTAATCTTAAACGGAAATGTTCAAGAGTATAAAGAAAAAGTAAATAGAGTTCTCAATAAATCACCTAAAGAATTAAAAACCCAACTCCTCATATCTAGCAAAGCAGGAGTCTCAAATGCAAGAAATATAGGTATTAATAACGCTACCGGACAATATATTTGCTTCATAGACGATGATGACATTGTTTCTCCTAATTATCTAGCATCACTATATTCAAAAGCAAATAAAAATACAATTGTTATAAGTAATGTATTTAGCTTCAAGACACATATTGAAGAAAAAGCTGAAAACTTTTTTATCTGTCCCAAACTTAGAAAAAAAGAAAAATATTATAAAGCTTCATTATTTAAAAATCGTTCCTTTTTAGCGTTTCCTGTCGCTAAAATAATCCATAGAGATATTATAGAAAACAGACGTTTTGATAATAGATTCAAAAATGGAGAAGATGCTCTATTCATTACATCTTTAACAGACAAAATTAAAAATATTGAATTTACAGATGATAATGCAATTTATTATGTAAGAGAAAGAATAGGTTCAGCATCAAGAAAAAAAATACCTGTTAAAGAATTACTCAAAACATCAATATTACTAAGTAGTACTTACATATCTTTATACATTAAAAATTTTCCCAGGTACAATTTTTTATTGTTCATATCAAGAATTCCAGGTGTAATAAAAAATGCAATTCATTTATATTATAACAATAAATAGATATGAAAATATCAATAATAACAGTCACATATAATAGTGAAAAGACTATTGCTGATACAATCAAATCTGTCTTAAATCAAACATATAACGACATTGAATATATCATAATTGATGGAAAATCAAATGATAAAACAGTTAGTATTATCAAAGATTACATTCCTTTATTTAATGGTAGAATCAAATGGATTTCTGAAAAAGATAATGGCATCTATGATGCAATGAATAAAGGTATCAAACTTGCAACGGGTGAAATCATCGGAACACTTAATGCAGATGATTTTTTCACCAATGATAAAATTATTGAGATAATTCAACAAGAATTTAAAAATAATAATTCAATTCAAGCAATATATGGAGATGTGCATTTTGTAAATCCAAACAATTTACAAAAATGCATTAGATATTACTCCTCGAAAGTATTTAAGCCTTCTTTAATGAAATTAGGATTCATGCCAGCACATCCCTCTTTTTATGCAAGAAAAGAATGTTTTACACAATTTGGATTATATAAAACAGACTACAAGATTGCAGCTGATTTCGAATTCCTCTTAAGATTAATATATATAAATAAAATCTCCATAAAATACATACCAATAGACATGGTAACCATGAGAACAGGAGGGGCTAGTACTTCTGGATACAAATCTCATATATTAATAACAAAAGAACATTTAAAAGCCTTCAAGGAAAACAATATTAAAAGCAATATATTTCTCCTTTTATTACGTTACATCTATAAAATATTAACTATCAAAAAGAAATAATCTATGGATTCTAATAACTTAAATTCACAAGACACACTTGAGAAAACTATTATAAATTTTATCCGACCACTCTATACAAACAAAGGCCTTATAATTAAATCTTTAGGAATTTGTTTTATAATCGGACTAATTATCGCTATTAGCTTACCTCCAAAATATAAAGTAGAAGTTAAGATTTCACCTGAATCTGGTCAATCTAACAATAATTTAACAGGTATGGCAAATATATTAGGGTTAGGAAATTTAAATAGCACAGGACAAGATGCTATTAATTCTACAATGCTTCCTGATATAATAAATACAACACCATATATATTAGATTTATATAACATCAAGGTCAAACCGCAAAATGCAAAAAATGAAATACCACTATCAGAATATATATCACAACAGAAAAAGCCATGGTGGAATTATGTTCTAAATTTTCCAAACTTTGTTATAAATATTTTTTCCAACAACGTTGATAGTATAATTGAATCAGCAGCAACAATTGATCCTTTCCATCTGACAATAGAGCAACAAAGTAAAATTGAAGCGATTAAAAGTGCATTAACAGCAAATGTTGATTCAAAAAGTAATATGACTATTGTATCTGTAACTTTTCAAGATCCTATCGTAGCAGCCACTGTTGCAGACAGCGCAGTAACCCAACTACAAAAATATATCATTAACTATAAGACTTTTAAGGCTCAAGATGATTGTAATTATCTTGAAAAGTTATGTAAAGAAAGAAAAAAAGAATATTACAAAGCACAACAAGCTTATGCAAATTTTATGGATATTAACCGTAATGTAATACTTCAAAAGACACAGGCTGAAGGTGAACGATTACAAAACGAAATGAACATAGCTTTCCAAATATACAGTCAAGTAGAAACACAATTACAAATGGCTAAAGCAAAAGTACAAGAAGCCAAACCTGTATTTGCAATTGTTGAACCATCTTCTATACCTTTATACCCCGTATCACCCAATAAAAAAATTATAATAATTGGAATAATGCTTCTAGGCTTCATAGCAACTTCAGCATGGATTCTTGCCGGTAAGAAATTATGGAATAATCTTAATCAAAAACCATGAAACATACCCTATTAGAATACCATGTTATACTAGCTGTACCACTTTTCGAACAGCAATCAGAACCATTATTAACATACTCCCCCAACAACTAAAGCACAAGCTAATAAAGGTATATATTCTCCTGTATGGTTTACCAATAATCGCTACGAATTAATAATCAAAACTCTAACTACAGACAAACAGAATTGACCTATCATAAGGAATTCAATAATAACTAGAATTAAATACAGGAATAAACTTAACGGGGGATAAACCAAATACTAGCTGTTTTATACATCAACTTTATATCAATTTTAATCAAAAAGCGTCAAACCTGAATTTTAACCCAAAAGAAAGCACAGGTTTCACACTTACAAAAAATGAATGGCCTAATAGAAGATTCTAACATTAGACCAATACCACAAATTAAAGCTTTAAAAACAGACTTCCAAAGCATACCATATACAAAAAACTGGTTAGATAAAAGACATTAAGCTTATGGCAAATTTACAGACAATGAATGGTAGAAAATTTTGTAAATCTAGTCAGTTATTATGTAAAAGATAAGCTTTATCATAATAATTACAATCACTACATCTAAAGTGCCATATCAGAGAAGAGTATGGGAACAATATTAAATTTAATTATGGGTAGTAGAAGTAACCACCCAAAAGAGGCAATCTAGAATTGCAATCTTTCCAAGGGCGTTATCATTATGATAAAACAACTAATAAGATACACTTTACAGATATGAGTACATACACAACTCCGGAAAATTCCAGATCGGTCACTGTGGAAGAATTGCTTCCTTACTGGCTAAACAATGTAAATACAGAACTGGAAGTTTTGGAAAAAGGAAGAAAAAAGCTGGTACTACGCTCGGATTATGCCACATTGTACCTGAAAAGATTTTAAGTTTTACTATCTTTGCAAGTGATTGTCACCAAAAGTTTTTTTGAACCTAACAGATTTTTATGACTAGAAAACTAACTCAAATTGTATTATGTTTCTTCTTGCTGATGGGTGCACCGGTTATGGCGCAGACCATGAGTGATGCAGAAGTGCTGGAATACATGAAACAAGGGAACCAGCAGGGTAAGGACCAACAACAAATGGCTGTGGAGCTGGCACGAAGAGGTGTGACTGAGGAGCAGGCACGGCGTGTAAAAGAGATGTACCAGAAACAGATGGGTACACAGGGAAACAACACTTCAGCCGGCAGTCAAAGCCGTATGCGCCAGAAACAGGTAGAGCAGACATCTCCTTATTATAAAAACGGATATTACCGCAACAGCAACGGACGAAATCAGGAAATGAACAGAACCATGGAGAAAGACGGTCAACAAAAGATGAGTCCCATGGACAGGACGAATAATCCGTATGCTGCACAATATGACTTAAATACTGAAGAAGCTAAAGTAGTATCTATTTTAGGTGACTCTCTGAACTATGTAGACAAAGAAATATACTTTAATCCGGAAGACGAGGTTTTCGGAAGAAATATTTTCAACACGCAAAGCCTTACTTTTGAGCCAAACGTAAATCTGGCTACTCCTGCCAATTATCAGCTGGGACCGGGAGATGAGGTAATTATTGACATTTGGGGAGCCAGCCAGAATACGATTCGCGAACAGATTTCGCCAGATGGTACCATCAATATTCAGGATTTGGGAGTAGTCAACCTGAATGGTATGACCATAGCTCAGGCCGGTGATTTCTTGAAACGGGAGTTGAGTAAGATTTACTCAGACAGCCAGAACAGTATTCAAGTTACCCTGGGAAATGCACGCAGCATCTCTATCAATGTAATGGGTGAAGTACTGGTTCCGGGTACATACCAGTTGTCTTCGTTCTCTACGGTTTTCCACGCACTATACAGCGCCGGAGGTGTGAGCGAAATTGGTAGCTTGCGTAACATTCAAGTGGTACGCAACGGTGAGAATATTGCAACGGTCGATGTGTACGATTTCATTATGAAAGGTAAGGTGCAGGATGATATTCGCTTACAGGAAGGGGATGTAGTGATTGTACCTCCTTACGAAGCACTGGTGAAAATTACCGGTAAGGTAAAACGACCGATGCGCTACGAAATGAAAAAGGATGAAACGGTGAACACATTGCTGAAATATGCCGGTTATTTTGCTGCGGACGGCTATAAAGGTAGCCTCAGCATCGTGCGTCAGGCCGGACGGGAATACAGCATCTGTACCGTTGACGAGAAAGATTACAGCGTATTCAAAATAAAGGACGGTGACGTGGTAACTGCAGCTGCCATGCTGGATCGCTTTACCAACAAACTGGAGATTAAAGGTGCGGTTTACCGCCCTGGCATGTACGAGCTGAGCGGTTCGCTGAATACGGTGAAACAGTTGGTGGAAAAGGCAGACGGACTGCTGGGAGATGCATTTACAAACCGTGCGGTTTTGTATCGCCAGCGGGAAAATCTGACCAGTGAGGTGTTGTCGGTAGATATCAAAGGTATTCTAGACGGAACTACACCGGATATTCCGCTGCGCAAGAACGATGTATTGTATATCCCGAGCATTCATGATTTGCAGGATATGGGCAGCGTGAAAATTTGGGGTGAAGTGGCTAAAGTGGGTGAATACCCTTACGCAGATAACATGACGCTGGAAGACTTGATTATCACAGCAGGTGGTTTGAAAGAATCGGCTTCACTGGTACGTGTGGATGTGGCACGTCGCATTAAAGACAGCAAAAGTACAACTCCACAGGCTACTATCGGACAAAACTTCAGTTTCGGTGTCAAGGATGGATTCATCATTGACGGTGAACCGGGATTTGTTTTGCAGCCTTACGATCAGGTGTATGTACGCCGTAGTCCGGGGTATCAGGAACAGCAAAATGTAAAAATCAACGGTGAAGTATTATACGGCGGCGAATATGCACTGACAACCAAAAGTGAACGTATCAGTGAGTTGATAGAAAAAGCCGGTGGAGTTACACAGTTTGCCTACGTAAAAGGAGCCAAACTGGTGCGCAAAGCCAATGAGGAAGAAATGAAACGTATGGAAGACATCGTAAAAATGATGCGCAAGGAGCTGGGTGATGGCGCTATCGACTCCATGGGTATTGAAGTGGACTCAATGTTTACTGTGGGTATCAATCTGGAAGAAGCTCTGCTTAATCCTGGTGGCAACGCAGACATCGTTTTGCGTGAAGGTGATATCATCACTGTTCCGGAATATACCAATACCGTGAAGATAAGCGGTGCCGTGATGATGGCCAATACGGTCAGCTTCAAGAAAGGCAGCAGCGTGAAGGATTACATCAGCCAGGCGGGTGGTTACTCACAGAATGCCAAGAAGAGCAAAAAATTTATTATTTACATGAACGGACAGGTAGCCGAAGTTAAAGGCAATGGTAAACGGCAAATTGAACCGGGATGTGAAATCATAGTACCGACCAAGAAGAAGAAGAA
>ENA-UEQH01000847-UEQH01000847.1-human-gut-metagenome-genome-assembly--contig:-NODE-847-length-14588-cov-26.356764_pt1 | contig 14588 bp, 5 predicted proteins | sample MGYA00242945_ERZ507943 | MGnify/ENA primary metagenome ERZ507943 (study PRJEB26167, sample SAMN06115418) | human gut metagenome | host: Homo sapiens | place: China:Hubei | collected 2015-03-06 | study... | reverse complement strand
GTCTGTCCAATATTCGGTATAATCACCTTTAACCACCGGCAAGTCTTTTCCATACTTTTCCTCAATCATTGACATGATTTCATGTCCTCCGCAAATCTTGATTTTAGGATAGGCATATTTGGAATTCCATTCCTGTACGGCATAAGGCACATCTGCATCCAGCGGACAATTGTCCCACAACGACCACGACAATACGGTAAAGTCATACGGATAGCCCTCTTTCTCCAACTGCACCAGCTGACTGGTAAAATCTACATTGGCCGAGCCCATCTGAATCCGAAGCGGAACTTTTGTCTGGTCACGCTGACCAAACCAGGGACGTCCCGTTTTCTCACCCTTGCTCATACAACCGCTGTTGGCATACTTGCCGGGCTGAAAAAACAAAACCTTAGATACCCCATCGGGACCCACCCACCAGAAAGGCTTTCCATCCAAATCTTCATGCGCATTCCCGCCACGGTCTGTATTGGGCCATGATATGATATACTTGATACCTTCCTGCGCCATCACCGGAATCAGTCCCCATGTAATGCCCGGTATGTCAAACTGCTGGAAGACATCTATCGGCTGTCCGCTTCTGCGCTGCATCTCTCTGGAGAACTTGAAGACATGAAACAGCTCTTCATCCAGGCAGATACTCGTATTCAGATTCAGATAACTGGCATCGAGCGCCAGTCGTCCGTCTTTCATGGCTGCTATCAGCTCGTCCCGCATTTCCGGCCGGTCGTTCCACAAGCGTTCAACCGGCCATGTCACCTCAGGATTCCAGACAAAACGGGCCCCCTCTACATGTCCTTTGGTTTCCGTTCCAAGCTTCATTCCCTCCAGCACATTGTTCTTATGCAAGGCCTCCACATTCCGGTGCGTATTCGTATACCCTACATCCACATGGGCATGGTTATACAAGTATACTGTCCAATGACGCATCGGAGTAACCTGAAGCTTCTGCTGGTATTTCTGGTCAGAACAATGAATCGTCAAAGTAACCGAAGACGATTCATGGGTAGGCAAGGCAGCCGGAAGTAAAACTTCCAGCCTTGCCGAATCGGTTGCATTTACATCATACCAATTCTTTTCATGCCCTTTTTTCGAAGCCACGTCTATCCGGAGCTTTCCCTTCAGTTCCTTACCCTTCAAATAAACCGAGACCATACGTCCGGGAAGGCTGTCGGTCCGGTAACCGTATACAGGCTCCACTTCACAGCGTATAGCAGTAGGATTAATTTCTGCGAGCGAGGCAGCAGCCCAGCCCAACAACGGTATCAACAGAATATTTCTTTTCATAGCAGTTCAAATTATTAATTATTACTTCTGTTTGGGCAACAACTGGAACGAACGGCCTTTCTGTCCGTTTTCCATCTGATAGAGTGTCCATCCTGCATTGTCACTGTTCTTTTCCAGACGCCAGCTCAAAGACGGGTTTCGAAGCATCTTTTTAATAGAGTTCGGGAACGCATCGGCAGCACGTGCATCCTCCCATGTGCGAATAGCCTTGAAAATAGCATACTTCTGCGGACAGCTTTCTACATCACGCTGTCCCAGTTTCAGGCTATAAGTCGTTCCGAAGCCGACAGAAATAGCCTGAATATGTTCATACTGTTCCACTGTAGACTTCGCTGTAATCTCAAAGTTTCCACCAAATGTTGTCGGGAAGAAATTGGCATAAGCCACGTCCCTCAAATCTTTTCCCTGACTGGTAGCGCTGCCCCATTCACGTGTATCGGCATCGTATAAGTTCTTGCCGCCTCCTACGTTCCATACACTCTGATAGTGCCATGAACCTTCGGACAAGGTAGCTCCGGTAAAGCGGATATACGGAACACCCAGACTGCGGGCATGCTCAAACATTCTGCGGAAGAAACGTTTGGCAGAATAATAGCCATGTCCATTATTGAACAAGAATTCCTGTCCGTCGAAATCGTAATAATTAATGCCGTTAATCTTACAAACCTCAGCATAATACTCGGCGATCTTATCCTGTAAGCCTAAATTAGGAATAATTCCCTCATAGCCATAACGAATGGTAACCTGGAGCTTGTACACATCACTGTTTGCCTCATGACTTTGACTTTCAGTACCCCAATAACCACGTTTTACGTTCAACAGCCGATAAGGCTTCGTCTTGCTCACTCCTAAATAGTGAATAAGCTCATCACCAATTTTCACCATGTTCAACTCTTCGCAATGTCCTTCCCAGCTTGCAATTTCTTCCAGATGTTCGGGATTATCTATCTCGATAATGGTATCCGTAGGACTGATGGCCTTTACCAAAAGACGTTTCTGCTGATAACACAAGCTGTCACTAGGTACAGGGAAGACATCCATTGTACCCGGAGCCAATGAATTGGTGATATTGGTACGTCCGAACATGAGGTTACGCTCGGCAGCCTTTTGAGCAAACTCTTTGTGGGAAAGATTTCCAGAAGCCATCTTGAACGGCTTGTTCGAAAAGTCCTTGCCATCTATATAGCCTTGATTTTTTCTATTGGGGCGCAAGAAACCCTGGTCGTAGGCAGATATAGCCTTGAATCCCAGTTGTGAAGCATACGACACAATACTGTCGTACTCGTTTCCATACGTCAGCACATCAGGTTTATAAGCAGAAGGGTCCTTAATCCATTTACCATCCACAGTAGGATATGGCAGTCCTTCGCGCTTCACGATATCCTGAATCACATCCATCAAGGCGATACTGTCCGGACTTCCCCACAAAGCTACTGCAGAGCCTATATAATCCACTCCCGGTACAGGTTCCACCTCGATATGGTTAGGAGTGTTGGCCGGCATATTGGGAATCAAGGAATACAGCACCTCACGCGGCTTGGTCCTGTCACGTGAAAAATAATTCAGCGAAATCTGACCTTTAGCATCCACCTGAGCGGCATTTCCGTAAAGAATACGGTAATACGGTTCTTTATGCGAGTAAAAAGCCACATCACTGATGCCATTTCCGCCCAATGTAAAAATCTGTCCCTCGTGCAAACTGTCGGGCAACGGATACTTCACGCTGTCGGGAGTATGGATGACATACTGAAATGGAGCTGCATCACCCTGCAAATCGGCTGTTCCACCCAGGGTATTGTCGTCCAGTGCCAACACACCGATACTGTAATTAACCTGCTCGGTTGTATCTCTGGCCACACCAATGATTTCTCCGAACAAATTCGAAATAGAAGTATGGTAGGTTCCCCATTGTACGGCATCAATGCCTTCTCTGTTCTCCAGCGCTTCCAAAGTCAGTTTGAAATAGCGGTCTTTTTCTTCAATCCTTACCGTAGCCACAGAACCGTTCTCATATTCCAGCCGGTATTTACCACCACTGAAGCTGGCTTTCGTAGGGTAATAATAACATTTCTGCTGACTGCTGTACAATGTCAGCAATGGAGACGGCTGGTCTGCCGGACTAAAATTCCGGTTTCCCTTTGTCCGGTTCCACATCCCTACAATATATCCTTTCGAATCAACATCGATACGGAAATAATCCGTATTGAATGATTGTATGCCACCGGTATTACAACTACACAGTAAGTAAGCTAATAATGCACACGATAAAAATTTCTTTTTCATAGTATCTTTCTTCCTCTTAAATTATTAATCACTGACGATTTTATTTCACATATTGATATTGTCTGATTTCGGCAGGCTCGACCTGAAAGTCCAGTTCTGCTTTCTCCAGTCCTTCACTTTCTACACAAAAATGCAATGTTCCTTCGGTTCCTCTGTCGGCTTTCACAATAGCCAAAAACAGTCCATTGAAAGCCGGACGCTCAGTCTTCGGGAATGGAATCAGGCAGGTAGGGTCTCCGTTATCGGTAGCTACTATCTTACCCGGACCACTTAAAGTAGCCGAGATGAGAGGTTCGGCTGTTGGGACCTCATTTCCGTCGGCATCCAGCACCGAGACCCGCACAAAAATCAAATCCTCACCATCCGATTGTAAAATCGTTTTATCAGGAGTCAGTTTCAGTTTTACTGGAGCACCTGTCGTTCTCACCGTTTCTTCTGCCCACACCCTCTTATTCTTATAGGCTACAGCTTTCAATTCACCCGGTTCATACAAGACTTCATCCCAGCGAAAGCGGTATTCGAATGCCTGCTTTTGTTTTCTTCCCAATGACTTACCATTCAAAAACAACTCTACTTCATCACCCGATGAATAGACGAACACCGGAATCTTTTCCCCTATCTTATTTTCGAAGTTCCAATGCGGCAAAATATGCACCATCGGATGGTCAGGCATCCAGCGCGACTGATATAAGTAATAGCGGTCTTTAGGGAATCCGGCCAGGTCAACAATCCCGAAATAACTGCTGCGGGAAGTAGGACGATTCTGTTCTATTTTCTTCAACTCTTCTTCCTGCTTCTTCAACTCCTCTTTACTTAATGCTGCAGCATGATTCAACAATACAGTCTTGTCACTATTAAAAGGAGTAGGCTCTCCCAGATAATCGAATCCAGTCCATACAAATTCACCACAGATAGCAGGATAACGGTCCAAAGCAGCAAATTCCTGATCGGGCAATCCTCCCCACCCCGGTTCGTTCAGGTCATACGACGAAACATGGAACTTACGTGGGAAGTATTCTCCACGAGAACTCATTGTAGAACTGCTTTCGCTCGAAAATCCGGATAAATGCTCATGTCCTTTCTTATTGAGAAACTCTCCATAAAAATGCGGCCCACCATAAACTCCCGCAGCATAATTCATGCCGTGTACATCAACTTGCAACTCTGTTCCGTTCATGGCCGACTTACTGGGGTAAGAAGCCCCGAAAGTCACGGGACGAGTTTTATCAAACCGGTGTACCACACTTGTCAGATAACGGGCTATTCCCAATTCAGGATTATATTGTTCCGGAACCTCGTTGCCCGTACTCCACAGGATTACGGAAGGATGGTTTCTATCCCGACATACCAAAGCTTCCAAGTCTTTTACATGCCACTCATCAAACAGTGAGCCGTAGTCACCCGGTTGTTTACCTTCTTTCCAGCAGTCAAACGCTTCGTCCATCACAAGGAATCCCATTTTATCAGCCAAGTCAAGCAACTCCGGTGCAGGAATGTTATGCGATGTACGCAGTGCATTGCATCCAAAGCTCTTCAGGATTCTGAGCTGGCGCTCCAACGCGACTTTATTAATTGCAGTTCCCAATGCTCCCAGATCATGGTGATTGCATGTTCCCTGTATCTGTACACGCTTTCCGTTCAGCAGAAAGCCATTGTCATGCGTAAACTGTATTGTCCGGAAGCCAAAAGGAACCTCATACGCATCCACTTGTTTTCTGCCGTCAAACACAACCACCTTGGCCAAATAGCGGTTGGTTTGCTCCAGGCTCCAGCGTTTAGGTTCAGGCACTGTCACAATAACGCTATCCTCTAACGCTCCGTTTGCCGGCAAGCTCAACAATGAAGATTTACATTTCGCAACTCTCCGACCCACCCGGTCTTCTGCATTCAGTTCATACACCGACACTGTATAATGTCCTTTTACCGGCTCAGGGAGGTAATTACGTATTTTTACAGCTACTACCGCTTGTGCCTCTTTATCCGAAATACGGGGAGTCGTAACAAAAACGCCCCAATGGTCTACATGTGTCTGCGATGTTTTCACCAGTCGCACATGTCTGTAAATACCCGCACCAGGATACCAGCGGGAGCCTATTTTCTCTGTATTCAGACGGACAGCAACCACATTCTCGCCTCCGTAAACAATTTCCGGAGTCAGGTCTACCCGAAAAGAAGTATATCCGTACGGATGTCCGCCCACCTTCTTACCGTTCAGCCAGACTTCAGCATGAGCCATCGCCCCATCAAAATCCAGATAAAACCGTCTGTCCTTATCCTTTTTATCCACCTTGAAGTGCTTACGGTACCAACCGATTCCACGCCAGGGAAGCTTACCCGTAAATCCCTCTAAATCGGGACGGAAAGGGCCTTCTATAGCCCAATCATGCGGCAAATCCAACCGCTTCCAATCCCAATCATCAAACATGACTTGCTCCACCGAAGCAGGTTCTTCAACCCTCGAACCATCCGGCTGTAAACCATATCGGGCAAACAGCCAATCGAAATCGAAGTTTTCTATGGTGCGTAGAGGAGAGGCCCAATTATTCAAGGCAAACAAAACAGAAACCAGTCCCAAAATATATCTCTTCATACAGTTTCAACTTTAATATCACATTTTTCCTTGCCCTGGATACAGTTCAAACGAACGGCCTTTCTGACCGTTTTCCATCTGATACAATATCCATCCTTTCTTATCACTGTTCTTTTCCAGTCGCCAGCTTAAAGATGGATTTTGAAGCAACTTCTTGATAGAAGCGGGGAATGCATCAGCACGCCGTGCTTCTTCCCAAGTATTAATTGCATTAAAAATAGCATACTTATCAGGACAAGTTTCCACATCTTTAGGATTCAGATTCAACGAATAAGTCGCATTATAACCAATAGCTGTCGCTTCAATGTGTTCGAACTGTTCAAGTGTCGTATGAGCAGAAACAGAAAAATTATGCCCAAAAGAAGAAGGAAAGAAGTTAGCAAACGTCACATCACGCAAGTCTTTTCCCTGACTTGTCGTACTTCCCCAAAGACGCTTTTCTGCATCATACATATTCAGTCCGCCGCCCACATTCCAGATACTTTGATAATGCCAGGATCCTTCCGAAAGCGTTGCCCCTGTAAAACGGATATCAGGTATGCCCAGTTCTTTTGCACGGGCAAACATGTGACGGAAAAAACGTTTCACCGAATACGCTCCAAAACCTGTATGAAAGAAAAATTCCTGTCCGTCAAAATCATAATATCCCAGACCGCTATTTTTACAGATGTCCGCATAATGCTTCGCTATCTCGTCCTGCAGTTCCAAGTTAGGAATCAGTCCGGTATAGGCTCCCCCGACAGCAGGCTGCAGTTTGTCAACAGCATCTCCTTTGGCGTGAGCCGTCGGCGTTGTATTCCAGTACCCGCGAGTAACCTTCAATAAACGGTAAGGCTTTTCACGACTGACACCCATATAATGAATCAGCTCCTTACCAATCTTCACCATGTTCAATTCCGGCGAGTGCCCCTCCCAGCAGGCAACTTCCTCCAAATGGGCAGGATTATCAATATAAACCAGTGTATCACTCTCATTCAGGTCTGCCGTTAAGAACCGACGATGCAAGATACAGAGACTGTCTGAGGGGACCGGACTGCAATCTTTCGTACCTGGAGCCAACGAATTGGAAATACTGGTTCGTCCGAGAATCAGACTGTCTTTCTTGAGAAATTCGGCATATTCACGGTGTGAAAGGTCACCTGTCGTAAAATGAAAAGGTTTTTTCTCCTCATTCCGTCCGTCAATAAATCCCCCATTAGAACGATCAGGTTGCAAGAAAGGCTGGTTATACGAATGAATCACCCGTACTCCCATCTGTTTGGCATAAGATGCAACACTATCGTATGGACTACCCGTAATAAACAGGTCAGGCATGAAAGTAGTCGGATCTTTTATCCATTTACCATTGAAAGTAGGATAAGGAAGCCCCTCCTCCTTAACGATTGTCTGTATGACATCCATCAGAGCAATGCTGTCTGGACTACCCCATAAAGCAATAGAAGAACCGATAAAGTCCACTCCGGGAACATCCTGGCGCATCATATGATTGGGTTCGTTGTTCTGAAAGATAGGATTTCCCTCAGGAGAATAAATCATCTTTCCCTTCCGGCGGTCGCGAGAATGGTAGCGGATATTGATTCTTCCACTTGCATCTACGAAAGCGGCTGTTCCATACAAAATGCGGAAGTAACTCTCCTTGCGATTGTAAAAGGCTACATCATTAATGCCATCACCTCCCATCGTAAACTGCTGCCCCTCTTGCAAGGTTATCGGCAACGGATGATTAACGGGATCTGGCGAATGAGCTATGTATCCTGAAGGACCTGTCTCTGACGTATAGCGAGATTCCCCACCAATAGTATTGTCATCCAAAGCCAGTACACCGATTGCATAATTTACAGCAGCCGAGGTATCACGGGCTACCCCGATAATTTCTCCCAATATATTTGAGATATTAGTATAATAGTTTCCCCACTGTACATCATCAATACCATTACGGGGCTCCAGACTCTCTAATTTCAGTTTAATGTATTTGTCTTTTTCTTCCAAACTGACAGTAGCCACCGAACCGTTTTCGTATTCCAACCGATACTTACCGTCACTGTACGAAGCCTTTTGCGGGTAGTAATAGCGACGAATTTCCTCGTCATACAAAGCCAGCAATGGAGAGGGTTGGTCTGCCGGACTGAAATTCCGATTTTCCTTTGTCCGGTTCCACATTCCTACAATATATCCCTTCGAATTGACATCTATCTGGAAATACTCTGTGTGAAACGACTTTGTATCACTCAGACTACAACCATATAATAATCCAGCCAATAATGCGCACGATAAAAATTTCTTTTTCATAATAATATCATCATTCATTAGTAATTATTTTCTGACAAATACTTTATTTCTTCCACACCAGCCATTCCATATTCCGGTATTTTTGCATTTCGAATGCTCCGGGACAAGGCCTCCTTCGATTCCTTTTTTCTCCCCAATAATCCCGGTCAACCGACATGGCAGAACCATCCGGATTCGTAAATTCCTGTTGGGTTGTAACAGTCTTCCGCAGCGAGTGTGTATCTACAAGTTGAGTAGATACAGCCTTCAGGCTATCCATCGGAACACTGATACGAAGAAACCAGCCATCCGATTTTTCCTCCAGACAAACATCTTTCAAAGAAAAACTGTTCCCAGCCTCATTTATCGGAAGCTTCGGACTATCCCATTCGCCAAAAGCATCTCTGTCTGTCAGCAAATTATTGAACCACTGATAGTCCCCACCCGGATTAGGAGCCTTACCCAAGGAACATGTACCATGCGGCGGATAAAAATAGGTCAGTCTTCCTCCGGCACAACGGTCCATACCTCCCGTAACTCTGCCTTTTATCAGATTATGTACACCGGCTACGCCTTGAGAAACAGATAAAGAGTGAGCGGATAACAATATATTGTTTGCTATCAGAATCGGGCCATGACATACTTCTGCAAAAATATCCTCGGTTTTATTATCATGGAAAAGATTTCCAATAACCTGTACTCCTTGCGCTCCCCAGTCCAGCCACAAGCCTCGGATTGTCCGATAAATATGATTGTTCTTCAACACGGCATCATTGGCAAAATGCAGTTTGATACCAGCCATCTCATCCCCCTCAAAAGTTTCATCCACACAGATATCATGGATTTCATTTCCCTCTATCAGGCTGAAAGCACCACCACTACAACCCACAATTCCAGTCTGACCGCAATCATGAATATGGTTATTCCGTATTACATGATGTCCTGTAGCCTCCTTATCCCATGATGCATTTTCAAAGTAGTCTGCCAGTTGCTCTACCGTCTGTCCGCAGCCGTCTTCTGCATAGATACGCGGAGGCATCTTCTGATAATGATGCGCATGTCCGTAAGTCGGTCTGCCCAACGCAATGCCCGAACAACGGGAAAAACGAATGGTATTATTCTCAATCAACCAGCCTTTTCCCCAACGTGTTCCTATCAGACCAGGCTGCTCGGCCGATGGCGGTGCCCAGTTGGTAGCAGCTTTCTCAAGAATCAATCCACGTATAGTCAAATAATTTATACCAACTTTTTCGGGATAGAACACATGCGAACGTTTCGTTATCTCCACTTTCTCCTTATTCGGGTCTATGCCGTCCGGAAACTGCGCCCATATCGTTGTCTTGCCATTCATTTTAGGAGCCGGTGCTTTCAGTCGCAAACACACATTATGCTTGCCTTGCACCTTCCGGTTCAGCTGCAACGAAAATACAGCAAACTGCTCCCAATCCCCCGTATTGGTTACCATAGCGGTTCCCAACTTTTCACCGTCCGGCTTATCCAAATAAACTTCAATCATTCCTCCTTTCGCCAATGTTGCTACCTGAAAGAACAACGAATCCGATGCGGTTCCAAAATCCAGATTATCAAAATAGATTTCCGAATTATCCTTCAGATAACCAAACGGCCATCGATTGACAATTGCAATGCACACCGACTGATCACCACCTTTCACAGAAGCCTCCATAGAATTCATAAGACTCCCCCCCGATGGCTTAATCCATTCCAGGTTCATCAGTACCTTACCACCGTTGCCATCCGTTTTCGCATAAAAATAAGGCTGGCCTTGCAAAGGCTTCATTACTTCTTCCATGGAAAAACACTCACGGATACGGGTATCATTCAGAAAGACCATTCCTGTATGGTTCGGTCTTCCTTTTCCACGATACCAGCTACCGTAAATCTGCTCGTCGAACGGATTCGTTTCACCGAAATAAGCATCCGGCAAAGTCAATACCCATGTATTATTTTTCACATGTTTCCAACCTTGAGTCAGTTCTGCTCCTGTCACAATCACCTTTTCTCCGTCGGCAGCCTGATACGTAATCCGTTGCTTATCCGATATACCTCCACGTGGCGGCACAATACATTCTCTGTACGTTCCCTCATGAATTGTAATCACATCTCCCGGAACAGCTACACTGGCAGCATGAGCTATCGTCAGATACGGGCATTCCAAACTTCCTTTATTACTGTCATTTCCTGCTTTCGAAACATGGATTTCGCGCCCCCACATACTTATCGGGAAACAAAGGAATACTAATATATTAATCCATTTACATTTCATACTTCAACGATTTAATATTATAATTATATTATTTATTTCATATTCTTCTTAAACTATTAGTACAGCAGTCATCGGGCGGAAAATTCTAAAACACCACCTTGCATTATTTCTTTAATCGGAACAAAAGGCCTTTTCAATAACTGCCCATTCATCCTCACACATGTCAATGTTTGTTCTTTCTTCACTTTCGGAGCCCTGACAATCAATTTTCTCCCTTTATCAAGACTGACTGTAATCTTCTTAAAATGAGGAATTCCTAACGCATATTCCCCAGAAGCAGGTGTTACAGGATAGACCCCCAAAGCACTAAAAAGATACCAAGCAGACATTTGCCCACAATCATCATTTCCAGATAAGCCATCTGGCTTATTCTGATAATGCTGCTTCATAATTATAGGTATACGTTCTTGAACTTTATCAAGCTGGTCACAATAGTCGTATAAATAAGCAAAATGATGCCCAGGCTCATTGTCATGCCGATAATAACCTTCATTAAAATTTTTATCCAACTCAGCACAAAATATATCTTTGCCTCCCATCAGATTAATCAAATCTGGTACATTCTGCATCACACAGAAGCGATAAGTCCATTTACCACCTTCCGTAAATCCTTCTTCAGTACCATCCCAACTGCCGTCACTTCTCTTTGCCTGAAAAAATCCAGTCTGATAATTGAATAAATTCAAATAATTCCTTGATCTTTTCATCAAAATTTCATAGTCTGTTTTATGCTGTAATTCTCTAGCCATCTGTGCTATACAATAGTCGTCTAAAGCAAACTCCAACGTACGCGAAACAGATTCATTCGTCTTGTCTGAGGCAACATATCCTTTTTCCATATACTCTTTCAAGCCTCCTCTCGCTTCATATCCTCCATTCCAAAAGTGTCTATCTCCCCATCTGTAACTACTACTTGGAGCAATAAAGGCATCCTTCCTCACCGCTTCATAAGCTTTCTCGACATCATAATTTCTGAACCCATTAATAAAAGCATCAGCGATGACAGCATCCGCATGTGTACCAATCATGATATTAGTATAAGAAGGATTAGGCCATTTAGGAAGCCATCCACCTTCTTCATACATTTGCACTAAAGATGCAATCATATCATTAACACGCTGGGGCTGCGTTAACTGTAGCCAAGGATGCTGCGCTCTGAATGTATCCCACAATGAATACGCATTATATGAGATACCTTGATGAATCTTATCATCAAACGGACTATAATATCGTCCATATTCAGAAAACTCCCTAGGATACTGCATCGTACGAAAAAAAGAAGTATAAAAAATCTGCAAATCATCATCAGAAGCATCTTCATCTTCTATCAAAATTTTACTCAGATTTTTCTCCCAGTTATTTTTCACCTTATCTTTCACCTGCTCAAAGCAAAGAGTTTCAGGCATTTCTTTTTCTAAATTATATGTGGCTTGGTTATAATCAATAAAGGAAGAACCTACTCTCACTTCAACTACTTTTATATCATTTCCAAATTCTACATAACCTCCTACATGCGGACCTTCTTCTGACAATTTATTATTGCATACAGTTTTATCATTCCAAGTTCCATATGCAGTAAAAGGCTTAGAAAATTTAAGGACATAACATCCTTTGAAATTATACAGTCTAGGCCCCAAATGGCTGTCATGTCTTTCTTTATTATAGATTCTTATCTCTTGTCTATCAGGCAATATTTCAATACCTCCTCCATCCTTCTCTCTTGCAGCCTCAAAAAATAAAACAGATTTTTCGCCAATAGGATAATTTATCCTAAAAAAGCCACAACGTGATGTCGCTGTAAATTCTGTACGCAAATTATGTCCTTTAGCATCTGTATAATCTATTTTATAATAATACGGCAAAGCACATTCTTGTGAATGGTCAAGAGTAACTGCACGTGTTTCCGGTTTTATACGCAGTTCACCAACCTGAGGCATCAAAGTAAAAAAGCCATAATCTCCCATCCAGACTGCTGGCTGATGAGTAGCAATAAAACCTATCAGTTTATTATCGTCATAATGATATGAAGTTCTGGATATGCCATTCACACGAGTGGCAGCACACCATTGAGTCATCCCAAAAGGCTCACTAACAGCTGGTGTCGTTCCTCCATATTCTGTACTGTGACTACCCGTGCTTCCTATAAACATATTAACATAATCCACCGTATTTTTAGCCTCAGCAAACAGATATTGAACAATAAAAAAAATGAATAAAAAATTCAGCTTAGCCATATTATATATCAATACATTTATTTATAACTTATCAAGTTTATGATATTAGAAAGAATTTTATAAGCTACACTTACAAATATATAATTTACTACACATTTATAGTCTCAAACCAGCATATAACAAGATCAAATACCATAATTAACAATTAATATTATTTTATAAATTCTGCAGCATCGTTATAAGGACATATTTCCAATGCTTTTATTAAAGCAGCATTAGCAGTCTGCCTCAAACCTAATACAATAACATTTTTCTTTCCTCCAAAATTCAACCAACATTCCGGCAAATAATACTCCCGTTGAGGCCCTGCTTCCCAATGGCGTCCAATATTATGACCATTGAGCCACATAAATCCATTACCCGAAGCATTAATTCTCATTAGCCAAGGAATCCATTCTGAGGACTTATTCTGAGGTAATTCAAACTCTATTCTATACCAGGTAAATAGTCCATCTTGTTCCGATTTTGGCTGGATATCATTTCCTTTCCGTAATATTTCTGTCTTCGTATCTAATCCGACAACCGACCAACTACTGTCATCATACTCTGGTAAAGTCCATCCTTCTGTTATACCAGCAGCATCTGCTGCATATTCCCATTCAAGTGGATGTGACAAAGCTGTTTCCGTAACAGACAATCCAGCCTCTCGAATTCCAGACAATTCTTCCATAGGAACATATCCATGAGCATGTCCCAAATTTTCATAAACTACCAGAATTTCATTTTCTCCTTCCTGTAATGTACCAGAAACATCAAATCGATTGTCATATTCATCCAATCGTATACGGTCATAACAATTTCGTGTAAGCCATGTCTGCGCATCTGCTTTATCAGGGAATAAACGAACAACATTTTTTCCATTTACACGCACAGATACAATATCTCTGGTATACATATTGAACAATAAATATTTTTCTTTTATAGCTTGCTCTTTAGACAGGTTAACTTTCGCACGATACAAGCTATACCGGAAATCATTCACATTCAAATCCGATAAAGAAACTAATCTTGACAAAGGAATCCAATCAGCCTTATCTACTGGATCTTCTTGTCTCTTGACCGATACAATACGAATAGGATCAGGCAAGCGTGAAGGTCGCTTAATAGCAGATTGTTGTTTAGGCCACCACACACCATCCATAGACGATGCACCAGGTTTAAGAACCAATACTTTTGTATCTAGTGGTTTTAACTCATAATCAACTGTTATCGGTTCTACTACCAGTGAATCATTTTGTTGAATCTCATTGGCATGCATCAAGACCTTATTACCATTCTGGTCAATATTATACATTGCTTTTTGAGGAGACTTAATCTTTCCCGGTAATAAAGTTGCATTACCTTTACACACCTTTTTAATGTCTGTATTATGTAAAAAAATAAAACGTGTTCCGTCCTTTGCTATTCGCACACCTCCAAAAACACTTTCAGGAACCCCTTTTATTTCACACGGACCGCCCACAGATCTTGTCAACTGCTCTTCATATTTCCGGATAAACTCACCAATACCTTTTGCCGCCAAATATTTTTCGCCGACAGCACCACATTCACGAATCGCTGCATTATAATCATACGATGTAGTCATCCCTCTGGCTCCCCAACCAGAAAAGTGAGTTCCTCCAAAAAACATATAATAGTTGATTCC
>ENA-UEQH01000830-UEQH01000830.1-human-gut-metagenome-genome-assembly--contig:-NODE-830-length-14724-cov-27.774220_pt1 | contig 14724 bp, 15 predicted proteins | sample MGYA00242945_ERZ507943 | MGnify/ENA primary metagenome ERZ507943 (study PRJEB26167, sample SAMN06115418) | human gut metagenome | host: Homo sapiens | place: China:Hubei | collected 2015-03-06... | reverse complement strand
GTACTGCGCAAGTGGGAGAGTAGGTAGTCGCCGTTTTAACAGAAGTCCTGAAGCAGAAACGCTTCAGGACTTTTTTTGTGTCTGTACGCCTGCGTCCGTTTTCGCGGCAGGCCGCTTCTTCTTTTTGCTGCCGGATTCTTTCTTTCCTTCCTTTTTCCCTTGCTTTCCTTTGTTCCCTTGCCGCTCACCCGGACGGCCTTCAGAAATGCGCCTGGAGACGTTTTCTCCGGAAAGGAGAGTCATTCTTTATTGAAGCATCCAGACTTCCTCAGAGCGAATGAAAACAGTTTGAGAAGAGAAACTATATTGAAGATATGTTTACTTCTTCATAGGATTATTATCCTGCTTGGAATTTCTGACATGTTGGGGATGTAGAAGGCACTTTGGAAGAAAGGGATAGAGAGGGGGCTGTATTGTGCCAACCTTCCTGAAGTATAAAGACAAAAAAATCCCCGAACTTCACAGTCCAGGGAATTTTAGATTGATTTCTATAATATAATTAGGTTAGGTTAGTGAATCATTGTATTGGTGCCTTCTACGATTTTTCCTTGAGAGAATACGCAGCGTACATTGATGTCTTTGTCAAGAATGACAATGTCGGCATCTTTTCCCTTTTGGAGAGTTCCTTTGTGTGACTCGATACCAATAAGCTTGGCGGGAGTTTCGGAAGCCATGCGAACAGCATCGGCCAATGGAATGGAGGCTTTTTTCACCATGGTTTGAATCAGTACATCCATGGTTGCCAGACTTCCTGCCAGTGAGGAGTGGTCGGCCAATTTACAAACTCCGTTTTCGATGATATATTTCGGATCATCAATGGTTCCTCCCTCGTTGGCTGCGTATTTAAGTGCGTCAGTGACCAGACAGGTTTGCTCTACTCCTTTGAGCTTATAGACTAATTTCAGGATGGTAGCAGGCAGGTGGATACCGTCGGCAATTACTTCTACACTCATTCCGTCTGTCAGGTATACGCTTTCTACTGTACCCTCATATTTATATTCACGGCGTTTGTGAAATCCCGGCATTGCATTGTAGAAATGTGCGGCGTGAGTGAATCCGGCTTCGAATGCGGCTTTGATTTCCGGATATTCGGCTTCGGTGTGAGTGACTGCTGTCAGAATACCTTTGGAACGAGTATATCTTGCGAAGTCATGTCCTCCAGGGAGCTCCGGACTGATGTCCCAGCGTTTGACACACTGTGTACTTTCCAGTAAAGGAATATATTCTTCCGGATCTGGATCTTTCAGGAACTCTTCCCACTGTGCGCCAGCCATTTTCTTATTGAGGTACGGACCTTCAATGTGAAGTCCTTGAATAATGTTTCCAGGTGCTTTCATCAGTTCCTCGCATGTAGTTACTGCACGTTTGATATTATCAAAGCTGGTAGAACTTAGTGTGGGGAAGATAGAAGTTGCTCCGTGGGCCAGGTGAGCTTGTGTAGCTTTCTGAAAAGCTTCGGTAGTACCTTCTGTAAAATCGTGTCCGGCACCTCCGTGTGCGTGCATGCTTACAAATCCTGGTACGATATACATGCCTTTGGCATCAATTACTGTTGCACCGATAACAGCCAGGTCGCTGTTAGTTACTTCCAGGATTTTTCCGTCGCTAATGAGGACAGAGCCGTCTTTCAGCCATCCTTGTGGGGTAAGAATATGCCCATTTATGATTTGAGTCAACATAATCGTCGAGTATTTAAGTCGTTAAAAAAGTTTGTTGGTACCTTCCACCAGTTTTCCCATTGCCCATACGGCACGAACATTCAGGTCGCGGTCAAGAGCGATGATGTCTGCATCTTTTCCTCTTTCCAGTGTACCTTTGCGGTCGAGCACACCCATAATGCGGGCAGGTGTTTCTGAAGCCATTCTGACTGCATCTTCCAATGGAATCTCAGCCTTTTGTACCATGGTACGAATCAGGCGGTCCATGGTGGCGATGCTACCTGCCAGTGCAGAACGGTCGGCCAGTTTACAAACCCCATCTTCAATGATGACACGAGGGTCGAAGGCTTCTTTGCTGTCGCTGGCTGCACATGCCAGTGCATCAGTAATCAGAGCTGTCTTTTCTACTCCTTTGATTTTATGTACCAGACGAAGAATGGTAGGAGGAACATGGATGCCGTCGGCTACCACTTCTACTGTCATGTCGTCCATTAGGTAGATACTTTCTACAGTTCCTTCGTACTTGTATTCACGACGTTTGTGGAATCCCGGCATCGCATTATAGAAATGTGTGGCATGAGTATAGCCGGCGTAGAATCCTGTATAGATGTCTTCAAATTCAGCTTGTGTATGTCCTACTGAGGCTAATACACCTTTTGAAGTGATATACTTACCGAATTGCATAGCACCCGGAAGTTCGGGAGCAGCATCCCATCGCTTGATGCAGTGAGTTTCTTCCAAAAGTGGAATGTATTCTTCTGGATCAGGGTTCTTGATATTTTCCGGCATCTGTCCCCCTGCCATTTTCATGTTGAAATAATGTCCTTCCAAATGGAGTCCAAGTACTGGACTGTCAGGTTCACTCATTAATTTTTCCGTAGTCTCAGCAGCCGCACGAATCATGGGAATGGTAGACGAAGAAAGCGTCGGGAAAATACTTGTGGTACCATGCTGCATGTGAGCCTTGATAGCTGCACGGAACGCATCTTCAGATCCTTCCATGAAGTCACGTCCACCTCCACCATGTACATGGATCTCGACTCCTCCCGGTACGATATACATTCCTTTTGCATCGATAAGTGTCGCACCGACGATGGCCAGGTCGCAATTGGTTACTTCCAGGATTTTATTGTCTCTGATTAGTACAGAACCGTCTTTTAACCAGCCTTGTGGAGTTAAAATACGGGCATTAATTATTTGAGTTAACATATGGATAAGGTTTTATTTCTTTTATATGTGCTGCAAAGTTACTTAATTTGCTAATTAAATACGATATTAATACTATATTTATTTATGATATTAGGGTTAATTATATTAAAACTCCATTCTTTTTAGCTGTGAGGTAGGGTATTTAAAGATAAAGGTATGGAAACAAATACCTGCTAGGGTTTCACACTTAAGAAATACCGGTATATTAAAATAGGTATCGGAAAGGCAGAATGGAGGATAAACAAGTATTTTTAATAAATAAAAAGTGGAAAGACTAGATAAAATGAATTATTATTTGTATCTTTGTCGCCCGATTTATATAGTATTGTGACTTGGGAAAACTTGCTACATATAAAATAGAATTGAAGAACATGAAGGAAAACTCTGCTCATTATGAGTTTTCACTGACAAATCAGTTCTTCGCGGATATTGATGCTCCGGAGATTCAAAAAGGAAAACTGCAGGTGCAGTTGGATGTGAAGAAAACAATGGGCATTTATGTCTTGAATTTCCATATTGAGGGTTCCGTAGTTGTGCCGTGCGACCGCTGCCTGGATGACATGGAGTTGCCGGTAGAAACGGATGACACATTGAAGGTAAAACTCGGACTCGAATTCTCGGACGAAGACGATATGGTGATTGTGCCGGAAGAAGACGGTTATATTAACGTCGCTTGGTTTATGTACGAGTTTATCGCATTGAGCATACCGATGAAGCATGTGCATGCTCCCGGAAAATGTAATAAAGGTATGATGGGAGCCTTGAACAAACATTTGCGTACTTCTGCAGATGAAGAAGATGAAATGGATGACTTCCTGGATGAGGAGGAAATGACAGATGAGCCTTCAGAAGCACGTGAGATAGATCCGAGATGGAACGAATTGAAGAAAATATTAGATAATAATTAAATAAAAGTTTAGAAAAATGGCACATCCTAAAAGAAGACAATCAAAAACGAGAACTGCGAAGAGAAGAACTCATGACAAGGCAGTTGCTCCTACTTTAGCTATTTGTCCGAACTGCGGCGAATGGCATGTTTATCACACAGTATGTGGGGCTTGTGGTTATTACAGAGGTAAATTAGCTATCGAAAAAGAAGCTGCTCTTTAATAACTTGACGCTTTGTAGAACATCTTTGCATGTTCCAGGGAAATTAAAGCCGGAGAGCCATTTCGGCTCTTCGGCTGTTTTTTTATAAGCCACGAAATTAAGAAATGATGGAAAAAATAAATGCTGTAATTACAGGAGTCGGTGGATATGTACCTGATTATGTCCTGACAAACGAAGAATTGTCGAGAATGGTTGACACCAACGATGAGTGGATTATGACTCGTATCGGGGTGAAAGAAAGACGTATCCTGAACGAAGAAGGTTTGGGAACTTCATATTTGGCCCGTAAGGCTGCCAAGCAGTTGATGCAGAAAACGGACTCGGATCCGGCTTCTATTGATTGCGTGATTGTAGCTACTACAACTCCTGACTATCATTTCCCTTCTACTGCTTCTATTCTTTGTGACAAACTGGGATTGAAGAATGCGTATGCATTTGACTTGCAGGCTGCTTGTAGCGGATTCTTGTATGCCATGGAAACTGCTGCCAGCATGATTCAGTCTGGTCGTCATAAAAAAATTATCATTGTAGGTGCAGATAAGATGTCTTCAATGGTGAACTATGGAGACCGCGCTACATGTCCGATTTTCGGTGACGGTGCTGCGGCTTGCATGGTAGAAGCTACTACAGAAGACTATGGTATCATGGATTCTATCTTGCGTACAGATGGCAAAGGACTTCCGTTCCTGCACATGAAAGCAGGTGGTTCGGTTTGTCCTCCTTCTTATTTTACAATTGACAATAAGATGCATTATCTGTATCAGGAAGGTAGAACGGTATTTAAATATGCTGTATCTAATATGTCTGACGTAACGGCTCAGATTGCAGAACGTAATGGCTTGAATAAGGACAACATCAACTGGATTGTACCTCATCAGGCAAATCTGCGAATCATTGATGCGGTTGCTTCTCGTCTGGAAGTTCCATTGGATAAGGTGATGATTAATATCCAGCGTTATGGTAATACCAGTGCCGGAACTCTGCCACTTTGTTTATGGGATTACGAAAAGCAACTGAAGAAGGGCGATAATATCATCTTCACTGCGTTTGGTGCAGGATTTACCTGGGGTGCCTGCTATGTGAAGTGGGGTTATGACGGAAATAAATAAAGAAAGAATTAACACTACAGACAAAAAACGCATCCCAATCGATGCGTTTTTTTGTCTGTGAACTAATATTTACTTATGCACAAAGCCGGATTTGTGAATATTGTAGGTAATCCGAATGTCGGAAAATCTACTTTGATGAACTTGCTGGTGGGGGAACGTATCTCCATCGCGACTTTCAAGGCTCAGACAACTCGCCATCGTATTATGGGTATTCTTAATACGGAGGATATGCAGATTGTCTTCTCTGATACTCCGGGGGTATTGAAGCCTAACTATAAGCTTCAGGAGTCTATGCTCAACTTCTCGGAATCGGCATTGGTGGATGCAGACGTGTTGCTGTATGTTACTGATACGGTGGAAAAACCGGACAAGAATGCGGAGTTTATGGAAAAGGTGCGCAACCTGAAGGTGCCGGTTTTGTTGCTGATTAACAAGATTGACCTGACCAATCAGGAGGATTTGGTGAAATTGGTGGACGAATGGCACGAGATGCTGCCTGAAGCGGAAATTATTCCTATCTCTGCAATGGCCAAATTCAATGTGGATGTGGTGATGAAGCGCATTAAGGAGCTGTTGCCGGATTCTCCTCCTTATTTTGGAAAGGACCAATGGACGGATAAGCCTGCCCGTTTCTTTGTGACAGAGATTATTCGTGAAAAGATCTTGTTGTATTATGACAAGGAGATTCCTTATTCAGTAGAGGTCGTAGTGGAACAGTTCAAGGAAGACGAGAAAAGCATCCATATCAATGCGGTAATTTATGTGGAACGCGATTCTCAGAAAGGTATTATTATCGGTCGTCAGGGAAAAGCCTTGAAGAAAGTAGCTACTGAAGCACGTAAGACATTGGAACACTTCTTCCGTAAATCCATTTACCTGGAAACATTTGTCAAAGTGGATAAGGACTGGAGAAGCTCTGACAAGGAATTGAAAAATTTTGGTTATCAATTGGATTAATATCGGCTGCGAAGCCGTAAATGAAGATAATTATGGGAAATTTAGTTGCGATTGTGGGACGTCCCAATGTGGGAAAGTCGACACTGTTTAACCGTCTGACCAAGAGTCGTCAGGCGATTGTGAATGAACAGGCCGGTACAACCCGCGACCGACAGTATGGTAAGTCGGAATGGCTGGGAAAGGAATTCTCAGTAGTAGATACCGGAGGATGGGTAGTCAACTCGGATGATGTATTCGAGGAGGAAATTCGCAAACAGGTAATGCTGGCAATTGATGAAGCCGATATCATTCTGTTTGTGGTGGACGTAATGAATGGAGTTACTGATTTGGATATGGAAGTAGCCGAAATCTTGCGCCGTTCCAAGACTCCTGTACTTTTAGTAGCAAATAAAACGGATAATAATGACCTGCAGTATAATGCGGCTGAGTTTTATTCCTTAGGCTTGGGTGATCCTTACTGTGTCTCTGCTTTGAGTGGAAGCGGTACAGGTGACTTGCTGGATTTGGTATTGAGTAAGTTCAAGAAGGAAACTCCTGAAATTTTGGATGATGATATACCTCGCTTTGCCGTGGTAGGACGTCCGAATGCCGGAAAATCGTCTATTATCAATGCCTTTATTGGAGAAGACCGTAACATTGTGACAGAAATTGCGGGTACTACGCGCGATTCTATCTATACCCGTTACAATAAGTTTGGTTTTGATTTCTATCTGGTCGATACAGCCGGTATCCGTAAAAAGAATAAAGTGAGCGAAGATCTGGAGTATTATTCTGTAATCCGTTCCATCCGCTCAATTGAAAATTCGGATGTATGTATTCTAATGCTGGATGCTACACGTGGTATCGAAGGTCAGGATTTGAATATTTTCTCTCTGGTACAGCGAAATCAGAAAGGACTTGTGGTAGTTGTCAACAAATGGGACTTGATTGAGGATAAAACGGCTAAGGTAATGAAAGGATATGAAGATGCGATTCGTGATCGTCTGGCTCCTTTTACTGACTTTCCAATTGTCTTTACATCTGCATTGACAAAACAACGTATTTTGAAAGTGCTTGAACTGGCGAAGGACGTTTACCAGGCACGTACGACAAGAATCCCGACTGCTCGTCTGAACGAGGAACTTCTGCCGCTGATTGAGGCTTATCCGCCACCTTCAAATAAAGGAAAGTATATCAAGATTAAGTACATCACTCAGTTGCCGAATACACAGGTTCCTTCATTTGTGTTCTTTGCCAACTTACCGCAATACGTGAAAGAGCCTTACCGTCGTTTCCTTGAAAATAAGATTCGTGAACGCTGGAAGCTTTCGGGAACTCCGATAAACATCTTTATTCGTCAGAAATAAACGGTGAAACTATATAATCTCTTGTTGCTGCTTGTGTAATACAAGGGCAACAAGAGATTTTTTTGATAAAAATCAGCAATTTTCTTGTGTATTCAGAAAATTGTGTTTACCTTTGCACACGCAAACGAAAAACAAATGCCCAGATGGCGGAATCGGTAGACGCGCTGGTCTCAAACACCAGTGGAGTAACATCCATCCCGGTTCGACCCCGGGTCTGGGTACAGAGAGGTTGACTTGATTAAGTCAACCTTTTTTATTACCAATCAATTCTTATGCTCCATGAAAAATCGTATTGCAGAGCTCGATTACTTGAAATCCATTTTTATTTTATTGATGATTGTGTTTCATCTTGTATATATCGGTGACAAATATCCATACGCTAAAGCTTTGGTTTATACTTTCCACATGCCTGCTTTTTTAATCATTTCCGGTTATGTCATGAATATAGCTAAAGGAATACGTCCGTTTCTGCGTACAATGTGGTGGATTTTTATTCCATACGCCGTGATGGAAACAGGCTATGTCGTCATGTCTGCTATACTTCCGGTTCGTGAATCAGTGGAGCATTTAAGTGTTTCTCTATGGCTGGATAAATTATTCTTGCATCCTTTGGGCCCCTATTGGTATCTTCATACGTTGATGCTGTGTGGACTTGTTTATTTATTGGTGGACAAATTGGCTGGAAAGTGGGGCAATACTGTTTCCGTCTTAATTATACTGGCTTTATGCTATGCCGTATTGTCAGCTTGTGGAATACTTTCTTTAATAAATGCGCTTTACTTTACGGCTGGAGTGGCTTTGAGACGGAGCTCGATAGATTTCCGCACTTTCTTTTCAGCTTCATTCTGGGCTTTGCTGCCTGTAATATGGCTGGCTGCTGATGAGACAAATTTGAATAAATCAACTCTTTCCGGGGTCGCTCTGACTTATCTGATGATTAGTTTTCTGTTGGCTGTATATCGCTATTTACCCGATTATCTGAAAAAAGGATTGGGTTACATAGGTTCTCATACCTTTGTGTTGTTAGTATTTTCTCCGGTATTTACAATGGCAGTGAAGCCTTTGGTGTCTGTATTGGCTTTTGAACCTACTGGGTTACTCTTTTTATGTGTGTCCTTATGCTTCTGTGTAATGGGGGCGTTTGCGATAGCTTGGGTTATGGATAAGCTGAATCTGTCCCGTTTCTTCTGGGGAAAAGCTCGCATGCTTTCGTAGATAGACTTGGTCTGGTGACATCCTGTCAGTTCGCTGGGAAAAAACTGGCAGGAACTTATCTGGCATCTTTTTTGTGGTTTACTTCATAGATATTGAATTACTTACTTAAACACATAGAACTATGATTTCAGAAAAATTGCAAAATGCCATCAACGAGCAGATTACTGCGGAAATGTGGTCTTCTAACCTGTATTTGTCCATGTCTTTCTACTTGCAGAAAGAAGGTTTTGACGGTTTTGCTTCATGGATGCGTAAACAGTCACAAGAAGAATTGCAGCATGCTTATGATTTAGCTGATTATTTGGTTAAACGTGGTGGTGCAGCTAAAGTGGATAAAATTGATGTTGTTCCACAAGGATGGGGCAGCGTGCAGGAAGTATTTGAACATGTATACAAGCACGAATGTCATGTATCCAGCTTGATTGACGAGTTGGTAAATGTCGCCTCTGAAGTAAAAGACAAAGCTTCACAGGATTTCTTGTGGGGATATGTTCGTGAACAGGTAGAAGAAGAAGCTACAGCACAGAACATTGTAGAGAAGCTCAGAAAATGTGGCGACGCAGCTGGCATTCTGTATTTGGATGACAAATTGGGACAACGTAAATAAACCACGTTTTTCATGAAATATTGATCCTGGATGGAAGCGGAATGATTTCTGCATCCATTCAGGATATTTTGTATCATAATTACACTATCCTTTTCGTTTTTCCGCTATAAATTTTATCTTTGTCCCCGTTATCAACCAATATTAGCGTCCGAAAATGGGGGATTTTATATTAAGAGGGTGGAACTGGTGTCGTCGTTTCCGGCATCGTTGCGGATACGGAGTACATTCTCCTTCCGATTTCTTTTTTATTACGTTTGTCATTTACGAACGTTTACCATTCTATGCCTATGCACCATTGCATCACCTGAGACGTGTGGTGGCTTTTTTGCCTCATTATCGGGAAAAAGTCGATAAGTTCTTATTCCGTCTGATTAATCACCTCCGGCCTTCTGTAGTATGGGAAGTGGGAACTGGCAGCGGAATAAGTACCCGTTATATGGCCGAAGCCAATACAGGCATGCAGGTTTATACGTTCTCGGAACAATCGGAAGATGCAGTGAAACGGATTCTTTCCGGTAAATCTTCTATTGATTACCTGACCGGAAACTGTGAGGCAGATATGGATAGGTTACTCAAGGAGGGTGTAAAGCCGGAAGTGGTACATATCGCCCATACTCCAGCGTATAAGGAGATGTTTGAACGACTGATTCCACTGGCCGATAAACATACTTGTTTCATCATCGGTAATCCTTATGCTACTCCAGAGAAGAAAAGGTGGTGGAAAGAAGTTATAGCAGATTCTCGTACGGGAATTACATTCGACCTTTATGATGTCGGACTGGTATTTTTTGATAAAGAGCGTGTAAAGGAGCATCGTATTGTGAATTTTCTTTGACTTTAAGACCTTAAATATATGAAAATGACCAAGATTTATACCAAGACAGGTGATAAAGGTACCACCTCGCTGGTAGGAGGAGTACGTGTTTCAAAAGCAGATATACGTCTGGACGCATACGGAACCATAGACGAACTAAATTCCTTTATCGGGTTGTTAATTTCGGTGATGAAGGATGCAGAGCATGAAGAATTGTTGCGCTTTGTGCAGCATAAACTGTTTTCATTGGGTTCTTATCTGGCTACCGACTTGGAAAAGACTACTTTCCCGGTAGAGAGTCATATCTCAGTAGAGAATGTGCAGCGTCTGGAACAGGCTATCGATGAGATAAACGCTTCTTTACCGTCTCTTGCAGGTTTTATCCTTCCGGGAGGGAGTTATCCGGCTTCCGTTTGTCATGTCTGTCGTACGGTCTGTCGTCGGGCAGAACGTCGGATTCAGGCCTTGGAAGAAAGTCTTTCCTATGAATTGGAGGAGCAGGCAAAGTGTTTTGTGAATCGATTGTCTGATTATCTGTTCGTTTTGTCACGCCGGTTAAACAATTTAACAGACGAAAGCGAAATTTATTGGGATAAGCGTTGCGAGTGAAAGAATTTGTTATATTTTTGCGAATCAATATAAAGAAGTAAAACTGTTTAAAATTATATACTATGTATTGGACATTGGAATTGGCCTCAAAGCTGGAAGATGCTCCTTGGCCAGCAACTAAAGACGAGTTAATTGACTATGCAATGCGTTCAGGTGCTCCACTGGAAGTAATCGAAAACTTGCAGGAAATGGAAGACGAAGGAGAAATTTATGAAAGTATAGAAGATATCTGGCCTGATTATCCGAGTAAAGAAGATTTCTTCTTCAACGAGGAAGAATATTAGTGCGATTGTAAGCGCAAAAATACTATTAAATCCCTGTAAATCGGTAAGATTTGCGGGGATTTAATTTGTTTGGGCAACTGTGCTTGACCGCCTCAAATGGCGTGGCTTGTTTGGATAAAATAGGCTTTTTCATTGAGACTTGCCTGTTGTATGATTCAGCAGTGGCAAAGGTTGCAATTTTTATGTTTTTGTCCTCACTATTAAAATTTTTCAATAGAGAAACTTCCATCCCCACATACTGGCCATGCTCAGCGAGGAATCGGTCATCCTGTTTATGAGAAAGACAGCAATGGGTGAGAAATCTTGCCTGTCTCAGGTCTCCGCAATCAATCTTAACAGTAATTTGTTCCCGGACGAATAAAAATTCTCACCGGCAGGCTAGTCTGCCGATGAATTACCAGATAAATTGATATCTTTGCAAAATTAATGGTCCAAAGACTCATTCCAGACTTACTAAATTAAATCTTACCTGTATTGCATTTATGTTAATTTTTATGGTTAAATGTTTTTCTATGTTTAAAGGTATATACACTACTATCTTTATCAGCATTTTGTTTTTATCTTTCTTTTCTTGTTCTACCGAATTTCAGGATAATTACCAGGAAAGTGATGACGGGTATTTGGATATCGTTTTTTCCAAAGAGGAGACAAGGGCTGATCTTGCAAGTGATGGTTCCGGAAGTTTTACGGAGGGCGATAAAGTTGGGCTTTATATCCAAGGGGATAAAGGTCTTTCTTATCGTGAACTTACATATTCGGGAGGGCAGTGGATGCCACGTCTGAAGCGTAGTGATTTTGGTGAAGGACCAATATCTTTGTCTGCTCATTACCCGGCAACCGGAGAGCAACAGAATCCAGATACTTATCAGCTGAATATGGCATTAGACCAGAGTGAAGACGGTTTTTATAATTCAGATTTGCTGCTTTCAAAAACAGTCGTAGGATCAGGTGTATACAAAGTTGATATGAATTTCAGGCATGCTCTTCACAGAATCAGGATTTTTCTCTCTGGCAGTGTGACTTCGCCAGAGGTTAAAGTCAGGAGTCTGACAGAGGGGCATTTCAATCTACTTACCGGTGAAGTCGAAGTGAATGGAACCGATTTCAAATGGATTACCCCATTCAAGGATGCAGAAGGAAATTTTTCCGCTGTGATTATTCCTCAAAGTGCAATCTCTTACAGGGACGGTGACGGACTTCTGCAGATCGCTGCAGATGGTAAGACAGCGTATTTCAATGCTCCTGAAAAGACAGAAGAGAATAATGACCTTACATTTTTCGAGTCCGGAAAGCAGATTTCGATAAACCTTACTCTGAGACCGGGCAATCCTGAACTTGCAGGAAAGACATTGTGGGTATATGGATTGAATGTGCCTGATTTTCCAGGTAAGGAGAATCTTCCTACATATAGGCTCGGTCAAAAGTATGGTTTGCCTGAGGGTAAGTGGTTCAGATATGATAATCCTTACTATGAGGAGCAATGTCTCACATGGGCTGAAGGGTGTGGCTGGTATGACTGCAACAAGTCGCATGGGAACTATGAAGATGATTCCCAAATGTGCTGGGCGGCATCTGCATCAAATGTAGTGTCATGGTGGATGTATTTGAATAAAGAATACCTTGCTGCATACGATGAAGATTATGGTTCTTCAGTGACGACCGGTTCAGGTACTTTCAAACGTCCGTCCTATGAATTCAAACCGCTTTACCCTAAGGGAGTTGGCAATTGGAACGGTTCTCTTCCGGAACCCAATAATGTCACGGTCAACAGGTCGGAAGTTTTCCAGTTCTTCAAAGATCATTTCCCGAATTTTGGCAACGATGATCCTAAAGGAGTTGAATGGTTCTTTACCGGGGCTTATCTTGGGGGCGATATCAATGGGTTTGAAGGGTTCCTTCCGGAAGTATTCACGAGAAATAATGCCTTGACGGCAAGGTCCCCGCACAACCCAGATAGAGAGCAGTTCAATGCATTTGTTACAGATGCCCTCCTCAACAAGAGGGCTATTGGTCTAAATGTGTTTGATGTTGCCGGTCCCAAAACTGGAAATCATGCTATGACAGCCTGGGGAGTCGAATATGATGAAGCCGGAGATATTGCCTATATATACTATTGCGACAACAACTTTGCGGAACAGGATCCTAATGGTGCAGAGCGTAACGATTACTTTTTTTGGGGAATGCCACAGCGCCCCGAGCGACTCTGCCGCCATCCGGTAAACCCGGTCCACCCCATCGGCGATTGCCGCCCCCTTCGACCACTCCATTCCGAATCTTGTGACCGGAAGCGCTACCGCGCGGAGCTGTGTTCCTGTCTCGCAGGAAATTGTATACAACATCTGCTGCAATACCTTCTGGTCATACACGGCAAGGACTCCCGCCCCTCTATCGATCGCGAGCAGTTTTTGCCGCAGCAGCTCGTAGGTCTGTTCATCCTTCTGTTCGTAAGGAATGTCAACGGCATACACGTTTCCGCGGTGAAGCTGCTCCTCGATGGTATCTGAGAGTGCCCGCGCGACTCCCTGTCCGTAAAAGACAAATAAAAGTACCGGCGACGGTTCGTCCGTCCGGATCTGTGGCTCGCTGACCTGCGTCTCCTCGGCAGGCGGCATTTCCGGTGCAAGTACCGTCACGCCCCCTTCCTGATAGAAATAGCGCATCTGCGGTTTTACCAGCGCATCCACCGCCTCCTTGTCCGCGCGGTAGTTTAAGAATCCCTTGCGCACAGACGGATCAAAGTCGCTGATGTAGAGGTGAAGTTCTCCCCCGTGATCCATGTAGTCCCGCAGATAAGCATTCATGCAGGCTTTCCGGATCTGTGTCTTTAAGGTCAGTATCTCCTTTTCACAAGGGAACAGCATCAGGCAGGTGAGCACCTCGGACTCCAGCGTGATCGTGCGCTTCGTTCTGCATGCCTCCGCCACCAGAAAATGTTCCAGCAGCTTCCGCCGCTCTGGAAGCGGACGCTCCGTAAGGGACGGGAGCCTTATCTCCGCCAGCACGTGGTCTTCCAGCAGGGAAATCACATCCAGCGCCTTGTCGTCGCAGGAGAGAAAAATCATCGGCAGTTCCCGCGCATCCTCCGCCTCCACAAAACAGCGGAGCAGCTTGCGTCTGACGTTCACCGACAGGAACTGTACCTTATGTAAAAACAGGATTCCCGTGGCTGCCTCCGCGAGCATTCCTCCCTGCACGCCGTCTCCGAACAGTTCTGCGATCGTTGCCGCATCGTCCGCTCCGAAATCCATGCAGTCACACATTACAAACGGCGCCTGTTCCGCAACCAGTCCCTGCTGTACGGCAGCTTTGTGCATCACTTCCGCCATGTATTTTCTGCCGCTTCCCTCTCTTCCGATCAGAAGGACATTCAGTCCGCGGTGCGGATACAAAAGTGCCGCCCTGGCAAGCTGAACGGCGTATTTTAAACTGCCGTCATATCCCACCAGTTCCCGGAACGCTCCCTCCTCATCCGCAAACGCTTCCGTCAGCGAATATAAGACCGGCCGACTGCTGCTCTTTTTTACCCTGCCTTCCCGGAGGAGTTCGCCCAGTGCAGTGCTGACGTTGGTGCGCTGCATTCCGAGTGCCTCTGCGATCTCATTAGTAGAGATCCCGTGATTGGCATTCACGGAGCTGTGGAGTTTTACAAATTCGTATATCTGCTCTCTGTTTCCCTTCATATGGTTCCTCATAAGAAATCGCTGATCTCTTCGATACGCTTACTATATGTTTTTTCTTTCTGACTGTCAATTTCACATAGTGTATAAATTTTGTATCCTTCATCTATACTCATTTTCATACAAAAT
>ENA-UEQH01000826-UEQH01000826.1-human-gut-metagenome-genome-assembly--contig:-NODE-826-length-14809-cov-3.153000_pt1 | contig 14809 bp, 10 predicted proteins | sample MGYA00242945_ERZ507943 | MGnify/ENA primary metagenome ERZ507943 (study PRJEB26167, sample SAMN06115418) | human gut metagenome | host: Homo sapiens | place: China:Hubei | collected 2015-03-06 | study... | reverse complement strand
TCGCTCATCGACAGGTCGTCGATCGACCCTTCGCCCGGAACGCGGTAGGCGACCGTCGTGTACATGTTCTCGTTCTTGAAACCGCGCTCGTTCCGGTAGGAGGTGTTGCTCCACGCGATGCCGATACTGCTCTGGTTGGCCATGTAGGGGGCCATCCCGACCAGACGCACCGTGTAGTCGACCAGATAGTCGCGCGAGGGCGTCGCCTCGTCGTAGACCACGTAGCGGTATTCCAACGCCGCGCCCTCGGCGACGGGCAGCCGCATACGGACGATCTGCGCCGTGTCGGTACGGACGACCGGATCGGCCGTGAAGGTATATTCCGACGTATTGACCTTCACGTTGTTCAGGCCGTTTTTGATGAAAAACGACAGATCGAACTTCGCGCTTTCGGGGACGAACATCTCGATCGGTTCGTTGCGTTCGCCCTGACGGCCGTAACGGGTATAGTCTTTGAGCGTCACGGAGCGCACGATGCCTCCTCCGGTCGAAAAGCACACCTTCATCACGTCGTTCTCTACGACGATCTCCTGCGGCGCAGCGTTCTTGGCCGCGGCGAGGAAATCACCCAGCACGGCCACTTCGCGTGCCAGACGAGTCGAATCGGGCGTCGCCGCACCGAGCGACTCCACGACCGGCGCTGCGGCCACGGCCGACGAATCGGGGACGACGGGCTGCGTCAATTCGGGATGGGCCGCCTGATAAGCGGCCAGCTCCTCCTGATATTTCTGTTGCTGCCGGGAACTGTAAATCGTGAAACCGAAAAACAGAATCCCGATAAGTACGATGCCTATGATTGATTTTTTATCCATTCGAAACTTCTCGACGCGAGGGGATTAGTTACCACTGTATTTCAACGCCGCAGCCACGAAGGCCACGAACAGGGGATGCGGACGCTGCACCGTACTCTTGTACTCGGGATGATACTGCGTGCCGACGAACCACGGATGACCGGTCAGCTCGACCACCTCGACCAGCCCCGTTTCGGGATTGACGCCTGCGGGGATCATGCCGTGCGACTCGAAATCGCCCAGATAATCGTTGTTGAACTCGTAACGGTGGCGGTGCCGCTCGACGATGTCGGTCGCACCGTAAGCGGCGGCGGCTTTCGAATCGGGCCGCAACTGGCAGGGATAACCGCCCAGACGCATCGTGCCGCCCTTGGCCGTCACGCCCTTCTGCTCCTCCATCAGGTCGATCACCGGATGGGCCGTCGCCTGTTCCATCTCGCTCGAATTGGCGTCGGAAAGTCCCATCACGTGACGCGCGAACTCGATCACGGCGCACTGCATGCCCAGGCAGATGCCCAGGAACGGGATGTTGTTCTCGCGGGCGAAGCACACGGCCTCGATCTTCCCCTCGATGCCGCGGTTGCCGAAGCCCGGCGCCACGAGGATGCCGGCCATCCGGCCCAGTATCTCGTCGACGTTCGCATCGTCGATCTTCTCCGAATTGACGTAACGCAGCTTGACCTTGCAGTCGTTCATCGCGCCGGCATGGATGAAGGCTTCGCTGATCGACTTGTAGGCGTCGGGCAGCTCGGTGTATTTGCCCACCAGCGCGATTTCGATCTTCTTCGACGGGTGCTTGATCTTGCCCACGAAAGCGCTCCAGGCGGCCATATCCGGCTCCTTGTCGGCCGGGAGGTTCAGCTTGTCCAGCACCACTTCGTCCAAGTGCTGTTCGTGCATCTTGATCGGCACCTCGTAGATCGTCGGCACGTCGATCGACTCCATCACGGCGTTGGCATCGACGTTGCAGAACAGCGCGACCTTGCGTTTGAGCGCCGAGGTCAGCGTATGTTCGGCGCGCAGCACGAGAATGTCGGGCTGGAGCCCGTTCTCCAGCAGCGCCTTCACGGAGTGCTGCGTGGGTTTGGTCTTCATCTCGCCCGAAGCGGCCATGTAGGGGATCAGCGTCAGATGCACCAGCGCCGTGTTCTTGTGCCCCAGCGAGTAGCGCAGCTGGCGCACCGATTCGATGAACGGCTGCGACTCGATGTCGCCCACCGTGCCGCCGATCTCGGTGATGATGACGTCGTATTTCTTGGTCTGCGCCAGCAGCTGGATGCGGCGTTTGATCTCGTCGGTGATGTGGGGAATGACCTGCACGGTCTTGCCCAGGTACTCGCCCTTGCGCTCCTTCTCGATGACGCTCTTGTAGATGCGGCCCGTCGTGACGTTGTTGGCCTTCGACGTGGGCTGGTTCGTGAAGCGTTCGTAGTGTCCCAGGTCGAGGTCCGTCTCGGCGCCGTCCTCGGTGACATAACATTCGCCGTGCTCATAGGGGTTGAGCGTTCCGGGATCGACGTTGATGTAGGGGTCGAGCTTCTGAATGGTCACCGAATAGCCGCGTGCCTGCAACAGACGTGCGATCGAGGCCGAAATAATACCCTTTCCGAGCGACGATGCGACACCGCCCGTTACGAATATGTACTTGGGTTTGGAGAGTTTCATTACTGTATTGACTATTTGTTTTCGTTGTTCTGTTCTTCCTGGTCCTGTTTGTCGATCAGCTTCACCTTCTCGATGGCCGCCGCCATCTCCTCGCGGGCGCGGTCGATCTTCGCCCGCACGTCGGCCACCAGCGCCTCGGCGTTCTTCGACTTGGCGAAGAACCCGATGTTGTTCTCCAGCAGGGCGATCTCCTGCTCCAGCTGGCGCACCTTGTTGTACAGACGCTCGCGCTCCGTGCGCAGACGGCGGTCGCCCGACGCTTTGAGCGACGAGACCTTCTCGCGGAAGCGGCCCATCGCGCGGTCGCGCTCCGAGCCGCGCAGCGTGTTGAACAGCTCATCGACGGCGGCCTTGTATTTCTTCTGAATGCTGTCCTTCTGCTTGATGGGCACGAATCCGATCTCGCCCCAGCGGCGCTGGAACTCGCGGATCACCTCGTAACCGCCGGCCTTCACGTCGGCCTCGGCCATTTCGGCCAGCAGGGCGAGTTTCTTCTGCAAATTCTCCTCGTGTTCGCCGTCAACGCTTGCGAAGTGCGACGCCTTACGCTCGAAGAACTTGTCGCAGGCGGCGCGGAAACGCTTCCAAACGGCATCCGAATGACGCCGCGACACCGCCCCGATCTGTTTCCAGCGGGCTTGCAGGGCGATCAGTTCGTCGGTGGCCTTCTTCCACTCCTCGCTGTTCATCAGCGACTCGGCGGCCTCGCAGATCTCGGTCTTCAGTTGGAGGTTGTGCTCCATCTCGGTCTTCATCCCGGCATAGAACTGCCGCTTGGCCTCGAAGAATCGGTCGCACGCCGTGCGGAAACGCTCGTAGATGCGGTTGTTGTCCTTCTTGGGAGCGAATCCGATGGTCTTCCCGGTCTTCTGAATCTCCAGCAGACGGTCGCTGGCCTTGTTCCACTCCTTGCGGGTGGTCAGCGGCTGCGCCGCGAGCTCCTCGGTCGCGGCGCAAAGCTCGGTTTTGAGTTCGAGGTTGCGGACCTGCTCGCCCTTCAACGCCTCGAAATGCTCCTGATGCTGTTTGTTGATGCGGCTCGACGCAGCCTTGAAACGCTCCCAGAGCGCCTCCTTGTATTCGTTGGCCACGGGCCCCGTCTCGCGCCACTCGTCGTGGAGTTTCTGCAGCTTGCGGAACGCCTCGACCACCGAAGGTTCGAGGATCAGCGCCTCGGCCTGCTCGCAGAGGGCGACCTTCTGCTCGTAGTTCTTTTTCAGGTCGAGATCGCGCAGCTCCTTGTTGATCTTGATGAAATTGTAGAAATTCTCGACATGGAGGTTATAGGTCTCCCACAAGTCTTTGACATACTGCTGAGGCACGATGCCGGTCTCCTTCCAGCGCTGCTGGAGTTCGCGGAACTTGTTGAACGTATGGTTGAGCGTCTCGTCCGAGTTGACCAGCTCCTTCAACTCCTCGATGATCGCCTGCTTGACCTTCAGATTGGCCTCTTTCTCGGCTTCGAGATTGGCGATGAAGGCGTCGCGGCGCTGACGGTATATCTTGAACTGCTCCTTGAGCTGCACTTCGGCTCCGTCCACCGACGGGGCGAAATCCTCCTCGGCGCCGCCCTCCTCGATGAAACGGCGGCGTGCGGCCTCGACCTCGGCGCGGCGGATGCGGTAGAAGGCGATTTTCAGCGCCTCGACATCCCGGCGGATCGACTGCACGGGCTGCTCCTCAAGCATCCGGGCGAACAGCGCCACCAACTCCTCCTTGCCTTTGCCGGCGAACTTGTCCGCGGTGTCGGGCGTCTCCCCGGCCAGACGGTCGGCGGCCTCCTCCTCGGGCGTTTCGTCCTCGATCTCCAGTCCGGCGTTCTGCGCGGCGAGCGCAGCCTCCTCGTCGGCGAAATCCACCTGCACGTCGGCCGGCACAGCCTCTTCGGCGGCTTCGGCCACGGGTTCCGCCGCAGGCTGGATGCGGGCGCGCTTCGCCCGCGGAGCGGCCTCCTCGGCAGGGGCTTCTTCCGCCCCGGCAGGCGCCTCGGCAGGTTCGGTCTCCCCGGCGGCCGCTTCGGCGGGAGTCTCCGCAACAGGAGCGGTTTCCGCTTCGGCAGGCGCCTCGGCGGCGGGATTCGGGGTTTCGGGGACTTCGGCAGTCACGGCAGGGGTCGCTTGCACATCTTCAGCCGCAGGGCTGACAGGCTCTTCGGGAGCAGGAAGTGTCGGTTTTTCAGTAGCCATCTCAGTACGCATTTTTGGTTCCCGTATATATACGGGGAGTCTATAAATCTCGCAAATGTAACCATTTTATGCGGAATCCGGAAATGATTTCACCAAAAGATGCAACAACGCCGCCATCCGGAAGAGTGAAATTCCCGAATCCCGGTGCGGCGGCGCGGTTTTCCGGCGATTTCCGGTCCGCCGTCAGCGCTTGCGGCCCTTGGCGGCGAGACGTTTGGGCGCGGCCTGACGCCCCGTCGTGACGGGACGCGCCCCGCGGCGCACGCTTCGGGTTCCGCCGCGCCGGGGCTTCTCCCACGCCGCAGCCTCGGCGAAACGCTGGAAAGCCTCCCAGTCGAAGGCTTCGTTGCCGCCCGCCGGAGGCACGTTCCAGTCGTTCGCAGCCCGTTTCCGGCCCCGCTTCTCCGGGCGGCTCTCCTTCGGAGTCTCCTCCTCCGGGCGGCTCTCCTTCGGAGTTTCCTCCTCCTCCGCGACCTCGGCCGCCTCCCTGCGGCTCCGTTCCGCGGCCTGCGGCGCAGGCTCCGCATCCCGGCGGCGGCTCCGCTTCTCGGGACGGGATTCGCCCGGCTCCGGTTTCGCCCCTGCGGCCGCATCCTCGCGGTCGATCCGGGCGATGCGGCGGCGTCCGCCCGAGGCGTTGAGCCGGCTCACGACGCTCTCGGCATCGCTGAACGGCACGCTCACCAGCGAATAATTCTCGAAGAGGCGCACGTCGTCGATATGCTTGTCCCGCAGCCCGCATTTGCGCTTGAGCATCTCGACCAGCTTGCGGCCCGAATAGCCGTCGCGCGTCCCGAGGGTCAGGAACAGCCGGGTCCTGCCCTTGCGGTCCACCGAGAACGAACGGATCTCGGGATAGCTGCTCTGGTCCAGTTCGCTGCGGAACGCCAGCCGGAGCAGAGCCCCCAGCGCCACGTCGGGCGCATAGGTTTCGAGCAGCTCGGCGGCATAGTCGGCATAGTCGCCGTAAGACTCGCTCTCGACGATCTCCCGCAGCTCCTCTTTGATCTTGGCGCGCTTCATCGCCACGATGTCCTGCGGCGAGGGGAGCGTCTCGCGCCGGATGTCGGCCTTGATGTCGCGCATCATCCAGTTGAAACGCCGCAGCTCGGCGCCCGAAATGAAGGTGATGGCCGTACCCTCGCGCCCGGCGCGGCCCGTACGGCCGATGCGGTGGACATAGCTCTCCGAATCCTGCGGCAGCGAGTAGTTGATGACGTGCGAAAGGTTCGACACGTCAATGCCGCGCGCCGCAACGTCGGTGGCCACCAGGATGTTGACTGTCCGGTCGCGGAACTTGCGCAGGATCTTTTCGCGCTGGGCCTGCGACACGTCGCCGTGCAGCCCCTCGGCAGCGTAGCCGTGCGATGCGAGGCGCGTCGCCACCTCGTCCGCGCCGATCTTCGTGCGGCAGAAGACGATGCCGTAAAAATCCGGCTCGATGTCGATGATGCGCGTCAGGGCGTCGAACTTGTCGGCCTCGCGCACCTCGAAATAGATCTGGTTCGTCAGATCGGCGGTCAGGTGCTGCGACTCGATGCGCAGCATCTCCGTATCGCGCATGTAAGCCTCCGACAGCCGGACGATCCGTTCGGGCATCGTGGCCGAGAAGAGCAGCACGCGGCGGTCGGCGCCCGTATGATTCATGATCTCTTCGACATCTTCGAGAAAACCCATGTCGAGCATCTCGTCGGCCTCGTCCAGCACCAGGAAACGGACCTTGTCGAGTTTGAGCGTGCCGCGGCGGATGTGGTCCAGCACGCGGCCCGGGGTCCCCACGACGATGTCCACGCCGCGCGACAGACGGCACAGCTGCTCGCTCATGGCGGCCCCTCCGTAGATGGCCGTGATCGAGAGCCGCCGCCCGGCGTTGAAGCTCAGGAGCTCTTCGGCGGCCTGCACGGCCAGTTCGCGCGTCGGGACGAGGACGAGGGCCTGCACCCCGTCGGCCGAATGTTCGGTCTGCTGGAGTATCGGCAGTCCGAAAGCGGCGGTCTTGCCCGTGCCGGTCTGGGATTGTGCTATGATGTCGTTTCCGCCGGAGAGCAGGCGGGGAATCGTGAGTCGTTGAATGGATGTGGGAGTTTCGAACCCTTTTGCGCGGACCGCTTCGAGCATCTGCTCGCTGAGGCCCAATGTGCTGAAATCAGCTTCGTTGGTCATACGGATATATTTGAAAGGTCAAAGGTACGACAATTTATTGGATTTTTCGCCGGAAAATCACTATCTTCGCAGAGTTATCCGCACGACGGCCCCGCAAGAGGGTCCGCCGAACCTGAAACCGACAACTATGAGTCATCGCATCCTGCTGGTTGACGACGAGATCGACATCCTCGAATTCGTCCGTTACAACCTCGTCCGCGAGGGTTACGAGGTTTTCACGGCCCAGAACGGCGCCGAGGCGCTCGAAAAGGCCGCCGAATGCCGTCCGCACCTGATTCTGCTCGACATGATGATGCCGGTGATGGACGGTGCGCAGACCTGCCGTGCCATCCGCGAAAACCCCGTGCTGAAAGACACGATGGTGGTTTTCCTCTCGGCGCTGGGCGAGGAGCAGCAGCAGCTGGCGGGCTTCGGCGTGGGAGCCGACGACTACCTCACGAAGCCGATCAAGATGAAGCTGCTGGTGAGCCGCGTGCAGGCGATTCTCAAACGCATCGACGCCGACGCGGCCCCCGCCGCACCGCCGGCCCCGGGCATCACGATCGACCGCGACCGCTACACCGTGATCCGCGACGGGCGGGAAATCGCCCTGCCGCGCAAGGAATTCGCGCTGCTCGACCTGCTCTGCTCGTCGCCGGGGCGGCTGATCCCGCGGGAGGAGATCTACGCCAAGATCTGGGGCACGGAGGTGGTCGTGGGCGACCGCACGATCGATGTCCACATCCGCAAGCTGCGCCAGAAGATCGGCGACGAACGCATCGTGACGGTCAAGGGCGTGGGATACAAATATGAACCCTGACAATCAGGTGAAAGTTGAAAGGTGAAAGGTTTCGGACGCCGGGCATTCAGTTCCCCGAGATCAGGTTTTCCACTTTCGGTAAACTTTTCACCTTTAACGTTTAACATTTAACTTATAAAAACGTTGGACTGTAACAAAAAATACCGTCGCATCGTCATCAAGATCGGCAGCAACGTGCTGACCCGCGAAGACGGACGGCCCGACACCACGCGCATCTCGGCGCTCGTGGACCAGATCGCAGGGCTCTACCGCGCGGGCGTCGAGGTAATCCTCGTCTCGTCGGGAGCCGTGGCCTCGGGCCGCAGCGTCCTCGAACCCCGGGTCGGACGCATCGACACCGTTTCGGCGCGCCAGCTCTTCTCGGCCGTCGGGCAGGTGAAGCTGCTGAACCGCTACTACGACCTCTTCAACGAATACGGCATCGTCTGCGGGCAGGTGCTCACCACCAAGGAGAGCCTCTCCACGCGGCGCCAGTACCTCAACCAGCGCAACTGCATGGAGGCGATGCTCGCCGCGGGCGTCGTCCCGATCGTCAACGAGAACGACACCATCTCGGTCACCGAACTGATGTTCACCGACAACGACGAACTCTCGGGCCTCGTGGCCGCGATGATGGACGCCGAGGCGCTCGTCATCCTGAGCAACATCGACGGCATCTACGACGGATCGCCCGCGGACCCCGCGTCGCAGGTCATCCGCCGCGTGGCTCCGGGCCGCGACCTCTCGCAGTATATCGACACCGCACGCTCCTCGCGCGGCCGCGGGGGCATGACGACCAAAAGCCGCATCTCGTCGCGCGTCGCGGGCGAGGGCATCGAGGTCGTGATCGCCAACGGCCGCCGCGACGGCATCCTGACCGATCTGGTCCTCACGGGCCGCGATGTCGTGTGCACGCGCTTCGAGGCGGCGCCCCGCCCCGCTTCGGGGGTCAAGAAGTGGATCGCCAGCAGCGAGGGCTTCGCCAAAGGGGCCCTGCACCTCGACGCCGGAGCCGCCGCGGCCATTTCGCAGAGCAAGGCCGCGAGCATCCTCGCCGTGGGGGTCACCGCCGTCGAAGGGGAATTCGAGCGCGACGACATCGTGCGCATCCTCTCGCCCGAAGGCGCGCCGCTGGGCGTGGGCCGCATCTCGTGCGACAGCGCCACGGCCCGCCGCAACCTGGGCCGCAAGGGCCTCAAGCCGCTGATTCACTGCGATTACCTATATCTGGAATAAAATGGATACGAAATACGAAACCCTCTTCGCCGCCGCCCGCCGCGCGGGAACCGAACTGGCCCGCACCGACGCCGCGACGCTGGGCCGCGCCGTCACGACGGCCGCCCGGCTGCTCCGGACACACGCCGACAGCCTGCTGGAGGCCAACGCCCTCGACCTCGCGGCGATGGCCGCCGACTCGCCCCTGCGCGACCGGCTGCGGCTGACGCCCGAACGCATCGCAGGCATCGCCTCCGACATGGAGGCCGTCGCCGGGCTCCCCGCACCGCAGGGCACGACGATCGACGAGTGGACCCGCCCCAACGGGCTGTCGATCCGCAAGGTCCGCGTGCCGTTCGGCGTCGTGGGAATGATCTGCGAGGCACGTCCGAACGTCACGGCCGACATCTTCTCGCTGTGTCTCAGGACGGGCAACGCCTGCGTGCTGAAAGGCGGCAGCGACGCCCGCCGCTCCAACGAGGCCATCGCCGCCCTGCTCCACGAAGCGCTCCGCAGCGAGGGCATCGACCCGGCGGCCTTCACCCTGCTGCCCTCCGACCACGAAGCCGTGGCGGCGCTGCTCGGGGCCGTGGGCTACGTCGATGTGGTGATCCCCCGCGGCGGCGCCGGGCTGATCCGCTTCGTGCGCGAAAACGCCCGCATTCCCGTCATCGAGACCGGTGCGGGCATCGTCCACACCTATTTCGACGCGGACGGCGACCTGGCGAAAGGCCGCGCCGTAATCTGCAACGCCAAGACGCGGCGCGTGAGCGTCTGCAACGCCCTCGACTGCCTCGTCGTCCACCGCAGCCGCCTCGGGGAGCTGGCCGAACTGTGCGACCCGATGGCCGCCGCACGGGTCACGATCTACGCCGACGCAGAGGCTTACGCCGCCCTCGCGGGCCACTACCCCGCCAGCCTGCTCCGCCCCGCCGAGGAGAAGCATTTCGGCACCGAGTTCCTCGACTACAAACTGGCGGTCAAAACCGTCGGTTCGCTCGACGAAGCCCTGGCCCACATCGAACGCTACTCCTCGCGCCACAGCGAGGCGATCGTCACCGAGAATGCGGAAACGGCGCGGCTGTTCACGCAGCGGACCGACGCGGCGTGCGTCTATGTCAACGTCTCGACGGCCTTCACCGACGGAGGCCAGTTCGGATTCGGCGCCGAGGTCGGAATCTCGACCCAGAAGCTCCACGCCCGGGGCCCGATGGGGCTCCCCGAACTCACGACCTACAAGTACGTCGTTTCGGGCGACGGGCAGACCCGGGACTCCTGAGATGCAATTCCGATAATTTTTCCACCTATTCGGGCAAAAAATAGAACGAATCGTTAGCATTTTTTGCTTAAATTTGCTGCATCGTAAAATAATGCCTATATTTAGCTTATGATTCGTGAACTTTTGGCCGTGGGGCTCGGCGGCGCCGCCGGCAGCGTCGTCCGCTACATGCTTTCGGCATGGCTGCTGGCCGGACACACGCTGCTGGGATTTCCCGCCGGAACGTTCGCGGTCAATGCCGTCGGATCACTGCTGATCGGCATCCTGCTGGAAACGATTTCGTCGGCCGCGGCAGGATGGTTGCTCATCGCAGGATTCTGCGGAGGCTTCACCACCTTCTCGACCTTTTCGGCCGACGCCGTGCGGCTGTTGCGCGCCGGGAATTACGGCCCCGCGGCGGCCTATATCGCGCTGAGCGTCGTGACGTGCATCGCTTTCGCGGCGCTGGGGATGTGGATCAGAGCGCAAATTGCACGTAATTAAAAATGAAAAATTAAGAATTAAAAATAACCTGCAACCCGGTTGAAATCCTGGACAAAATCCCGGTCGCGCTGCGACTAAGCCCCCGCCAAGGCGGGGGTTGGGGGTGGGTCCAATTTGTAAACGCGGCCCAAGGCCGCGACGACACCGGTCGGTAATGAAAAAGCATACATAATAAAGTAAAACTTAAAAATAAGGTAAATGGTAATTCTGGTTTTGAACTGCGGTTCGTCGTCGATCAAGTATCAGGTGATCGACATGGAGCCGTCATCGAGCAAGCTGCTCGCAAAAGGACTCGTAGAACGCATCGGCCTCCCGGAAGGCGATCTGACCCATAAACCCGTAGGCAAGGAGAATTTCGAACTGCATCAGCCGATCCCCGACCACACGACGGGTATCAAACTCGTGCTCGACGCCCTGACGGACCCCGCGCACGGCGTGATCGCGTCGCTCGACGAGGTGAAGGCCGTCGGTCACCGCGTGGCCCACGGCGGCGAGTTCTTCCCCGAGAGCTGCATCGTCACCGAAGATACGAAGGAGAAGATCCGTTCGCTGTTCGAGATCGCCCCGCTGCACAACCCCGCCAACCTCGAAGGCGTGCTTTCGATCGAAAAGGTGCTGCCGGGCGTTCCGCAGGTCACGGTCTTCGACACCTCGTTCCACCAGTCGATCCCCGCGGTGAACTACATGTACGCCCTGCCCCACGCCTACTACGAGAAATACCGTGTGCGCAAGTACGGCTTCCACGGCACCAGCCACAAGTACGTGGCCAAGGTGGGCGCCGAGCTCGCCGGGCTGGATTTCCGCCACTCGCGGATCATCACCTGCCACATCGGCAACGGCGGTTCGGTGACGGCCGTCCTCGACGGCAAGTCGTTCGACACGTCGATGGGATTCTCGCCGCTGGACGGTCTGGTGATGGGCACCCGCTGCGGACAGGTGGACGCCAGCGCCATCACGTTCATCGGTGAGAAGGAGGGCATGAGCTACGCCCAGCTCAACGAGATGATGAACAAGAAATCGGGCGTGCAGGGCTTGACAGACATTTCGAGCGACATGCGCGACATCGACCGGGCCTACGACGAGGGCAATCCCCGCGCGATTCTGGCGCGCGACATGTACTACGCCCGCATCAAGAAGTTCATCGGCGAATACGCGGCCGAAATGGGCGGCGTGGATCTGATCGTCTTCACGGGCGGCGTGGGCGAGAACTCGTGCGAGATGCGCGAGGAGGTGTGCCGCGGACTGGAATTCATGGGCGTCCGGTTCGACCCGGCGGCCAACAAGGGCGCCCGGGGCGTGAACAAGATCCTCTCGGCCGCCGATTCGAAAGTCAAGGTAGCGACCATCGCCACCAACGAGGAGCTGGTGATCGCCACGGACACCTACAACCTGGTAAAATAAACGTTCAACTTTAACACATTAAATACCGTCATAACCATGATTCAGCATCTTACCGAAATCGTCGAAGAGGCGAGAAAACGGGGTAAAAAACGTCTGGCCGTCGCTTACGGACAGGATTCGCATACGCTGGAAGCCGTCTACGAGGCTTACAAGGAGGGGCTCGTGGAGCCCACGCTCTTCGGCGACAAGGAGATCATCAAACAGGTCTGCGAGGAGAACGGCATCGACATCAAGGCTTTCAACATCGTCGATGAACCCAACGACGTGAAATGCGTCCAGCAGGCCGTCGCATCGGTCGTTTCGGGCAACGCCGACGTTCTGATGAAAGGTCTCGTATCGACCGACAAATACATGCGCGGCATCCTCAACAAGGAGGCCGGACTGTTCCCCCCGAAGGGCGTGCTGAGCCACGTAGCGATCGTCGAGATGCCCTGCTACCACAAACTGCTCATCATTTCGGACGTTGCCGTGATTCCGCTTCCGGACTTCAAGCAGAAGATGGTGCAGATCGGCTACCTGGCCCGCACGGCGAACCTGCTGGGCATCGAGGCCCCGAAAATCGCCTGCATCGCCCCCTCGGAGCAGCTGCTCCCCAACGTGATCTCCTCGACCGAAGGCGCGCTGCTGGCCAAGATGGCCGACCGCGGCCAGCTGGGCAAGGTCGTCGTTGACGGCCCGCTGTCGCTCGACGTGGCGCTCTACAAGGAGGTGGCCGAACACAAGAAGGTCAAGGGTTCGTCGGTGGCCGGCGATCCGGACTGCCTGCTGTTCCCCAACATCGAATCAGCGAACGTCTTCTTCAAGTCGGTGACGCACCTCTGCGGCGGCGAACTGGCGGCGATGGTCATGGGCACGAAGGTCCCCTGCGTGCTGACCTCCCGCGGCGACACGAGCAAGACCAAGCTCTTCTCCATCGCCCTGGCCTGCCTGGCAGTGAAAAAATAAAACCCGGACACGGGGCTAACCCAAACCATTAACGAACCGAGAACTTATGGGCTACAAAGTTTTAGCGATAAATCCCGGCTCAACATCCACGAAGGTCGCCCTCTACGACGAGGAGCGGCCTTTGTTGGATCTGACCTTGCGCCACTCGACCGAAGAGATCTCCCGATTCGCCAATGTCATCGACCAGCTCGACTGGCGCCGGGGGCTGATCCTCTCGGCCCTGCGCGAACAGTCGTTCAACCTGAAAGATCTGTCGGCCGTGATCGGCCGCGGAGGACTGATACGCCCCATCCCTGCCGGAGTCTACGAGGTCAACTCCCGGATGCGCTACGACCTGCGCAACGCCCCGATGAAGCACGCCTGCAACCTCGGGGGACTGCTCGCGGCGCAGATCGCCCACATGGCGGGCGTGAAAGCCTACATAGCCGATCCCCCGGTGGTCGATGAGATGGACGACGCAGCCCGCATCACGGGTATGCCGATGTGCCCGCGCAAGCCGATCTTCCATGCCCTGAACCAGAAGGCCATCGCGCGCCTGCACTGCGGCCGCATGGGCTGGACCTACGAAGAATCGAACCTGATCGTGGCCCACATGGGCGGCGGCATCTCGGTCGCGGCGCACAGACAGGGCCGCATCGTCGATGTCAACAACGCCCTCGACGGCGACGGGCCCTTCGCCCCGGACCGTGCGGGCAGCATCCCGTCGAGCGAGCTCATCAAGGTCTGCTTCTCGGGACAATATACGAAAGAGGAGCTGCTGAAATTCATTTCGAGCAAAGGCGGGCTGGTGGCCTACCTGGGAACCAACTCCGTGATTCAGGTCATGGAACGCATCGCGCAGGGCGACCAGCGGGCCAAAAAGGTGCTGGAATCCATGTGTTACAACATCTCGAAACAGATCGGCGCCATGGCCGGAGCCCTTTCGGGCAAGGTTCAGGCGATCCTGCTCACGGGCGGCATCGCCTACAACGAACCCATCGTGGAGTATATCCGCGAACATTGCGGCTTCATCGCACCCGTCGAGGTCTACCCCGGGGAGAACGAGCTCGAAGCATTGGTCATGAACGCACTGGTCGTACTTCGGGGCGTCATCACCCCGAAGGTCTACCAATAGCCCGCATCATCCATCCGGAAAACGAAAAGACCGCCTAAACGGGGCGGTCTTTCTTTTTCAGCTGCCGGCGCACGATGGCGACCACCTCGCGGAAAGCCTCCAACCGGAACAGCGCCGAGAGCAGCAGGTAACAGAGCGCCCCCGCCGCGATCTCGGCGACCAGCCGCAACAGGTCATTGCCGGGAACCGCCGCCGCCGTGAGCCGCACGACGGCGTACATCGCCGCGGAAAGCAACGCCGGAGGCAGCAACGTCCGCGCGAACCGTGCGCACGAGAGCGTCGTGAAACGGGTCGTGGCGAGGAAATTGACCGCCATTTCGCAGAACGCAATGGCCACCAGTCCCCACACCACGGCCGTCACGCTGCGGGGGATGGTCACGGCGAAGATCGCCGTCATCAGCAGCTTCTTCACCACTTCGAGGCGCACGAGCAGCGGCCCCGAGCAGCGGACTTTCAGGATGTTATAGGCGATCACAGCGATCGGTGAGAAGAGCCCCGCCAGACACACCACCTCGAAATAGGGCGCCGTGGACATCCAGCCCTCCCCCAGCAGAACGGCGAACATGTCGTGCGCCACGGCCGACATCCCCGCCATGATCGGGAACATCACATACGCCACGACCATCACCACCTGACGGTAGCTTTCGGCCAGTTTCGGGGCGTCGTCCCGGATCTTCGAAAAGGCCGGGAAGGTGACATTCTGCACCGCCTGCATCCCAGTCGTCGCGGGCATGTCCTTCAGCTTGACCGCCTGGTCATACGATCCGAGTGTCGCCGCAGGATAGAGCT
>ENA-UEQH01000816-UEQH01000816.1-human-gut-metagenome-genome-assembly--contig:-NODE-816-length-14922-cov-54.746851_pt1 | contig 14922 bp, 13 predicted proteins | sample MGYA00242945_ERZ507943 | MGnify/ENA primary metagenome ERZ507943 (study PRJEB26167, sample SAMN06115418) | human gut metagenome | host: Homo sapiens | place: China:Hubei | collected 2015-03-06... | reverse complement strand
AGTAAAACCAGCAATGATAAAAGCGCATATTTACGATATACCATTATCCAGAACAACAGGAAAGCAACATTTACAATTAAGAAAAACGGGAAAGCCAATCCTGTGGCTGCCAGATATGGATGCGATACTGGATGAATGTACGAGCTATAGCCCGACAAAACAAGAAAACCGGCAAACACCTGATTTACCAACAACAGCATTATCCCTAAAAACCTACTAATACCTCTCATATCCTTACTTTTTACTTGCATCAAACAGACTTTTCTTTTCGTCTGCAGTCAAACTATCGTAACCGGACCTTCGCAATTTTTCCAGAATCCGGTCCACCTTTTCGCTCTGCTCCTTTTTTCGGGCATTAAAATCATAATCCTGCTGACGTGTACCCGTTCCATAATGAACCTTCATTTTCGGTTTCTTCGGTTTTCTATTTCCAAAGGACAGCCATCCTGTAAGCTTATCAATTACCAAGTTTATCCAAGCGGTCAAATCACTTCCTTTACGCAGGCTTACTGCAAACCAAAAACCAGCCAAAGCACCTCCCAAGTGTGCGATGTGTCCACCTGCATTTTCCGAAGTCATCAGCAGTAAATCCGAAATTACCATAAAAAGGGCCACATACTTTAGTCTTACAGCACCGATAAACATAAACTGCACTCTGTAATCCGGCTCTCTGACAGCAGTTGCCACCACTATAGCCAATACAGAAGCCGATGCTCCAACCAAATACGAATAAGGTATTGCTGATTCAAAATAAGGGAACAGATGATAAGCCAATATATAGCAAACTCCTCCCAATATTCCTCCTAAAAAATATAAGCCACGCAAATGTCTGGACGAATAGAAATACAAAAACAACTGTCCGAACCAGTACAGCCACAGCATATTAAACAGCAAATGAAGCAATCCTGCATGCATAAACATATAAGTCAGAATACCCCAAGGCTGATGCAGCAATCTTATCAAATCGGCAGGTAAGGCCAACAGATTTCCCCAGCTATCTGTAGAAATCTTGAATAATGTCAAGACAATTCCTAAAAACGAAGTTAACACAAACACCCCGACATTGAAATAAATAAATTTCAACGTCATGTCTCCTTGGTCAAAACGACGTTTCAAATCAGAAAGAAATCCTGCCGCTGCCATTTTTACGCCTCCAATAGATAATTAATACAAATCCGAACAGCATTCCACCCAAATGAGCAAAATGAGCTATCCCATCATTACTGAATGTTCCCAAAATTAATTCGAGAGCAGCATATCCTATCACAAAATATTTAGCACGGATAGGGAACGGTATCGGGAATACAAACATCTGGTTATTAGGAAACAGCATACCAAAAGCCAGCAAAATAGCATAAACAGCTCCCGAAGCACCCACAGTAGTAAGATAATTCAGGAATTGTTCCATCGGAATAATACCGGTACCTGTATCCACACTTGCGTAGTTCGACCAAGTCATTACATATTCAGCATACTGTACTACTTCCTGTGTCAAACCTGCACCAATACCGCAGAGCACGTAATAAAACAAGAAACGTTTCGATCCCCATACATTTTCCAAAAGCGGTCCAAACATCCAGACTGCAAACATATTGAAAAAGATATGCTGGAAATTGGCATGCATAAACATATAAGTAATCAGCTGTGCCGGATTGAAGTCAGAAGCCAAGAAAAAGTGCAATCCCAAATAATCATTCAGGTTTATATGATAGCGCTCTGCTACCAAGGCTCCCATAAAGCACAACACATTAATAATCAGTAAATTCTTCGTTACTGGTGGTAAATTGTTCATATTTTTACATTTAAGTCTAGAAATACATGCAAAAATACAATTTTATTCCATAGCGGCACAAATTCATCCATTTTTTTACACAAAATACAGATAAATAGCAGCAAAATACTAACTTTGCAAATATATTCATTAAAATATCTAATATACCGTCTATGAAAACAAAACCTGAAAGATTTTCAAGAAAATTTTTCTCCACATTAGCAGGTTCTGCCCTACTGGTAACTTTACCAGCAGCCGCATCAGGAACTGGTGAATCACTTCCATATTGGAAAGACCAGCATGTAGTTTCTGTAAACAGAGAAGAACCACGTACGTCATTCATGACCTATAATGATCGTAGTCAGGCTTTAACCGGCAAATACGAAAACAGTCCTTACTACAAGTTACTGAACGGTACCTGGAAGTTCTATTACACAGATTCTCATCTGCAATTGCCAGAAAACATTACGAGCCCTACAGCCGACATGTCTGGATGGAAAGACATCAAGGTTCCCGGAAACTGGGAAGTTCAGGGATTTGGAACAGCTATTTACACCAATCACTGTTACGAATTCCACCCAACCAATCCACAACCTCCACTCTTGCCTGCTGAGATTCCTGTAGGAGTTTACCGTCGTGACATTTCCATTCCTGCCGACTGGGACGGACGCGACATCTATCTGCACATTGCCGGTGCAAAGTCTGGATGCTATGTCTACATCAACGGAAAGGAAGTTGGTTACAACGAAGACTCTAAAAACCCTGCAGAATACCTTATCAACGACTATCTCCAGGCAGGGAACAACACTTTAACTCTAAAAATATTCCGCTGGAGTACCGGTTCATTCCTCGAATGTCAGGACTTCTGGCGTCTGAGTGGTATAGAAAGAGATGTATTCCTGTATGCTCAGCCTAAGGCAGCCATTAACGATTTCCGTGTTACTTCTACCTTGGACGACAGTTACAAAAACGGTATTTTCCGTCTGGCTATCGATTTGAAGAACCATCGCTCGGCTACATCAAACCTTGATATCAGCTATGAGCTGGTCGATAAAAACGGAAAAACCGTTGCAACAGAGAATCAGCAAATCAGCGTACCTGCCAATAAAATAGGTACACTTTCTTTCAGCAAAGAACTGCCACAAGTAAAGACTTGGACTTCAGAGGCTCCAAATCTATACAAACTGCTCATGACAGTAAAAGAGAATGGCAAGATTAACGAAATCGTCCCATTCAACGTAGGTTTCCGCCGTATTGAAATCAAAGAGATAGACCAGAAAGCCCAAAACGGCAAGAACTACGTAGTACTGCTCATCAATGGTCAGCCACTCAAGCTGAAAGGTGTCAATATCCACGAGCATAACGAACACACAGGACATTACGTAACCGAAGAACTGATGCGTAAGGACCTGGAACTCATGAAACAGAATAACCTGAATACAGTACGTCTGTGCCATTACCCACAAGACCGCCGTTTCTACGAACTTTGCGATGAATACGGACTTTATGTTTACGATGAAGCCAACATCGAAAGCCATGGTATGTACTACGACCTGCGTAAAGGCGGAACACTGGGAAATAACCCTGAATGGCTGGACGCACACATGTATCGTACCAAGAACATGTTCGAACGCAACAAGAACTATCCTAGCGTTACTTTCTGGTCACTCGGAAATGAAGCAGGAAACGGATATAACTTCTACCAGACTTACTTATGGGTAAAAGAGGCTGATAAGGATATCATGCAACGTCCTGTAAACTACGAACGTGCACAGTGGGAATGGAACTCTGATATGTATGTTCCTCAATATCCTAGTGCAAAATGGCTCGAATCTATCGGAAGACAGGGCAGCGACCGTCCTGTAGTACCGTCAGAATATGCACATGCCATGGGTAACTCTACAGGTAGCCTTTGGGACCAGTGGAAGGCAATCTACAAATATCCTAACTTGCAAGGTGGGTACATTTGGGACTGGGTAGACCAGGGTATCCTTACAAAGGATGAAAACGGTTGTCCGTTCTGGGCATACGGCGGTGACTTCGGTAAAAACATGCCAAGCGACGGTAACTTCTGCTGCAACGGTCTGGTAAGTCCTAACCGCATGCCTCATCCTGCCATGAGTGAAGTGAAATACGTTCACCAGAATGTAGCTTTCGAAGCAACTGATTTGGAAGCCGGAAAATTCCTGGTAAAAAACCGTTTCTATTTCACAAATCTGAAAAAATACATGATCAGCTATGTTGTGAAGGAAAACAACAAAGTTATCCGTCGCAATAAAGTTTCTTTGGATATTAATCCACAGGAATCAAAAGAACTGTCTGTCAATGTAGATGGTCTGAAATCTAAAACAGGAACAGAATATTTCGTTGAATTCGAAGTAAGCACTGTAGAACCGGAGCCACTTGTTCCTGCTGGTCATATCATTGCCCGTGAACAGTTCCAGTTGCCTGTTGCTTCACTCGAACGCAGTTACGCTACCAATGGTCCGGCTTTGAAATGCAGCGATGAAAACGGAGTTATCACCGTATCATCATCGAAAGTTACTTTTGTATTCAACAAGCAGAGCGGACTTGTTACTTCTTATAAAATAGGTAAGACAGAATACTTTGCCGATGGATTCGGTATCCAGCCTAACTTCTGGCGTGCTCCCAGCGATAACGACTATGGTAGCCAGGAGCCTAAACGCCTGCAAATCTGGAAAGAGTCAAGCAAGAACTTTAAGGTAGTAGATGCTAATGCCAAAATGGACGGAAAAGACGTCGTTCTCACTGCCAATTACCTGCTGGCAGCCGGTAACCTTTACATCGCTACCTATCGTATCCATCCTTCTGGAGTTGTAAAAGCTGACTATACCTTTACATCTACCGATATGGAAGCCAACAAGACCGAAGTATCCGAAGCTACGCTGATGGCAACCTTCACACCTGGAAATGATGCTATCCGAAAACAGTCATCCAAACTGGTTGTTCCACGTATTGGTGTACGCTTCCGTCTGCCGGCCGAAATGAATCAGGTAACTTACTTTGGACGTGGTCCTGAAGAAAACTACATCGACCGTAATGCCGGTACTTTTGTAGGACTTTATAAAAACACTGCCGACAATATGTATTTCCCATACGTACGTCCGCAGGAAAACGGACACCACACCGACACCCGCTGGCTCACACTGAGCAAGAAAGGTGGTAAGGGATTGACCATTTATGCCGACAATACCATTGGATTCAATGCTTTACGCAACTCTGTAGAAGATTTCGACAGCGAAGAAGCTACTCACAGAGATTACCAGTGGGCCAACCGCAATGCAAAAGAGTTGGAACACGATGTTGAGACAGCCCGTAACATCAAACCACGTCATACCCACATCAACGACATCCGTCCGCGTAACTTCGTTGAAGTATGTGTAGACATGAAACAGATGGGTGTAGGCGGTTACGACAGCTGGGGTGCAATTCCAGACCCACAATATCTGATTCCTGCCAATAAGGAATACAAGTGGGGATTCACCATCGTACCGATGTAAATAACCCGCCGTGAATAAAACAAGCAGGTGTATCTTCGTTCTGCAAAAGATACACCTGCTTATTTTTTATCTATCCGCCACAGCTTCAAGACTTAGCGCAATATACTATCTCTCAATACCAATAACCCTTCTGGCCCCATATTAAACAGCAAGTCTGCCACACTTAAATCGGGCTGGAAACCTTGCTTTTCCTGAAATACCTGATAATAAGGCACAGCCTTAAACGATGCATCATCCGTCTGCAAACGCTTCTTGGGGTGAATCTGCTCTCTGAAATCATCCATCCCCGCAGTATCTACGATAAAATCGTCGCTCCATGCCACAACCGGATGCATATCCAGCTGTTCGCATAACCAGTTGCACAATTCACTGTTGAAATCGAACAGGAATGAATACCTTTTCTCAAAGAATTCATGAAACTCGTCTGCGTAATAATCGAAAAAAGGACTTTGCTTATAAGCTGCCACAAATGCATTCCAGTGTACATGCCTCCAGTTGCCGTGGTCAGATATACGGACATCCTTCATCAGGCACTTAGGGTCCTCACTTTTCTCCGTCGGAATTGTCAACGACAAAGGGCCTGCCGCCGACGCAATCACACAGCGGTTGCGGTACGATTGCTTCATATAATGATCAAAGCGCTCTACACACACCTTCTCGTACGCATACAGTTTCGAAAAATACGATACAGGAGGAAGATAGGCAGAACTGAGTAAAACAGTTTTTTCCATATTATAGTACTTATTTACTGGACCTTTCTGAAGATACGGTCCCATTTAAAAGAAAACCAGATTCGTGTTGCTTTTCCTATAAGATGGTCTTCGGGAACAAAGCCAAACAGACGCGAATCGGATAAATTTACCGGATCGTTGGATACCATCCAATAATAATCTTTAGAGAAAGTATACGCAGGAGCAAACTTCCCTTCCACAAAAAGCGAGTCGTTTTTCACTTCTGCACGCTTCCCCTCATGCTGCACAATCGTATTGCACAGCAACGTTGCATTCCACGGATATACATTCACCCTCATTCCTTTAGCCGGAACTACGAAAGGCAGACTTTTCCCACCTTGAGCCGTATACAAAGGATACACATTTACCCGTCCTTCCAACTTCTGTTGCAACAGATAATTCTCATATGCACTGAAACTGCGGATATACTCCCCTTTCTCTGTATAGCCTACCAGCTCATTGTTCAGTCCCAAAGACTGCATTACAGCCGATACCAGCTCATCCTGCGCCGAGGCATAAGCATACAGTGCCTTACTGTCCGGACTCAATACAGGCTCGTTGGTGGGCCACATCTCGCGGTTCAGCATCAAAGTATCCCCCGGCCCTCCGCCGCAACGGCTGATAAAAATATCGCGCTGCTCCAGTCTGGGCACTTTAGCCGCACTGCCCGGATTGTTGAAGAGTACTACATCTCCCCGCTTTACCCGTTCTGGAAGTAATCTTTTATACCCCAATAGCGAAGGGAAAGGCAGACGCAAGCCATAGCTCCACTTGTTCACCAGTACCCTTTCGCCCTGATAAAGGCAATTCTCCATGCCTGACGAAGGGATGGTGCACGAAGTGAAGCCAAACGTCCTGCCCAGCACTACTACCAGCACTGCGGCAGCCATAGCTTTCCAGAGATTTCCCGACTTCAACAAATAATGAGCCTTATTTTATGCTGTCCACAAACTTAAACAAACGCTCCCATCGGATTTTTCCATCCAGCCATCCCCGGTCTTGGTCCAGTGAAAGCCAGATGAAGATAGGTTTACCCACCACATGGTCTTCGGGAACAAATCCCCAAAAACGGGAATCGGCCGAATTGTGACGGTTGTCACCCATCATCCAGTAATAATCCATCTTAAATGTATACTGGGTAGTTTCTACACCGTTGATAAAAATCTTACCGTCCTTTACCTCCAGTGCATTTCCTTCGTATGCGTGGATAGGACGCTCGTACAACGGCAGATTATCCAGCGTAAGGTCTACGGTAGCTCCTTTCTTCGGAATCCATACCGGACCGTAGTTATCGAGTGTCCATCCCGTAACCTTGTTCATCGGATACAGTCCGCCGGCATTTTCCTCCGGAACGTTTTCTATACGTTTCACCAAATCCTTGCGTCCCAGCAAAGCAGCCTTTGCCTTGGCAGTAAGCGGCATATTGTATACCGACTCTTGTGCATAATACATCATCAAATCTTCCTGGCTGATGCCCCATTCGTGACAGAAATCAAGCGGCAGCATACCGTTGGTATAGACCAGGTATCTGTATTGCACCTCATCCGGCTCCTTATTGGGCTGTCCGTCCAGATAAACAATGCGGTCTTTAATCTCCAGCGTCTGTCCGGGCATACCCACACAGCGTTTTACGTAATTCTCCCGGCGGTCTACCGGTCGTTCCACGATTTCGCCATACGTTTCGGGATGCTCGTTGATATATTTACGTCCGGCCTGATAGTAAAAGTCAAACACCTGACGCTCCTGCTCAACAGTCAGTTTCGAAAAATCTACCGGTTTGGAAAGTTGCTGTCCGGCCTGATAGCTCAAACGGTACAAATCCTCTGCAGGAACCTTGGTTGCCACGGTATCACCAGCCGGAAAGTTAAATACTACGATATCATTCAGTTTTACCTCTCCCGTACCTTCCACGCGCTTATAGTCCCACTGTAACCATTCGGCATACGATTTACAGTTAAACACTGGCAATGTATGCTGTGTAAGCGGCATGTGCAACGGCGTTTGCGGCACACGAGGGCCATAACTCATCTTGCTGACGAACAGATAGTCGCCCACCAGCAGTGATTTCTCCAATGAGGAAGACGGGATGACGTAATTCTGAAAGAAATACAGATTGACGAAGTAAACTGCCACCAGCGCAAACACAATGGCATCTACCCAACTCATCACACTCTTCACCATTCCGTTTTCCGAATTCTTCCACCATGTCCACGGAATCAGTTTCGTAATGTATGCATCAAAAATAAACGGAATGACCACTATACCCAGCCAGCTCTGCAGCCAGATAATAAAAGCCAGATAAAGCGCCAGTACTACACCAAACTTTATCCACTGTTTTTTAGAAGCCTGAATTTTCATAGCTGTCCGTTAAAACTGAAACAAATCGTTCATGCCCAGGAAACCTTCGTGCGCAGCGGTATATTCGGCTGCCAGTACAGCACCCAGTGCAAATCCCTTACGGTTCTTGGCATCGTGCGTAATTACGATGGAATCGGCCTCCGATTCGTATGTAATGGTGTGTATACCCGGAACTTCGCCTTCGCGGATAGCACTTACGGGCAATTCATTTTCGGCACATTCCGTAGTTCCGCTCACGGTTCCGTCAGGAGCTGTCAGGGTACCCATTACCCACTTATCTTTGCGCGACAGGTTTTCCAAAATTCCTTCTGCCAAAGTGATGGCAGTACCACTGGGTGCATCCAGTTTGTGTATATGATGAGTTTCTACCATAGAAACCTCATAGTTAGGGAAATTATCCATAATACGGGCCAGGTATTTGTTTACAGCGGAGAAGATAGCAACTCCTAAGCTGAAGTTAGACGACCAGAACAAGGTCTTTCCCTCTTCACGGCACAGACGGCGCATTTCCTCACCGTGTTCACCCATCCATCCGGTACTTCCGGAAACAACCTTCACACCGTTCTTGAAAGCTTCCAGACAATTGCCGTATGCCACAGAAGGTGCTGTAAACTCGATTGCCACATCGGCCGAACGGAATGCTTCCGAAGCAAAGTCCTGACGGTTATCTACATCAATGATTGCTACTATCTCGTGTCCGCGCTGTTTTGCTATTGTCTCTATCTCATGGCCCATTTTGCCATATCCTATCAAAGCTATTTTCATATTGACATATATCTTAAAATTATCCCTACAAAGATACTATTTTTCGATAGAAAGTCTTACATTTGAGAAACATTTACAGCTCGTTAACATGGAACAACTGCTACACTATGCATGGAAACACAAAATCCTGCCACTGCATCCGCTGCAAACAACAACCGGACAACAGGTGGAAGTTATAGACCCCGGACTTCAGAATGCAAATGCCGGTCCCGACTTTTTCAATGCCAAACTTAAAGTTGACGGTATTCTTTGGGCAGGGAACATTGAAATACACCGCTGCTCGTCCGACTGGTACCGGCATCACCACGACACCAATCCTGCATACGACAGTGTTATCCTCCATCTGGCTACGGAAATCGATACTGAGATACGCCGTACAAATGGCGAGCTGATTCCTCAAATGCAATTCAGTTGCCCCGACTCGCTGATACGGAATTATCAGCAGTTACTTTCCACCGACCGCTATCCGGCCTGTTTCGAAACCATTTCCCGCCTTCCGAAACTGCAGTTGCACAGTTGGCTCAATACGTTGCAAATAGAGCGGTTCGAGCAGAAAACCAATCAGGTATTCACCCATCTGGCACAGAGCGGCCAGCACTGGGAAGATGCCTTTTTCATCACGCTGGCACGTAATTTCGGCTTTGGCGTGAACGGAGATGCCTTCGAACGGTGGGCACGCTCACTGCCCCTGCGTGCTATCGACAAGCACCGCGACAGTCTTTTGCAGATAGAAGCTTTTTTCTTCGGTCAGGCCGGACTTTTAGACATAGACGCTACAGATGAGTATACACGCCAACTTCAGCAGGAATACCGCTATCTGCAACATAAGTTTCAGCTCCCTCAGGCGCCGGCCGTCAACTGGAACTATCTGCGCATGCGTCCCAATAATTTTCCGCATATCCGCATTGCCCAACTGGCGTGTCTGTATCATCGCTCGCAAGGGCTTTTCTCACAAATCATGGAGACCGATAGTCTGAAGCAGCTCTGCAATCTGCTGAAGGGCGGTACCTCCGATTACTGGCGTACGCACTACCACTTCGGTATAACATCAGAATCACGTCCCAAAACCTTAACCTCCAAGAGCATCAACCTGCTTATTATCAACACGGTAGTGAGCTACCTGTATGCTTACGGCAAACACAAGAAAAACGATGGTTTATGTCTTCGTGCCGGAAAATTCCTGGAGGAACTTCCTGCCGAGGATAATTATATCATCCGCATGTGGAAGAACTGCGGTATCACTCCGCAACATGCTGCAGACAGCCAGGCACTTATCCAACTGAAAAAGAATTATTGCGATGTCAAGAAATGCCTCTACTGCCGTATCGGGTTTTGCTTCCTCAAATCTTCTCCCAAATAAATTTTTCAAGCAAACGGTAGTCAGTTCTTTTATCATTTATATGATGTAAGCTGATTACAGTAAAGACGAACGTTTTTTATTTGAATGAGGCACATGTATCATTTAAATGATAAACTTCAACGCTACCGATAAAAAAACGAGAGGAGCCGCTGTAAGACTCCTCTCGCTTCTATAAATCAAAATATATCTAAGTTTAGAAAGCTTTCTTGTAAAGTTCAAGAATCATTTCTTCGGTGATTTCACGCGGATTGCCCGGTGTACAAACATCAGCAATAGCCGAAGCAGCCAGACGTGGCAAATCTTCTTCCTTGATACCCAACTCTGACAAATGCTGTGGAATACCCACTTTTATAGACAAAGCTTTGACAGCATCTACAGCAGCCTTGGCAGCTTCTTCACGGCTCATACCTTCCTTGTATGCACCCATAGCCTTGGCAATATCTGCATATTTATCCAATGCAGCCGGAGCGTTGAATTCCATTACGATAGGAAGCAGCAATGCATTTGCTACACCGTGAGGAATATCGAAAATAGCTCCCAGCGGATGAGCCATACCGTGAACAGCACCCAAACCTACGTTAGAGAATGCCATACCGGCAATGTACTGAGCTACAGCCATACCGTTGCGGGCTTCTGCGTTAGTCGGTTCGAATACGGCTGTTTCCAGGTGACGGGCAATCATTTCGATAGCTTTGATTTCGAACATATCACTCATTTCCCATGCGCCTTTTGTAATCAAGCCTTCGATGGCATGTGTCAGCGCATCCAGACCTGTAGCAGCAGTAAGGCTCTTAGGCAAAGTGTACATCAGTTCAGCGTCGACAATGGCAATGGCCGGAATATCGTTCGGGTCCACACACACCATTTTCTTCTGGTTTTCCTCATCGGTAATTACGTAGTTGATGGTAACTTCGGCAGCAGTACCTGCAGTAGTAGGCAGTGCGATGATGGGCACTGATTTTTTACGGGTAGGAGCTACACCTTCAAGCGAAACTACATCCGAAAATTCGGGATTGTTGGTAATGATACCAATCGCCTTAGAAGTATCGATAGAAGAACCACCACCGATAGCCAGAATAAAGTCGGCTCCCGAAGCAGCAAAAGCAGCTACACCGGCTTTTACGTTTGATACGGTAGGATTCGGTTTAATTTCACTGAAAACTTCGTACGGGATTCCTGCTTTTTCAAGTACATCCAACACTTTCTGTGCTACACCGAACTTCAGCAAATCCTTATCTGTAGCCACAAAAGCTTTTGTCAATCCCAAACGTTTAACTTCCTGTGGAAGAACTTCGCGTGCACCCGGTCCGAAGTAAGAAACTTCATTCAATACGAAACGGTTAATCATAGTACAATTGTATAAAAGTTAATATTCAATTTTAATTCTGGACACAAATTTACATAAAAAGATGGTTTCCTGCCGATACTGCAACGGGTTTTATTCCTAGGCTTCCGCCAAAAATTGCAAATTAATGATTATCTTTGTTTCAATCTGATTAATAAAACAAGTATGGGAAAATATATTTTCGAGCTCCCCATGAAAGTACGCGATTACGAATGCGACTTGCAGGGAATAGTAAACAATGCCAATTACCAGCATTATATCGAACACACACGCCATGAGTTTCTGCTCTCGGCGGGAATCAGCTTTGCAGATTTACATCAAGAAGGTATCGACCCCGTAGTAGCACGCCTGAGCATGGCTTTCAAGACGCCGCTGAAAAGTGGTGATGAATTTGTTTCAAAATTGTGGTTGAAAAAAGAGGGCATCAAATACGTTTTCTATCAGGATATTTACCGTCTGCCTGATGAAAAGGTCGTTATCAAAGCAACTGTAGAAACTGTATGCCTGGTAAACGGACGCTTGGCAGAATGTGAATTGCTTCACCAGAAATTTGCTCCTTATCTTGATGTGCAGCCATGAAAGATGACGAACTGCTCTACTTGCTTGCGCTGACACGTCTGCCGGGACTGGGGATTATCGGTGCCCACCAGCTACTGCGTTGCGTTCCCAACGCAACTTATTTGTTCCAGAACAGGAACAATCTGAAAAAAGAAATACCCAGCCTCTCTCCCCGCCTGTTGCAGGCATTGGATTGTCCCGATATACTGAGACAATGTGAGGCTGAACTAAATTTTGCCGACAAGAACAAAATAGTCTGTCTAACGGCAAACGATACGGACTATCCATCGCGTCTGCGCGAATGCGATGATGCCCCGCTGGTTTTGTTCTATAAAGGTAATGCCGACCTGAACGGATTGCATGTTGTCAACTTGGTAGGCACACGCAATGCAACAAACTACGGCAAGGAGATTTGTGAGCGCTTTATCAAGGACTTGAAAGAATTGCTGCCGGATACACTGATTGTAAGCGGACTGGCGTATGGTATCGACATTGCGGCACATCGGGCCTCTCTGCAACAAGGCTTGCCTACAGTGGGTGTACTGGCCCACGGCTTGGACCGTATATACCCGGCTGTGCACCGCAAAACAGCTGCAGAAATGATAGAACAGGGTGGTCTGCTTACAGAATTCATGAGCGGTACCACTCCCGAACGGCAGAATTTCATCAAACGGAACCGTATTGTTGCAGGTATGTGCGATGCGACTATCGTTGTGGAATCGGCCGAAAAAGGAGGAGCGTTGATAACAGCCGATATCGCCGAAAGTTATAACCGTGAATGCTTTGCTTTCCCTGGACGGATAAGCGATCCCTATTCTGCCGGATGCAACCATCTCATCCAGAATAATCGGGCATCCCTGCTGCTTGATGCAGAAGGACTGGTGAAAGCCATGAACTGGAATGCCGTACCGGTAAAGCCAGCTGCAATCCAACGCCAGTTGTTTGTCGACCTCAGTCCGGAGGAAGAAACCATCGTACAGCAATTACAGCAATATCCCGACGGTCTGCAAATTAATACACTGATTGTAACAACCAATATTCCAATCAACCGTATGACCAGCCTGCTTTTTGAGTTGGAAATGAAGGGAATACTACGTACATATGCCGGAGGTATGTACAAGTTGATTTAGTTACTACTTTAGAAAATCAACAGGCATCTGTAAACTTTTCCTGACAAAACATTGTTTTCTCAAGAAAAAACACCTACATTTGTGTATTCTCTATTCTTTATATTCCCTTTTCGTTTTAACGCTTTTAGGCGCTAAAAGGTATGAAACGAAAAGAAGGGAGCACGGCGGTGCTCCCTTTTTTGTTCCATATAAAAAACGGATATGCCGAAATCGGCATATCCGCGTCAATAGAGAAATATTTAAAAATAAATTTATATTTCCGCTTCGCTAAGCAGGAAATCGGGTACTATCGCTTCGCAGCGAGGATATTCTTTTGAATCTCATCAAAAGCCGCATCCTTGAGCAAGACCTTCTTTTCACCATCCAACAGGTAAAGCGAAGGCATTGCCTTAAGGTCATACAGTGCTCCGTCTTTCACTGCCTGCCGGTCCTGCCCTACTATCCATCCTTCCGGTATATCCGCCAGCGACTTACGCCAGGCTTCCTCATTCCCTTCTGTATAGACAGCCAGCACCGTCAGCAGTCCCGCATCCACAGCAGCCGCCAATGTTGCGTCAGCCGTCATGCGTCGCATGGTTTCGTGACACGAAGGACACTCCGGATCGTAAAATACCAGCAGAAGCCGGTTATTACTTACCTTCGTACGGGCCAGCGTGCGCTTGCTGCCATCCGACAAGAAATAGGCAAAATCAGAGGCCTTACTTCCCGGTACATTCCGGCTAATTAATGTTAGGCGGAATTGCAACGAACTTTTGGAAGCCTCATCCACCTCTTTACTCTGAAGCATCCGCTTGAGGTACACAGCGTAAAGCTTCTCATTGTAATAAGGTGAGTTAGGGTTATACAGGTAATCGTCCGTCATCTGCATACATACTTTCCGTGCATGTTCATGCTGTTCCATGCCCGAACAGAAGTTATCCATGCTCTCCTCCACCAGACCGACCGCCGTTGTTTCGTCGGCCAGCAGTGAAAGCAGATTTGCAAAAGCTTGCTCCGTCACCTCGCGGTTGTTTACCAGTGCCGTATCGGCAAAGTTAAACTTATCCCAATAGTGTTGCAGCAGATAGGCTTTCCGGTCCTCGGGCTGGGTAAGCATTACGGGGATGTCAGGGAAAGGGAAATTCCCATCAACACTGCGTTTGATCTGACTAGATTGCCCCTTCCCTATACATGCCGAAAAAACGAACATTACTATTAATGTATAAAGGATATTTTTTTTAACATATAAAAAATCCATTTCCTCATCTACCGTTGTAGTAACAAAATTTCATCATCCGGATGTTCCTGCATGCTTCTGATAGAAGTATGACTTAATACAGATTTACTTCACACCATTTTAACAAAAACAAGAGTAAAATGGAAAAGATGAAGAAACCTCGCAGA